>Ga0073936_10009797_pt1 | contig 11846 bp, 10 predicted proteins | sample AliMusrvi5mmetaG_FD_87041 | JGI IMG/M metagenome (GOLD analysis project Ga0073936, IMG submission 87041) | Freshwater lake bacterial and archeal communities from Alinen Mustajarvi, Finland, to study Microbial Dark Matter (Phase II) - Alinen... | ecosystem: Environmental > Aquatic > Freshwater >... | reverse complement strand
TGGACGATGGCGGAGCCGACGATGACGCCATCGGCCGCGGCGGCGACCATCGCGGCCTGCTCCGGGGTGGTGATGCCGAACCCGACACACACCGGCACGGCGGTGTGGGCCTTGATCGAGGCCACCAGCGCGGCAATGTTGGCGGAGGGCGCGCCATGGGCGCCGGTGACGCCGGTGCGCGACAGCGCGTAGATGAAGCCGGCGGCCGCTTCGGCCAGCAGCTTGACCCGTGCGGGCGGGGTGGTGGGCGCGATCAGGCGGATTGGCTGGAGGCCGGCGCCAAGCGCCAGGTCCGGGTTGAGGGCTGCTTCGTCGGGCGGCAGGTCGAGCAGCAGGATGCCGTCAGCGCCGGCGGCTGCGGCATCGCGGTGGAACGCCTCAAAGCCGTAGGTGAAAATTGGGTTCAAGTAGGTGAACAGGACGATGGGGGTTTGATGGGTCGTGCGGAACTCGCGGATCAAATCCAGCGCGCGGGCGGTGGTCATACCGGCCTTGAGCGCGCGTTCGGCGGCGAGTTGATTGACGATGCCATCGGCCAGCGGATCGGAAAACGGCAGTCCCAATTCGATGATATCCGCGCCGCCATCGGCGAGGGTGCGGATGATTTCCAGTGAGTGGCCAAAGTCCGGATCGCCTGCGGCGACGTACGCGACGAAGGCTTTCTGGCGGGTCTCACGGAGCCGGGCGAAGGTGGTGTCGATGCGGTTGGGCATGGGCGAGAAAATAGGTCGGAGAATATAGGTTAGAAGTTAGAGGATGGTGGAGATTTTCTGCCTACGATGTTCTATCAACGATCCGCCCTCAGCGGGACGCTTTGGCGAGGGCTTCGCAGGATTTGATATCGAGCTTGCCGGAGGCGAGCACGGGGATTTCCGGCACATAGAGGATTTGCTTGGGGCACCACAGCGACGAGATGCCTTCGTCGAGCAGTTTGTAGCGCAGGTGGATGCATTCCTGTTCGAGTGCGGACCCGGCGATGGTGGACAACATGAGAATGGCCTCACCTTTTTGCTCATCGGGGATACCGACGACGGCGATCCTGCGCTCGGCCTCGGAGTCCAGGCCGAGGACCTTGTTGATGGCGGCTTCGACGGTTTCGTGGGGCACCATTTCGCCGGCGATTTTGGAAAAGCGCGAGATGCGCCCCTCGATGAACAGAAAGCCGTCGTCATCGAGCCGGCCGACATCGCCGGTGCGAAACCAGCCGTCTTGCAAGACCTCGGCGGATTGTTTGGGGTTGCCGAGGTAGCCCTTGAAAATGTTAGGTCCCTTGAACCAGATGATCCCCTGGCGGTTGAGCGGGACGGTGCGCGCGGTGACCGGATCGGTGAGGCGGATGGCCAGGCCCGGCAGCAGTTGGCCCACCGAGCCCTCGCGGGCGGATGGCAGCACGGGGGTTTCATACTCCGCCGCGGGGTCGGGCAAATTGAAGTTGGTGGCCGGCGATGTTTCCGTTAGGCCATAACCTTCCAGCGGGCGGATATGGAATTTTTCCTGGAACGCGTTGGCCAGCGAGCGGGGCAGTTTTTCGGCGCCGGTGACCACGAGTTTGAGGGAGGTGAGCTGGGCCGGATCGACGCGCTTCATATAGCCGCGCAGGAAGGTGGGGGTGGACAGCAGGATGTTGATTTGGTGGAACGCGATGAGTTCGGCGTGGCGCTTGGTATCCAAGGCGGAGGGATAGGTGATGAGGTTGATGCCCTCGATGATGGGGAACCACAGGGTGACCGTGCAGCCGAACGAGTGAAACAGGGGCAGCGAGCCAAGGATGGAGGAGCCGAAGGGAACTTCGATGCGGGTGCTGAATTGGCAGATGTTGGCCAGGAAATTGCGGTGGCTCAGCACCACCCCCTTGGGTTCGCCCGACGAGCCGGAAGTGAACAGCAACGACGCCTCGTCATCGCCCTTCCTGCGCTTGAGCCCGAGCAGGATGCCGAGCACGCGCGCCGGCAACAGTTTCGACACGATGCTCCATTTGATGATTTTTTTGCGCAACGCGGGCAGTTCGCGCTCGATGAGAATCAGATCGCGATTCGGCGGCCAGGGAAATGACGAAACCTTGCGCACAAAGGGGTCGGCGGTGATGAAGCGGTCCACTTCCGCTTGGCGGATGATGGATTTGATCGCCTCATGGCCGGCGGTGAAATTGAGATTGACCGGGGTTTTGCCGGCGAACAACACCGCCAGATTGGCGATGAGCCCGGCTTTGCCCGGTGGCAGCACGATGGCGACGCGGGGGTTGTCGGTTTCCTGTTTGATGGTCTTGGAAAAGGCAATGGCGGCGGCCAGCACGCGGGAGAAGGACATTTCCGAATCATCCGCGCCATCGACGATCTTATTGCTGGAGCCATGTTTCTTGAGGCCTTCCAGCAGCGCCATCGCCAGCGAGCCTTTGAACGCGGTTCTGGCCGCGAAGGCTTCTTCGGCTGCTTCATAGAGGCTTTGTTGGAATGCGGCGACACTCGCCTCCGCGGCGGCGATCGGCTGGCCGATCGAGAGCACCGCATGGGGCAGTGAGGAGGCCCGCTCGATGCTCAGGCAAGAGGTCTGCGGCGTGTCCACGGCAATCGGCAAAATGGGCAGGCCGAACGCGCACATCACCCGCAGGTGGGAGGCGGGAATGTGGCAGGCCAACGCATTGCGGGTGGCGACGCGGCCCGGGGCATAGATGATCACCCCGCCATCGGCCAGGTAGCCAGCGAGTTGACTGCCGGCACTGGCGGGGGCGGCATCGGCGCAGGAAAACGCCGCCCCGGAGCTGGATTGCTCGAGAAAGCCGCGGGTGCCCGGATCGTAGGCGGCATGTTCTTCGATCAACCAGGTGATCCTGCGCCCGTCGAAAAGTTTGGCGAGGTGCAGGAGCAGCGAAAAATCAAGGCGTCCGGGGATGACAAGCACGCCGGATTGCGGGAGGCGCTCCTGATGAAGGATTTGGATGGATGCGGAAGGCATAGGAAAAGATTTTGCAAGAGCCGATTGGGCGGTAGCCATGCTCCACAGGGATTGACGCGGATTTTTGCTTGAGAGGCACGGATATTTTCCGCAAAAGAGCTAAAATTTCAAAAAAAGCCCGCCGGTCGGGGAGGAGGTGATGAGTTTTGCTGCGAATGTTTGAGCCGCTTGGGCGGTGGCTTATTCAGTTGTTTGCTGCCCGCTCCACAAACACCCGCGCGGCCCGCCGCCGCAGTCTGGCGCCGCCGGGGAGATTCAGCGCCGGCGGCGCGGCTGGATCTAACAGTAAAAGCGCGCGTCCGACCAAGGCCCGGTCGATCTCCGCCACGCCCTGGGTCTTGAAAAAGCGCGCCATCGCGGCCCGCTGCAAGGGGACCGGGAGCAGGCGCATGACGGGCAGGTGCAAGCGCCCCTGGGGATCGAGCACCTGGGCGTGGTCGAGCGCCCAGGCGAGGATTTCCTCGGTTTCAGCGTCGGCAGCCGCCGCGCGGACGAGCATGGCGGGAGCATCCCTGCCGGCGATCGCGGAAAGCAGCGGAAGAGCCTCGAGGCGCAAGCGATTGCGCACCGCCGTCGCCTCGGCGTTGCTGGCATCCTCCCGCCAGCGGAGGTTGCGGGCCGTCAACCAGGCGCGCAAGTCGCTGCGTCGCAGCCCGAGCAGGGGGCGGTGCAATTCCAACGACGCTCCGCTGCTGGTGGCAATTTTCTGCAGCATGCGCATGCCCTTGAGGCCGTGCGAGCCGCGCAGCAGGTTCCACAGCACGGTTTCCGCCTGATCGTCGGCATGATGGGCGAGGATGACCCGCTGGCAGTGGTGGGTTTTGGCACAGCTGGCAAAAAACTCGTGGCGCGCCCAGCGCGCGGCGGTTTCGAGCGATTCGCCGCGTTCGCGCGCCAGCCGGGCCACCGCCACCCGGTGGACTTCATGGGGTAGGCCCAGCGAGTCCGCCAGGCGTAACACAAAGCGCCCGTCCCCGCTCGAGGCGCGACCGCGCAGCCGGTGATCCAGGTGGCATACCACCAGCTGGCGCAGGCCGGCTTGGACCAGCAAATGCAGCAGCGCGACCGAATCGGCGCCGCCGGACACCCCCACCAACCAGCGGCGGCGCGGTGAGGCCGTTTCCAACCAGGGAATCTGCAAGTCCGTTGTCACTCCGCCAGGATGCCCGAGCCGCCGGCCTCCGACAATCCTCATTTGGCCGAAATTCGCACTTGGCAGGGCCGCCGGACGGAGCAAGCTACGGCCATGCAGACCGCAACCTTTCTCAAGGACCTCTTCGACCTCTCCGGTAAAGTCGCCGTCGTCATCGGCGGCACCGGCGAACTCTGTGGCACCATGGCCGTCGGCCTCGCCCGCGCCGGTGCCGAGGTGGTGCTCGGCGGGCGCATCCCGGAAAAAGCTGAAAAACGCCTCGCCGAAATCGCCGGCTACGGCGGCAAGGGGTATTTTGTGCCCGTCGATGTGACGTCCCGCGAGTCCCTGGAACACCTCCTCGACACGGTGCTGGACCGCTCCGGCCAAGTGGACATCCTCATCAACGGCGCCGGCACCAATTCGCCCACGCCGTTTCTGGATGTCACCGAGGAAGAATTTCAGCGCATCATCGACACCAACCTGTCCGCCGTGTTCCGCGCCTGTCAGGTGTTTGGCGAGTATTTTGTGGATGCCAACCGGCCGGCATCCATCATCAACCTGGGGTCCATTTCCGGCCTCAACCCGCTCTCGCGGGTGTTCACGTACTCGGCGTCCAAGGCGGCCGTGCACAACCTCAGCCGCAATTTGGCCCGCGAGTGGGCGGACAAGGACATCCGTGTCAACACCCTGGTGCCGGGCTTCTTCCCTGCCGAGCAGAACCGCAAGGTGTTAGACGAATCGCGGGTCCTGGACATTCTGCGCCAGACCCCGGCCTCGCGCTTCGGCAATGCCGAGGAACTCATCGGCGCCACCTTGTTGCTCGCCTCGGCCAAGGCGGGATCGTTCATCACCGGCATCGAGATGATCGTCGATGGCGGCTTCCACTCCATGACCATTTGAGCTGGTCCCAGCTGCGGTGGCACCGGTCAAGCGCGCTGGGAGCCGGCTCAGGCAACGGGCCAGGATGGGGCGGCTCGCCCGGGCGTGCGGTTCAGCCCACCAGCGCCTGCAAGCGGCGGCAGACTTCCTCGACGTTGGCGCGGGAATTGAAGGCGGAGATGCGGAAATAGCCTTCACCGGCGAAACCAAAGCCCGCGCCCGGCGTGATAACCACCTGGGCTTCATCTAGCATTTTATCAAACATGCCCCACGAATCCACCCCCTGTGGACAACCGACCCACACATACGGCGCGTTGATCCCGCCAAACACCGGCAGGCCAACCGCGGCACAAGCTTGGCGCAGGAGCTTGGCGTTGCCCATGTAGTGATCGATCAAAGCGGTCACCTGCGCCTTGCCCTCGGCGGAGAAGATCGCCGCGGCGGCCTTCTGCACCGGATAGCTCGCGCCGTTGAACTTGGTGCTGTGGCGGCGCGACCAGAGTTGATGCAAGGGCACGCGGCCCCCAGCGCCATCGCTGCCGGTGACGGTCTTGGGAATGACCACATAGGCGCAACGCACGCCGGTGAAGCCGCCGTTTTTTGAGAACGAACGGAACTCGATCGCGCACTCACGCGCGCCTTCGATTTGAAAGATCGAGCGCGGGATCGCCGGATCCTGGATATATGCCTCGTATGCGGCATCAAACAGGATGATCGCATCGTTGGCCCGCGCATAAGCCACCCACGCCTCCAACTGCGCGCGCGTCGCCACGGCACCCGTTGGATTGTTAGGAAAGCACAGATAGATGAGGTCCGCGTGTTGCGTGGGCACGTCCGCGACGAAGCCGTTGGCGGCATTGCACGGCAGATAGAGCAAGCCGTCATAGGCACCCTTGGCATCGGCGTTGCCGGTGTTGCCGGCCATCACGTTGGTGTCGACATAAACCGGATAGACCGGATCGGTGATGGCGATGATATTGCCGTTGCCGAAGATATCGAGAATGTTGCCGGTGTCGCATTTGGAGCCATCCGAGATGAACACCTCGTCGGCGGCGATGCCAAGACCCCCGAACTGGTGGTCGACAATGGCTTGGCGCAGAAACTCGTAGCCTTGTTCCGGGCCATAGCCCTTGAAGGTTGCGCGGTTCGCCATTTCCGCCACGCCCGCGTGCATCGCCTCGACGGCGGCAGCCGGCAGCGGCTCGGTCACGTCGCCGATGCCGCAGCGGATGATGCGGGCCGCCAGCGCGGGGTTGGCGTCGCTGTAGGCACGCACCCGGCGGGCGATCTCGGGAAACAGGTATCCGGCTTTAAGCTTGAGGAAATTCGCATTGATGGTGGCCATGGCGGGCTGGACATAGCAGCGGTTCGGCTGCCGCGCAAGCGCTGAGACCGCGGGCGCCTCCCAATCTGATAGGGATGGCATTTGCCCGCGTAGGCGCATGCGGCGGAATGCGTGGGGCACGAGGCCGACTTGCCCGCTGTCGTCGCCATTGCACCTCAGTGCTCGGTTCAATGACACGCCGGCCGAAGCCAGCGCTCCGTGACTCCCGACGCGTTGTGACTAGCGCGCCTACGCCAAGTTCCCGCGTGCCAAGTGAAACACCCGCACGGCCCGCAACGTATTGGCCGCATGCGCGTCCTGTTGGTTTTCATCCTCTCCCTGGGTTTTCTGGCGGCCGCCGCGCCGGCCCATCCACGCCTGTTTCTGCCGCCCGACGCCGTTGCCCCGCTCAAACAACGCAACGCCGCGGACCCCTTGGCCAAACAACTCGACGCCTGCGCCATCAGCCAGGCTGACGCTTGCCTAACCGAACGCAAGGTCCGCTATGAGATCGCCGACGGCAAGCGCCTGCTGCCGGAATCCCGCCGGGCCGTGCGCTGTGTCCTGCTCTGCGCCTACGCCTGGCGCATGACGGGAGAGGCCCGTTACTTCGAGCGTTGTGTCGGCGAACTGGATGCCGCCTGCGCCTTCAAGGACTGGCACCCGAGCCACTTCCTCGATGTGGCGGAAATGGCCACCGCCGTGGCGATCGGCTACGACTGGCTCTATCCAAAACTCAGCCCCGACCAGCGCCAGCGCTACGAAGCGGCCCTCATCACCAACGGCCTGGCCGCGGTTGCCGACCGCAAGGACAACTGGTGGCAGGGCGCGACGAACAATTGGTCGCAGGTGTGCAGCGGCGGGATGATGCTCGCCGCCGACGCGGTGTGCGACGTGGATCCCGATCTAGCAAAAAGCACGCTCGCCCACTGCCGCCACCTCACCCACAGCTGCGAGCGATTTTACCAACCCGAGGGAGCCTATCCCGAAGGCCCGGCCTACTGGCACTTCGGCACGACCTATCATGTGCTGGCGATGGCCCTGATGGAGCGCGACGAACCGCTCAAGCTCGACCCGATCTGGAAAATGACCGGCAATTTCCTCTTGCACGCCACCGGACCAAGCGGCATGCCCTTCAATTATGCCGATGCCAACCCCGGCCAGGCGGAGTGCTCGCCAGCCCAAACGTGGCTGGCCGCTCGTACCGGCGATCCGCTGGCCATCACGGCCGTGCGCGCCTTGCTCACCCGCCGCTATGGCGGCAGCGCGAAGCACCCGCCGAATGATCGGTTTCTGCCGCTGACCTTGCTATGGCTGCCGGCCGCCGCGCCGGCCGCCGCCACCGCGCTGCATGCCAGCTTCCAAGGCGAACAATCGCTGGCCTTTTTCCGCAGCGATTGGAGCGCCAACGCGCTCTGGCTGGGCATCAAGGGCGGCACGCCGGCCGCCTCGCACGGCCACATGGATTGTGGATCGTTTGTGCTGGATTGGGCCGGCAGCCGCTGGTTTCACGACCTCGGCTCGGACGATTACAACCTTCCGGCCTATTTCGGCAACAAGCGTTTCTCTTATTTCCGTCTGCAAAACCTCTCCCACAACACCCTGGTCATCGGCGGCAAGCTGCAAACCCCCAAAGCCAAGCCATGCCCGCTGACCCCGATCCAAACCGCGGGCTCGATCGCCAGCACCACCATCGATCTAACGGATGCCTACCGCGGCCAGTGCGGGCAAGCCAGCCGCAAGGTCGAGTTCAATTCGCAGCCACCGCAACTGACCCTCACCGATCACGTGCTCGCGCCGGTTGGGGCACTGCGCTGGCAAGCCATCGTTGATGCCAAAGTCACCCTGGCCGGAGCGGTTGCCACCTTGGAAAAGGACGGTCACCGGCTCATTCTCACCTGCGCCAGTCCCACCTGGTATGGAAAATCGCCGCCGCCACCGCGCCGAGCGCAGCGGAAAAGTCCAATCCTAACAAACAAATCCTTTCCATCGAAGCGCCACCCGCCGCGGACCTGACGCTCCGCGTGCGAATCGACGTCGAGTAGCGCCAACTCGGGCACGAGGCCCACTGCGGCGCGGCCCGGGCCGCCCGCCCGATACGCTCGGCCTGGCCGCAGTACGCTTTGCCGGTGACGGCGATCCGGCGTGTCGCGGCCGGGGGAGCCGTCGCCTTGACGGTATGCGCAAGCAGGAGTACGATCGTGGGGTGGATGGTGGTGCACATGAAAACGCCTGACACAGCCGAGGTTCATTTCACGGCGGCACGCAAGCAAATGGTGGCCGACCAGCTAGCCGTGCCCCACCGCGGCATCGCCAACCGCAGGGTTTTGCACGCGATGGGCCGGGTGCCACGCCATGAATTCGTCCCCGCCGCCCAACACCGCTGGGCCTATGACGACGGGCCCTTGCCGCTGGGCTACGGCCAGACGATTTCCCAGCCCTACATCGTGGCGATGATGACCCAGGAACTCGACCCCCAAGCCGCCGACCGCGTGTTGGAGATCGGCACCGGCTCCGGTTATCAGGCCGCCGTGCTCGCGCAGTTGGTGAGGGAGGTCTATTCGATAGAGATTGTCGAACCGCTCGCCACGCGCGCTGCGGCGGATCTGCGGCGCCTGGGTTATAGCAATGTTTGGGTCCGCTGCGCCGATGGCTACAAGGGCTGGCCGGAAGCGGCGCCGTTCGACGCGGTGATCGTCACTTGCGCGCCGCAACACATTCCCCAACCGCTCGTGGAGCAACTCAAGGAGGGCGGCCGCATGACCATCCCCGTCGGCCCGCCGATGAACCAAGAGCTCTATGTGCTCGAAAAGCACGCCGGCGAGGTCCACCAGCGCGACGTGCTGCCGGTGCGTTTTGTCCCCATGACCGGCGACGATCAAGACGAGTAACGGGGTGCGTCCCTTATTTCGCCAGGTCGGGGCGGACCTTGGCGGCTAACAGCTTGTAGCCTGCGGCATTGAAATGAAGGTTGTCGGGCACGAAAAGCTCGGGGCGTGGCTGGCCGTCAGGGCCCAGCGGCAAGTCGTAGGTGTCGACGAAGCGCAGGTGAGGTTTGCCGCCGATGAAGGCGGCTACCAGCTTGTTGACGGCCAGATCGCGGTCCTTTTGTTTCCAGCGCGCGATGCTGGGGCTCAGCGAGATGAAGATGATGTCGGTGTCAGGGAGCTTGGCGTGGACGGTGGCGACAAAGTCCTTGAAGTCGGCGAACACCGCCTCAACTTCCCGGCCGTTCCACAGGTCGTTGCCGCCGGCGCGAAGATAGATCGCGCGCGGCGCGTAAGGAAAGATGATGCGCGGCGCAAAATGGGTGGCGTCCACGATCTCCGAGCCGCCAAAGCCGCGGTTGATCACCGGCACCTGCGGAAAATCCTGCGCCAGGCTCGCCCACATCCGGATCGTCGACGAGCCGATGAACAACACCGCGCCCTGCGGCGGCGGCTTGGCGCTATCGGCCCGCTCGAAGGCGGCAATTTCATTTTCCCATTTGGCGAAATCGTGCGCGGCCGGCGCGGCCCACAAGCCTTGGCGATACGATCCTAACAGAACTATCAGGGCCAGGACAAGAAGGCGGGCGCGGTGGGTCATGGCCATGACGGATAGAGCGCGCCGATGCGGGTGTCAAGCGCGGACAGCGGCGCGCCAACGCAGGGTAGGATCCTTGGGTGCCGGCTCGCGATGGATTGCGCCAGCAAGCGGGTGGCTGCCAAGGACGAAGCTCCGGCAAAATTGATAGGTGCCAACTTTCACTGGAGGAGGAGTGACCGGGGTTCACTCCGCAGCGATGTCATGCGTTGCGGTGGGGTCGTGGAACAGCCGGGTGCTGAAGTAGCGGTCGGCGCGATCGCACAGCAGGGTCACGACGCAGGCGCCCGGCGGCAGGTCCCGGGCAATTTTAACCGCGGCGGCGACGTTCGCCCCGGAGGAGGTGCCGACCAGCAGACCGAAATGGCGGTTGAGGCGATGGGTCATCGCCAGCGAGATGCCGGTGTTGCCGCTGGTGCATTCGAGAATGATCGAGTCGGGACCTAACATGCCGCGCGCCTCCGCATCCAGAATGACGCATTGGGCGAGGCGGTCCTTGATGCTGCCGCTCGGATTGAGAAACTCGCACTTGGCGTTAATGGTCACGCCTTCCGGTTCAAAGTGCAGCGCCACCAGCGGAGTGTTGCCTATCAGCGAGAGCACCGCTTCGTTGCGTTGCACTGCCGGCGGGGATGGGGGGAGCTGGGTGTTCATGATGGCGAATAACAAAACCCACGGGAGGTGGATTGCTCCCGCTTGGCGCAGGCCCGCGGGTGGGTCGTGGCCGCGGGCCGAGGCTCAGGCGATGTTGGTGAAGACCGCCTGCACGTCATCGTCGTCTTCGACGCGGTCGAGGATTTTCTCGACGTCTAACATTTGTTCCTCGCTCAGCTCGATCGGTTGGGTGGGCAGGCGCTGGAGGCTGGCCTTGGGGGCGGGGATACCCAATTGCTCGACGGCGTGGCAAAGGCTGGCAAAGGCGCTGAATTCACCGATGACCGACACAATGCCGTCGTCGACCTGCATTTCCTCCAGGCCGGCGTCGATCAATTCGAGCTCGATGTCCTCGAGGTTGAGCCCTGCGGGCACCGGAAACTCGATGACCGTCTTGCGCGAGAACATGAAATCCAGCGAACCGGAGTTGACCAACTGGCCGTTGTTCTTGTTGAAAATGGTTTTCATGTTGGTCACCGAGCGGTTCGAGTTATCGGTGGCGCATTCGATGAAAAACAACGAGCCGTGGGGGCCCTTGCCTTCGTAGGAGGCTTCCGAGATATCGGCGCCATCCTTGCCGGCGGCGCGTTTGATGGCCGCCTCGATATTGTCGCGCGACAGGTTTTGGGCCTTGGCGTTGTTGATGGCCACGCGCAACGGCGCGTTGCTTTCGGGGTCGGGCCCGCCATTCTTAGCGGCGAGGGTGATCGACTTGGCGAGCTTGGGAAACACCTTGGACATGGTGGCCCAACGCGATTCCTTGGCCCGGCGGCGGCATTCAAAGGCTCTTCCCATGGTTCGTGCGGTGCGGGTTGCCCGGGGACGCCCCGGCACGCCGATAGAACCACATCAGCGACAAAACTCAAGACCGGATTGGCGCGGCCATAGGCACGCCCTCGCGGGCTGGCCGGCGGCCGCCCGCAACAGGGCGGTTTCAGCGGGTGGTGGGGACCGGCGGCTGGCAGCCTCGGGATGCCTGAGCCTCGGTTCATGGGCGATCTCTCCGCACGACGACGGCAACGGGGTCGATCTAGCAGAATCTATCGAAGCCAAGTTGCCCGCGAGGTCGGGCTGAGAACGCATGGACCTGCGACATCCTGAGCTGGGTCCCCGGGATCAGGCATCAACCGCGATTTACTCGGCTCGCAGGAGACCTGTCCCCTTGATGAACGCGGGTGTGTTGGCCGCACCGTAGCTGCCGGCCGGCAGCGGCTTGCCGTCGATGATGAGTTTGCCGACGCGCATTTCACCTTTGAAATTCGTAACTATTCAGGTCGAAAAGCTCACCGGAACGCCAGAGAAGGCGGCCTTGATCGA
>Ga0073936_10009796_pt1 | contig 11848 bp, 3 predicted proteins | sample AliMusrvi5mmetaG_FD_87041 | JGI IMG/M metagenome (GOLD analysis project Ga0073936, IMG submission 87041) | Freshwater lake bacterial and archeal communities from Alinen Mustajarvi, Finland, to study Microbial Dark Matter (Phase II) - Alinen... | ecosystem: Environmental > Aquatic > Freshwater >... | reverse complement strand
GGTCACAGCCTCCGGCATTGGCAGCGGTGAGAAATTCATTGCACTGGCCAACGGCCCGAGTGCGAGCCACAGCATGGCACTCACCGCAATTCCACTTTCCTCCGTCTCCACTCTTGCGTCTCTGACACTGAGTTACGGGACACTGAGCCCTACGTTCTCGGCTGGGGCACTGAGTTATACGGCCAGCGTTCCGAGTACCACCCCTTCCATCTCGCTGACACCGACCGTGACGGATGCCACAGCGACCGTGACGGTCAATGACGCGACCGTAGCCTCAGGTTCTGCGAGCGGCTCAATTCCGCTTGTGGTCGGCAGCAACACAATCAACGTGGTGGTCATACCGCAGGACGGAGGTACGCTAACAACCTACACCGTGGCTGTCACCCGCGCTGGAACCTTTGATTTATGGAGATCAGCGGTCTTCACCAATCCTACGGACTTGGCCAATCCGATGATCAGCGGCGAGTTGGCCACCCCCGCCAACGACGGCATCAGCAACGTGATGAAATACTCGATGGCACTCAATCCCATGACCAGTGCTGCTGGCAACCTGCCAACCTCCTCCCGCCAAGCTGGCTACCTGACGCTGACCTACAGAAAAAGCAAAACGGCCAGTGATGTGACGTACACCGTGCAGGCCGCTGACACCCTAAGCGGCAACACATGGGCTCCTGCCACCAACGTGCTGTCGCAGACTGATCCGGCTCCGGGCGGCGGCAGTTATTGGCTGGTGACGGTTCGAGACAACGTACCCTTTGCCACCCACCCGAAGCGTTACATGCGGCTGCAGGTGGTGAAGTAACGGAATAACCTCATATTGATCTACTAACTAGTTATCGATTCAAACTCAAGACATTTGGATGCAAGAAAAAATGTCAACCTAACGACAAGATACTGGTTGGTGCAAACTCGAACCTAACGAAATCTCATACTATTAATGCGCATCTCTGGCTTGCGGCCGGGCGTCCTTACACTCAAAGCAATCAGTTACAATGAAACAATCCATTACCTCCACCCTCGGACTAGCCGTTTTGGCTGGTATATCCTTCGTCAGTCAGGCAATAGCTGAAGTAAGCATAAGCTGGACGAGCATTGGCAACATCGGTAATGCCGCAGACCCGTCCACCGGCTACGGCGCGGTGAATCACGCCTACAATATCGGCACCTACGAAGTGACCAACGCGCAATACGTAGAGTTTCTTAACACCAAGGGGGCGTCCAACAGTAACGGGATATTTAACTCGGTCATGGGAACCACGGGAATCTACGGTAGCAACATCACCCAAAGCGGCAGTAACGGCAGTTACACCTACAGCGTAGGCAGTGCCTATGCGAACATGCCGGTGGTTGGCGTATGTTGGTTTGACGCGGCTCGCTTCTGCAACTGGCTGGGCAACGGCCAGGGCAGTGCCAGCATGGAGACGGGAGCCTACACGCTCAACGGAGCCACAAGCGGCATCATTACCGTAAACCCTGGGGCTATCGTTTACATCCCTAGTGAGAACGAGTGGTACAAGGCGGCTTATTACAACGGAGCCAACTCGACCTACTCGCTTTACCCCAACGGTATGAACACGATCACGACGGCGGATGCTAACTATGGGCCGAGCAGCGGACTGGTAAATGTCAATTATGGCACACCGAGTTCTTATGGTGCCTACGGGATGGGCGGGAATGTATATCAGTGGAACGACGCTGTCATGTCCGGTTCGGTGCGCGGGCTGCGTGGGGGATGCTGGTCCGACACCGACGTCGACGGCTACCTGTCCTCCTCGAGCCGCGCCATCGTCGGTCCGTCATACGAGAACTCCGTCTCTGGATTCCGTGTTGCCAGCAGTGTCCCCACGTCTGTCCCCACGTCTATTGCCACCCCTCTCCAGACTGAAGTCGAATATACGCTGGGTGAAGGCGGGACCAACTGGAGCGCCAACTTTCAAACCGATGCTTCCGGCAACGGGCGGATCATGACAAGTGGTGGCGGTCTCGCTCACTGGTTAAACCGACCGATCGCTAACGGCAGTACCAACAGTTTGATGATCGCAGACGGAACGGCTGCTGTGTCTATGAGCAATACCGCGGGAATGGCCTCAGATTTTCAGGTCAGTATCTTCTTGAGTGCGTCCGCCAATTGGCCTACCACGGGTGCCAGCGGGGCAGGGCTTGTCATATTCCAGATCGGAGACCTCACCCTGCAAGCGGATGGGAATTCGGGGAACGGCAGCATGACTTATTACGCCAAGGTGGCCGACACTTTGATCGGATCTTGGACAGCGACTGAATGGCAGGGCATAGGTTTGATGGTGCAGAAACTCAATAGCGTGTTTACTTATTGGGACAGCACCAATGGAGGCACGTCGTGGAGTCAAATAGGATCAGCCATCTCCGCTCCAAACGCCAACATCGACTTTAGCGCAACTCATCTATTTGTCCGCCCCGGCAATGGCTATAACTATACGGGGTATGCCGACGATTTCAAGGTGAACTCTGTGCTCAATACCCTGACATTTTTCAGGTCCGATATTGACGCCGTGAACGGCAATGCAATCAGTATGAATACGAACGGCAGTGGCTACTACACTCTGCCCACACTCCCCAACCTTGGAGGTGCCACGACTATTGAGGGATGGGTTTACCTGTCCTCGTATGCCAACTGGTGTCGTGTCGCGGACTAGGCAATGGAGCTGGAAGTTCTAACATCCTACTCGCTGCAAGTAGTAGCGCGACCGGAATACCGAGTTTTCAAGTTTTCACTGATGGATACGAAATGTTAGGCGCTTGTGATAGTCCCACAGCGATCCCTCTTAATACATGGACGCACTTGGCGGGTGTAATCGAAACAGACAAGACACTTCGCCTATATATCAACGGTGTGCAGGTTGCCACCGGCACCGCAACTGCACTGCCCTCCGCTGTGAGTCGCGGTAGTAACTTTATCGGCGAGAGCAACTGGTCGGCTGATTCCTTGGTGGACGGCGCTTTGACTGACGTAAGGATTTGGAACGTCGCTCGCACCGCGGGGCAAATTCAGGCCAATATGAGCGTCGGTTCGATTACAGGACCCACGACGGGCTTGGTGGCTGCCTATTTGATGGGATCGACCGGAGCGGGGCCGCTGGAAGACGTCAGCGGCAATAACTACAGCGCCACTCTTACCGGAAGTCCGACCTATGCCAAACTGGGCGCAGGCACGCTGTCCACGGGGGGCTTCGTTGGAAGCAGCAGCCTGAATGTAGCATCAGGCACGCTGGTCCTGGGGGGAACTAACACATATATCGGGGATACGACTGTCAATGGCGGAACACTCGCCGTGAGCGGTGCCTCCATTCCAGACACCGGAAATCTGGTCATTCAGAGCGGTATGGTCGGACTGTCAGGGACCGAGTCTGTGAGTGGTCTATATTTCGGGACGTCCCGGCAAGATTCCGGCACATGGGGAGCAAGCGGATCCGGCGCGGAACACATTGATGACACGTATTTCTCGGGGACGGGAATGATAGAAGTAGTCAGCCATGATGCCACGATGTCCAATATGGCCCTTGGGTCAGGTTCCGTGAGCCCGGTTTTTTCTCCGGGGACGACATCTTACACAGCAAGCGTGGGAAATGCGGTTACTTCGATCACGGTGACCCCAAACCCCACCAGCGCATTGGCCGCCTCAGAAGTTAATGGCGTGGCGACAGTATCAGGCACTGCCAGTGCCCCGATCCCGCTGAGCGTTGGCGGCAACACAATCACAGTGCAGGTGACGGCGGAGGATGGCACGACTACTAGCACCTATACGGTAGTCGTGACGCGCGCGTCTTCCTCAGCGCTTTCCGGGTTGGTGCCAAGCAATGGGTCAATAAGTCCAGTCTTTACCGAGGAAACCATAACTTACACGGCCAGTGTTACAAACCTCACCACTTGGATCACGGTGACGCCTACGGTGATGGACCCCATGGCCACAGTGACAGTCAACGGAACAGCCGTAGCATCAGGAGTGGCCAGCCAGCCGGTCCTGCTTGGGGTGGGGGAAAACACAATCAATGCGGTGGTCACGGCGCAGGACGGGGTGACCTCCACGAGCTACACGTTGATTGTGACGCGAGCCGCGCCGCCGACAATCTCGAACATCTCCGCCACCCAGCGTGCAGGGACACAGTTGGTGGATATCACCTATGACGTGGCCGGTGACCTTTCGACGGGTTGGGTCAAACTCGAAATCTCCAGTGATGGCGGGATTACCTTCAGCGTGCCGGCCACCACCGTGAGTGGGGCGGTCGGGGCCGGGGTGACACCTGGAACAGCCCGAGTAATCACTTGGAATGCTGGCGCGGACTGGAGCGGACAACAAACCAGCACCATGTGCTTCAAGGTGACGGCAGGCGTTACGCCTCCTAACTTCTCATTGATCCCAGCGGGAAGTTTCCAGATGGGGAATGCCATGGCAGCGGATACGGACATCACCGACGCCCCGATCCGGACGGTGACAGTGAGCGCGTTTTACATGGCTCAGAATTTGGTGACAAAGTCGGACTGGGACACAGTGCGGGCATGGGGACTGGGTAACGGTTACGCGGACTTGAGCGTAGGTGCCGGTAAGGCCGCGAATCACCCTGTGCAAACGCTCACTTGGTATGACATGGTCAAGTGGTGCAATGCCCGCAGCGAGATGGAGGGACTGACGCCTTGCTACACGCTGAGCGGGGCGGTTTACCGGACAACCAACAGTGATGTTGTCGATTGTAACTGGACTGCCAACGGCTACCGGCTACCGACCGAGGCTGAGTGGGAGAAGGCGGCGCGTGGTGGATTGAGCGGAAAGCGCTTCCCATGGGGGGACACGATCAGCGAAAGCCAGGCCAATTATTATGGTGATCCCGTCAAGTTCAGCTACGATTTTGGACCGAATGGTTACAACACCAGTTCGTCCAGTGGAGGCTATCCTTACACGAGTCCGGTCGGCAGTTTTCCTGCGAACGGCTATGGGCTTTATGACATGGCGGGGAACACATTTGAGTGGTGCTGGGACTGGTATGACACCTATGCAGCGGGGGCACAGATGGATCCGCGCGGTGTGCCCTCGGGCTGGAACCGGGTGTACCGAGGCGGTCGCTGGGGCGGCAACGCGGACGACTGCCGCGTGGCGGGGCGCGGCAACGGTGTCGGATCGTCCGAAAGCTACTACAGCATTGGGTTCCGCGTGGTCCGCAGTTTATTTTTACCCGATTCTGCGGCTTTCTCCCTCATTCCCGCCGGAAGTTTTCAGATGGGGAATGCCATGGCGGAGGATACGGACATCACGGACGCCCCGATCAGAGCGGTGGATGTGAGCGCGTTTTACATGGCTCAAAATTTGGTGACTTTCAGTGACTGGGACACGGTGCGGACGTGGGGGCTGTCCAACGGCTACGCGGATTTGAATCCTGGCGCTGGCAAGGCGGTCAACCACCCGGTGCAGACCGTTTCCTGGTATGACATGGTCAAGTGGTGCAATGCCCGAAGCGAGATGGAGGGACTGACGCCATGTTACACGCTGAGCGGGTCGGTTTACCGGACGACTAACAGTGATGCGGTCGATTGCAACTGGGCTGCCAATGGCTACCGCCTGCCGAGCGAGGCCGAGTGGGAAAAAGCGGCGCGGGGCGGTCTGAGCGGCAAGCGGTTTCCGTGGGGTGATACGATCAGCGAAAGCCAGGCCAATTATTACGGGTGGAACAACATTTTCAGCTACGATTTTGGACCTGAAGGTTTCAACTCAATAGGAAGTATTGGAGGCAGTCCATATACGAGTCCTGCCGGGAGTTTCCCGGCGAACGGCTATGGACTTTACGATATGGCTGGCAACATATATGAGTGGTGCTGGGATTGGTCTGGCCCTTATCCAGCAGGGACGCAAACGAATCCGCGGGGTACTGCCTCGGGCTCGTACAGGGTGCGCCGTGGCGGCGGTGGGGAATATAGTGCGGGCAACTGCCGCGTCGCGTACCGTGCTGACTGGCCGGCCGCCGTCATTGAAAAATACGTCGGGTTCCGTGTGGTCCGAAGTTCGATCGCAGGTCCCGTTGCGATTACTTTCAATTCACCTGTGGATACGCGGTCTTCCGTATCCACGCTCTCTGGTCTAACGCTCAGTTCAGGCACCATGAGCCCGGATTTTGCTGCTGGGACTTCAGCTTACTCGACCAGTGTGCCCAACACAACGAACTCGATCACGGTGACGCCTACTGTGACAGATGCAGCAGCCACGACTACGGTTAATGGGACAGGGGTTGCCTCGGGCACGGCCAGTGGGCCAGTCCCGCTGACCGTAGGCAGCAACCTCGTCACGGTGTTGGTCACGGCCCAGGATGGGACGACGACATTGACCTACACGATATCCGTGTTTCGGGAGCTCCAGGCGCAAACCTTGTCATTCGGTGAGTTGGCAGCCTCGACCTACGGAGACCCGTCGATGGGGCTATCTGCCACGTCTTCGTCCGGGCTGGCCGTGAGCTATGCCAGTTCCGATCCGGCAGTGGCCACGATCACCGGCAACATCCTCACCATCACAGGAGCGGGCAATGTGACAATTACCGCATCCCAAGCTGGGGACGGGAATTTCAGTGCAGCAGCGGATGTGCCGAGGACTCTAGCGGTCAACAAGGCCATCGCATCCGTTCAACTGGGTTCACTCGCGGCCATATATGACGGAACCTCGAAAGTAGCGACATCGATAACATCGCCGCAGGGGCTTGCTGTCAGCTATTCGTATGGCGGAGGAGCTGCGTTGCCTGTCAACGCGGGAAGTTATGCGGTGATTGCCACGGTCAACGATGCCAACTATGCCGGATCAGCCACAGGCACCCTGGTGATTGGAAAAGGGGCGGCGGATGTCATCCTCTCTGGATTGTCAGCCACCTATGATGGAAGAGGGCATCCGGCTGCAGGGTATTCCGAGCCACCCGGTTTGGCTATTGTATTCAGGTACAACAGATCTTATTCTGTGCCGGTCAACGCAGGGAACTATCAGGTGACCGCCACCATCAGCGACCCCAATTATGCAGGCACTGCCAGCGATACTCTGACGGTGAATCCTGCGAGCGCCACAGTGTTGCTTGGCTCGCTTTCGCAAACCTACGACGGAAGTGCGAAAGCCACGACATCTACGACGTCTCCAGCAGGTTTGGCGGTTTCCTATACTTATAATGGCTCCGCTGTAGCACCTGTTGGAGCTGGGAGTTATGCAATTGTGGCAACCATCACCAACCCCAATTATACAGGCAGCGCGACCGGGACATTGGTGGTGGCAAAGGCAAGCGGCGGGCTGTCGCTGCAAGGATTGAGCCCGACCTACACCGGTTCACCGATCTCGGCGGGTGCGACAACATCACCGCCCGGACTTGCGGTGAATGATACTTACGACGGCTCTCCCACTCCGCCTGTCAATGCCGGGACTTATGCAGTCGTTGCAAACATCAACGACGCGAATTATGCGGGATCTGCGTCCGGCAGCATGGTCGTGGGCAAGGCGAGCCCCGGCTTTGTATTCTCGGGCCTTGCGGCCACTTACGATGGGACGCCGAAGGTCGTGGGTGTCACAACATCGCCAGTCGGCTTGGCCGTTACGTGCACTTACGAAGGTTCCGCCACGGCTCCGGTGAATGCAGGAAGTTATGCAGTTGTGGCGACGGTCAATGACGCGAACTATGCGGGGACTTCCACCGGGACGCTGACGGTGGCCAAGGCCGCCGCGACGATCACTTTGGCGGATGTGATCGCGGTCGCAGATGGATCTGCCAAAAGCGCTTCTGCGAGCACCACGCCCCCCGGACTCTCTGTGGATTACCTCTATGATGGAGCTTCCTCCGCCGCGCCATCGGCTGCTGGAGCTCATCCGCTGACCGCCACCGTGAATGATTCGAATTGGCAGGGCTCGGTCACTGCCACGGTCAATATCTACGGGCACGCCTCGCCATCGCTGGACACGACGACGCTGGCACTGGGGTCCGTGCATGCTGGTTACGCATCCGCAGTAACCACGGGAGCCGCCACCGCCAGCAATGCGAGTGGATTGAGACTGAATCTGATGGGTTCGGCCGCTGCGTCCAACTTTGTGTCGCTGGATTCGGTTTCAGGGATTGCAGCGGGGCAGGGATTGCCGCTGCATGCACATCTATCAAGCGGGCGTGGCATCGGGCTGGTTTCCGACCCCATGAGTTATACTTTTGGCGATGACTCGCTGTTGTCGGGGGCTTCGTCAAATGTCGGCACGTCCTCGCTCCTTGTGACCGGCCAGGTTTATTCGGGAGATATGGTTTGGAACACCAGCACCGGCAGCTGGGCCGATGCCGCACGCTGGACTGATCACTCCGACGCGACCGTACACGCGGCTCCGGGTCTGGACGCAGGATTTATCGGCACGGATTCGGCTACATTCCCAACAGTGGCCTCCCCAGTGAGCGTGACTCTCGACGGCACATCTGCAAACATCAGTCGCCTCAGCTTAGGTGGCAATTACACGCTGGCACAAGGATCCGGTTCCGCCTCCCTGACGCTGGGTGGGGCCTCCGCCTCGGTCACGGCAACAGGCTCCAACACGGTGTCCGTTCCGCTGATCCTGACATCATCGCAGACATGGACCAACAGCGGAACCCTGACCGTTTCCGGCGCTCTCGCCAACAATGGCAATTTGCTGACAGCAACCGGTTCAGGTTCCAGCACATTCAACGGCAACATCACTGGCGTGGGTGGTTTGCTCAAAACAGGCTCGGGGACCACGACCTTGTCGGGAACCGCCAACGCCTACAGCGGCCAGACGACGGTATCGGCGGGCACGCTGTCGATGACAGGAAAACTGACTACCGGGACAAACACCACGTCTCTGGTGACCATCGGCAACTCGAACACAGACAACGCGGTGATGAAATGCCCGGGTACGCTGACGGCCGGGCAAACCACAGCGCCGAGTTTGAGCGTGGCGTCCGTATCCGGTGCGGCAGGTGATTTCCAGATCTCAGTTCATGACATATCCACAGCCTCTGATGTCTGGCTTGGAAGCGGGGCAGGCGCTTATGCGGGATTGAGGATCAGTGGCGGCTCACTCACCTGCGGCGGCAATCTTGTAGCGGGCGGAGACAACGACCGGGCTCTCATCAGCCAGACCGGCGGAGCCATCGTTATCCCGAATAACCCGCTGATTCTGGCATCCGGAGGTGCAGGGTCGATGGCCGTGGCCAATCTATCCGGTGGTTCGCTCACGGCGACCCAAGCCACGAGTGGCGGTGCCTGCGTGGGAGACTCGGGGAATGCCGCCCTCAATAATTTTACCAGTTCCGTATATCTATCTGGAAGCGGATTGTTGGTCGGAAAAAACAGTGGCTCATCGGGAACCGTCAACCTGCTCGGTGGATCGATCGCCACCAACCGGGTCGCGGCCGGAGCCGGATTCTCGATGCTCAACTTCAATGGCGGGACACTCACGGCCAATGCCTCGACGGGTGCCAGCTTCTTCACCGGTCTGGGAGGCACATATATCTATGGAGCCGGGGGTACGATCAACGCCGCAACCTATAACAACACGCTGGCCCAGCCGCTGCTAGCCCCGGCTGGCTACGGGGTGAGCGCGACCGGCCTGACAGTAAGCGGCGGTGGATATATCGATGCCCCGTTAGTCGTTATCTCTGGCGGAGGAGGTAGCGGGGCTTGCGCGATAGCCAACATCGACGCCTCCGGCAATCTCAGTGGCATCACCATCACCAATCCGGGCAGCGGCTACACATCTCCGCCTGCCTTTTCCCTAACTGGTGGCGGCATCGGTAACACGGGTGCAATTGGCGGAAGCACCACCTTGGTCGCCAATACCAGCGGTCCTCTCACGCTAACGGGAACCACCGGCTCTCTGACGTTTCCTTCCGCATCATCCAACATGTACAGCGGTGGAACGCTTGTCACTGGCGGCCTGCAAGTGATCACGGCCTCCTCCACGGCCTTTGGTGCAGGCACGGTGACGCTCAGGCAATCGGCCGCAGCCAACACCACCTGCCTCACCGTTTCAGGCGGAATCACACTGGCCAATGCGCTCGCCATCAACCTGTCTTATGCCCGCAACGGGGTCGCATCCACCAGTGGCAGCAACACGCTCACCGGTCCCGTGACCATCAGCGGAGGCTCGCAGATTGTGGTTTTCCAGAACACGGGAGCGTCAGGCACGCTCTTCACCATCAGTGGCCCGATCACCGGAAGCAACCTGTTCAACAGCCTGTCATTCCGTGGCAGCGCCGGGGCAAAAGGGCTCGTCTCGTCAACAATCACGCTGGGATCGGGCTGCACGGTGGACAACAGCGGAGCCGCCAACTGGACATTCAGCGGCAGCGGAAGCAGCTGGCCAGCCACAGCGATCCTCGGGTCCGGCAACATCATTGTGGCAGCCGACAACGCCCTGGCCACGAACTCGGTGATGGGTTCGGGTGGCTCAAGCACCGCGACGGGTGCCCTCGACCTCAACGGCCACAACCAGGCGTTCGCCGGCCTCAACAGCTCGAACCTCAATCTGAAGATCGGCAACGGAGCCACCAACTCCACCTCGTTGCTAACGCTTAACAACCTGAACCCGCAGACGTTCCGCGGCGCAATCGTGGACGCACTCGGATCCGGCACCGGAAAAGTCTCGCTGCTGCTCGCCGCCGGGACTCAGACGTTGACGGGCGTGAACACCTACACCGGAACTACAACGGTCAATGGCGGCGTGTTGCAGGTCAACGGAAGCACTGCGGCAGGCAGCGCCGTGACGATCAGTAGCGGATCTCTCGCTGGATCTGGCAGTGTCTTGGGATCGGTAAGTATATCTTCAGCGGCCACCATCAATCCCGGTGTTGTGGGCACAGTGGGCACGCTCACGGTGGGCAGTGCTGTCATATCCGGCACCTATATCTGCGACCTCGCTGACAGCTCATCAGACACGCTGGTGGTGACTGGCAGCCTTGTTTTGGAAAATGCCACCCTGTCGTTCAATCCGCTGGGCTATCCGGCGGCCGACAGCTACCTGATCGCGAGTTATAGCGGGGCCGCGCCTTCGTTCGCCACGGTGAGAAACCAGCCGTCGGGGTATCATCTGGACTACAGTCAGGCCGGGCTTATCCGGCTGATGAAGACGGTTGGGTATGAGTCATGGGCGGCGGGGCTAGGGCTCGATTCAAGCAACAACAGCCCGATGCAGAATCCGGCTTCCGACGGCATTCCCAACCTGCTGAAATACGTCTTCAACGGGGATCCGCTGAGTCCCTGCCCGTACGTGCTGCCAAGCTCGGCGCTCGACGCGCAGGGCCGCTTGGTGTTCACCTACTTCCGCCGGGCCGAGTCGGTCGGCGAAACCACCCAGACCCTCGAATACGGCACCGACCTTCTGGGATGGACTGCGGTGACCATCCCCGCCACCTCCTCGGGCCTGTTCGTCATCACGCCGGACACCCCGAGCCCCGGCATCGAGCAGGTGGTGGCCACCCTGTCGCCGCCAGCCAATCACAGCCAAATCTTCGCACGCCTGAGGGTGGACCAGTAGGAAGATCCGGCCCCTACGGCAGCAATATTCTCGGGGAGCGCCGCCATCTTGGCGGCAGGATTTGGCATCTTGCCAAATCCTCTTCGGGGGAGGAGGATTCCGATTTCAAAAAACCGAGCCATGTACACGAAGAGTCTCCGGCAGGATGCCGGAGACAGCCGCCAAGATGGCGGCGCTCCCCGCCGATGCATGCGGACGGTTTTTTCTAAAAACCTGAAGATAAGTCAGAACTCAGTGTTCGACCTCAAAAGCGCCACGGGGTCGAGCAAGCTCAAATGTTACCATGCGAGCAGCAACCGCCGGGTGGGCGGATAGAGTTGGAGAGTAAGT
>Ga0073936_10009794_pt1 | contig 11850 bp, 8 predicted proteins | sample AliMusrvi5mmetaG_FD_87041 | JGI IMG/M metagenome (GOLD analysis project Ga0073936, IMG submission 87041) | Freshwater lake bacterial and archeal communities from Alinen Mustajarvi, Finland, to study Microbial Dark Matter (Phase II) - Alinen... | ecosystem: Environmental > Aquatic > Freshwater >... | reverse complement strand
CATCAGGGCTGGTGCTGGTGCGACAGGCATCGGGGCCGGTGCGGGCGCAGCAAAACCCATTTGAAGAGCGGGTGTCCAGGTGACCGATTGGTCCATGGGCATAACGAACGGGTTTTGGCCCGTGTTGACCATTTGCTGGATCGCTCCACGAGCCATCTGATGGACTTGGCCATTCAGGGAAACATGCATCATTGAGCTCGCATCCCCTAGGGGTGCCGACACAGAAGCCATAGCGGGAGACTCTCCATAGCCCGCCTGATGGACGGTGCTTTGGCTGACTGCGCCCACGGCCTTGAGATAGGTCTCTCCGTAGTTCGGGATCGTCCGTTCAAAGGCACGGCGGAGGGCCTGAGGATACTGCGCAAACAGATCGTGCAGAATATCCAGGATTTCGAGCACGTCGTAATCGACGAACAAGCATTCCGAAGTGAGGGGGACGCGGGTTGCCAGCCACGGATAGACGATCTGGCCATCCGTTCCTGTCATTGCGGGAGTGCCGACCGGAGTGTAATCCTGGATCGGCATCATGTTGTAGATCTTCTGTCCGCCCGTTGCAGGGGTATCCTTGAAGACGCGGCAGGGAATCATGGCCCCGGGATTGGTGATATCGGGCCAATAGAAGCGGGCGCCGAAATTGAATGGATCTGTTCCTGGCGGAATTTGGCGCTGCGGGATCTTGAGATTGGACAACAATCCCCAGACAGCTCCCTGACTCGGCTTCTCGCCGGCCTTGGGGCGCGCGCCATTGATTGCCGTGGAGGGCAGGCTATAGATGCAGGACATATTGGCTTCTCCCTCCGCAACTCGACCAGGATTGACGGCGTTGCAAACAAAGCGGGTCGCTTCGCCGCTGATGATCCGCTTCTTGAGATCTTCTTTGGAGGTTGTCTTCAGGCGCTTGCCGTCCGGGCCGAAACCAGCCAGGTGGCGAAGTTCCGTGGAGTCCCGGAAAGCCTGATAAAGCAGGCCTACAGGATCTTGTCTGGAATCCGTGATTCCCAGGGTCTTGGGGGAGAGAATGTGACGCTTGCCCCCCACCCATTCATAAACGTAATATGGGCGGATCCACTGAGAAAAGCGGTCCGGCTTTTCCTGGCAGTGGGGCTCGCGATAGTGGGTCCAGGCATGCGGAGAAAAGTCATCCTTGGGGAAGGCCGGTTGGACAAACAGGGTGGTGGTGTCGTTGTCTCCGTCGGCGGGACGGCGGACACGGATATCGTCCTTGAAGACGAGGTGTCCGTTTTCAAATCCCCCAGACTGGGGGGCTTCAGGATCTTGGTAGTCGTAACTCATTTTGTTTGGTTTTGGGTTGGGATGTTGGTTTTTTGGATTCGGGTTGCCCGATGAAGACCGTTATGGATGTTCGGCGCCGACATTCCTTTGATAGCCAGGACCTTTTCTTTCTCGCGGGCCCTGGGAGACGGCTTCTTGCTCCATAGATGACGCGAGCCCGGATTCAGCTGATGGCTGTCCTGGAGCTAGTGGGGAGGGACGCTTTGTCCCTCCCCCCTTAAGTCACTCGCTGGAGTTGGACTCTTCGTCCGCCTCCTCTGAAAAGTAAACCTTGATGTCGCTAGCCAAAAGCTGCTTCTTCGCGTTGTAGGTGTCAACCTTGCCGGAAATGACCATGATGGCTCCTTCTTTAATGATGGACTTGAATTGGGAATACTCCTGGGGAAATACCGTGACGGAAACAGCGTCGGACTCGTTGAGGATGTCGATAAAACACATGGGCTCTCCTCGATTTTTGGTCTTGGTCACTTTGACACGCTCGGCTCGGCCACCCAGTCGGATTTGGTCTCCTTTTTCAAATTTCACCACGTCACATGGGGCTTGGATGTTTCCGCCCAGCTTTTTTCTCAAGAGTTCCACAAAGTCAGCTTCGCCAATCGCCAGATTCTCGATTTGTTTCTCCATTACTTGCACTTCGGTCAGGTCAGTCAATTCACCCAGGGTCTTTTTGTCCTTTCGGATTTCGTGATATTGGCGGACAATTTGGTTGCGGTCAATAATTGTTTTTGCTCCGCACATCCGGTCAAAGGCGCCGGCCCAGATCAGCGAGAGAACCACCCGCTTATTGACGAGCCGCTTCTCCACGCGATTGAGGAAATCCTCCATCGATAAGAAGGGCTTATCGTTGCCGTTTTCATCCAGCCGGGCCGTGGCGATGGCGGTTCCAGCATTCTTGACATTCTTAACTCGATTGAGTGGAAAGAGTAGCTTGCCCCGCCCGTCGTCGATAATATAGAACTCAAGGTGACTCTTGTTGACGTCCGGGGAGTCAGTGGAGTCCCGGACGTAACGTGCAGCCTCCTTGAGATCATTCAGGTTGGCATTATTTAATACACTGGCCCACCACTCCAGCGGGTAGTTGGTTTTCAGGTACTGACAGACGTAGCCGATATACGCATAAGAGGTCGAGTGACTATTTGAAACCACAAAACCATTCGCAATGAAGTTATGATCCGGATGGTCGACCTCAAAATCTAGGGCCGGGGATTGCCCGATTCGTCGAGCAGTTTTAATTTTTTGAAATCGCATATTACTTGGTTAATTATTTCTGAACTTTTGATTGAGGACTCCCAATAACGAAGAAGTGTCCAGCCACGGTTCCTTAAATACCCTTCCTTGGCTCGATCATTCTTGAAACTCCTTTGTTGAGTGGCATCCTGGGGGCCATCGGGATACTTTAGAGGATTGGCGTGAAAATAATCACCGTCGACCTCAATGGCAACTTTCTTCTCAGGAATAGCTATGTCGATGGAATAGAAATCCAAAAGATATTCGCTCTGAAATTTTATCCCCAGATCGGCGATGATGTCCTCCATCTTTTGATGGATTGAGCTCTTCTTTAGATAGAGCCCCAACGAATGCCTTCTGGCGGTCGCCTCTCTCATTTTTTGGAGACTTTCTTTTGTGTGGGCCGTCGTATGTCTGGCCTTTTTGGGGTGAGCGGCTCGATTGTCACGATGTTTTTGTCTAGCCTCTTCTGACTGAATCCGGCCCACCCCTTTTGTCGCTAAGGTCGCCATCCTTGGGTCGCTTGCAGCGTCCATGCCTTTATTCCAGGCCTCTTTTCCGAACATCGGATTGCCGGCTCCCCTACGTGCCAACGACATCTTTTCTGCATGAGCTCGAGTATTCGCCGAGAATTCCTTCTTGATTCCTACCCTGGCCTTAAATCTAGACAAAAGAAGGCCGAGTCCTGATGGTCTATGTCCAACCTCCTCGCCCGTCACGGGACAGGTCGGCCAAACAATCTCAAGGTATTTTTGGCAATAATCTTTTAGAGAGAAATCGAATCTTTTTAGATACTCTTGAAACTGCTCGATATAATAAACGCCACAACGGGGACCTGGATAGGCCTGAGCAATCATTTCTTTAGTTGCTCCATCCACCAGACAGACATCGAAATGCTGCCTGGGGATATAGCTCCTTTCTGAATCTTTGGGGTGAGTTTTAATGATGCTCATACCGAAGATCATATCTTGTTGGGTGAGCACTCTCAAGTCCTTTCTGAGAATTTCTGACAAAGGATGCATTTCTCCATCCTCGCAGAGATACTTATGCTCCAGAGATGAGCGGCTCTTCTTTCCGTCTTCTGTCTCAATTTCCCAGAGTTCCGCATCGGAAGCGATCACATCCACTACCGAAACGTAATGTTCTTCTTTGTTGCCTGTATTCCATGCCAGGATCTTGTCTCCCTTTTTGATGTCTGACATCGGCTTCTTCCCAGACATCGTCTGAACTTCTGTGTTGGGATCTAAGCATTTATTGAATGAGTAGGAACTCGCTGCAACACAGGCACTTACAAAGGATTCAGTCTGAGATTCAGTCCATCCCCGCTCCAGCAGCCGTCGCCGGATTTCGGGAAGAATCTTCTCCATCTTGTCTTTCTTTTTCTTGCCGATCACCTCGCGGATCTCGTCGGACTCTTCTTCGCTATATCCGCAGCACTGGACAAAGGCCGCCATGATTTGTTCCTGAAAGGTCCAGGTTCCTTGTGTTTCCTCAAGGATCCCCTCAAGTTCCGGATGGGGATAGGAGACTGGCATCTCGCCCTTGCGGCGCTGGACCCATGCATCAATCAGGGTAGTCTTCCCATCCTCCATCAATGCATACATGGTGCCGGGGCGTCCGTTTGCTGTGATATTAGCCAAATCGATGATAGATTTGGGTTTGACTGATTTGCAAAGTCCGGTCGAGATGGAGGATTTGAATTGAAACACGGTCTCGTTGCGTCCATCACAAAAGGCCGCGAAGGTCTTTGGGCAATGGATCCAGATGCCAGGCTGCGTGTTTTCTGGACCGGGCTTCTCGTCCTCGATTTTATAAATATCGATTTCGATGCCGTGGCGTTCCTGAATTTTTTTGATGCAGCCCGAGATATCCTTGAGGGTATTGATCCCCAGTAAATCCATCTTGACCAGCCCGAGCGACTCGACAGGCCCCATGGTGAATTGGGTGCAAATCTCCTCCTTGATTTCGCACATCGGCACCAAGTTGGTCAGAGGGACGTCACTGATGCAATAGGCGGAGGCATGTCGCCCGATGGAGCGCGGAACGTCCAGAACCCGATCGACCATTTCCTTGATTCCGGGATAGGCATCAAAGAAGGTCTTAAGGGTCTCGTTTGTTTCGATGTGTCCGGCATGATAGCCCTCATCATTTTCGTATCCATAGAGCCACTTCTTGGTATCCATTCCCTGAGGGACATTGTCAATCGTGAGGCAAACCTTGTTGACGTGATCAGCCATTGCTTTGTCATTCCGGGTATCCAGCATGATGCGGGAGACGTCCTTAATGGCATTCTTGGGCCGCATGGTTCCCGTCGTGCAGATGCGGGCGAATTTGTCTCCATATCGGGTCGCCAGATAATCAACCACCACCTTCGGATTTCCAAAGTCGAGATCGATGTCCGGGAACTTGCCGCGGGCAATGCGGCCCAGGCTCAGGAATCGAGCGAAGCTCAGGTTCCAGCGGATTGGGTCGATGTGGGTGATCTTGAGCAGATAGGCCAATAAACAACCAGCCGCGCTCCCTCTTCCGGGCCCCGTCAATTCCCCGGCGCTCCGGGCATATTCACAAACATGCTCATCGATGATGTCGAAGTAGGGGAGAAAATTAAGGGTGGGGTTTCCTTCAATAACTTCCAGCTCCATCTTGAGGCGGGCAAGATACTCTGTGCGGCGCTCATCCTGAGGCAGGCGTCCGTGCTTGAGTATCCTCCGCATGATCTTGCGGCGTAACCTAGAATCGAAGTCAGGGAGGCTGGGGTCGCTCGATATCTCGAGAGGAAACTCCACTTCCGGCAGATGATAGGTCTTGGGCATCTCAATGGGCTCGATCATGTCAACCAATGTCTGATTGTTCTCCACGGCCTCAGCGAAGACGGCATCGCCGAGGTCAGTAAGGGAAGCGTGGCCCTGGCACCACTTCCGGTAAGCCTCCTCCGTGGAGAGCTGGCTGTAGCACTCGTGGAAGCGCCAACCATCCTTGTTGCCGTTCTGGAGCAGGATATCTTGGACCGCCTTGGCCGAAGGTTTGACGAAATGGGCGTCCAGTGTGAGGATGCGGGGCAACCTGAAAATACGGGCAAGGATGGAGATCCTTTGATTAACGAACTGCTGGAGGCAGCCATTGGGTCTTTCGGCGGTACATTCGTTGCCGACAAATTGGGCGGCGGATTTCCGCCAGGTAGAACTATTGACTCGCATGGTGGCTTCCTTGATTGATTTCCCTGGGGTTGGGGAATTGGTTGTTGGAGATCTCCCCCAGGATCCCGGAAATGATCGTTCTTTGATCGGCGACTGAGATGGGGGCGTCCTGAGCACGCTTGGGATTAGAGTCAATGATTTCACTGACCCGGCGGGACATGGCTTGCTCGGCACTCATCCATCCATACTCTGTCAGGACCTGGTCCTCCGGCAGGAACCGGAAAACTGTCCCTTGTTGGTCGGATACCTCAATGGTCTCCTCTTTGTGGAAGTCCCTATCGACCGTCCCGGGCATCAACTCCATGAAAAAGCGGTCCTTGAAGATTTCCCGCAGGAGATGGAGGTTCTTGGTTGCCTCATGAGGCTCGCCCTTGAGAAAGGGTTTTCCAATCGGCCCTTCGATGCAGCCCGAGCCAACAATCAGGCCGGCATTTGTGGCTGCCAAATCATCAAAGGTGAGGCGAGGGATTTTGCGTCCCCACTTGGTTACTGGGCGCCCGGGATACCACGAGTGGCTGGCTAAGGTGATGAGGGAGCGGTAGCCCTCCAGATTGCGAGCCCAGACAGTCAGATGGAAGTAGTCATAAGGCTTGTCCTTGAAGATGTGGTCGGCCCGTGGAGTCAGATAGAACTCACAGGCTGGGATGGGCTTAACGCCAAACTTGGGGGCCTTTGTCAGGAGATCATGGAGACCCAGGACATAGCCATGATCTGTGATGCCGCAACCGCAAAGATCATTCTCCTTGCAGTAGCCGAGGTATTCGTCGATCGTGCTGGCGCCGTCCAGGATAGAGAGAGTGGAGTGACTATGAAGCGGATAAACCCGCGCATTGGTAGGGAGCTTGGTCATATTATCAATTGATTGTGGGGAGCCGGGCCTTGACGATGTCCTCAACTCCCTGTTCTCTTGCGGTCTCCAGGAGGTCGACCGCCCAGTATTCCGATATCCCCTGGGGGACATGGCGGACCACATGGACGACGCCCTCTCGCTCTAGCCACGACAAGGTATCGAGAAGTCGCTGGCCCGTGATGGATGTTCCCTCGATTTCCTTGAGGGCTCTTTCCATGATAGCACTCAGGGAAGCCCCGGACTTTTCGGTCCCATCGGGATGGAGGAGTTTTGAATCCCCGGCGATGGCTGAGATAATGTCGGTCAGGATTTTGTCGATTTGTAATTCTTCAGCATTCATGGCTATTGATGTTGGCCCAGGGAGTGATCTGAGCTATTTGTTTCCAAATAGATTCGCGAGGAGTAGCTCCTGGATCGAGCCTGTTCTCAAGGGTCAGGGTGGTGACGGGCAGGGGTGAAAGGGAGGCCAGCAGCCTCTTGAATTTTATGTCGTCGGCGGGGACGCCGGGGTCGCGGATGATGCAGCAGCCGTGCCAATATGTCTTGATCAGATTGATCTGGTCGGGACCAATATGCATCCCCATGGATCCCACGCAGCAAGGCCCCACCCTGACTTTATCGAGGGGTCCCTCAACCACCACCACCTGCTTGAAACGGCGAGCGGTATCGAAGCCGAACAGCAGCGAGGAGCGGCGCATGCCGGGAAGTCCGTAATATTTGGAGACAAAGCGATCCTGCCATTCCCCCTTGATCTTCCGGAACTTCTTCCAGACCGTGCCGTTCCAGACCGCCTTCTCTCCAGAATCCCCTGTCTCCTCAAGGACGTACTCGATTTGTCGGGCCTGCCATCCCTTGATGGCACCATGCATATAGATGGGAAAGATAATCCTCCCGCTGGTTGTTCCCTTGCCTTCCGTGAAACTGATTTGTCCTTTGGTGCAATAATACAAAGCATCGTTGGGACCAAAGTTCCGGATCTCGGCAATATCAAAGTTGCGGCGACGCAGGTATTCGATAGCGGGGTGATCGTCGGCCAGGGCCGATAGAGCAACCATTTCCCCGGGAGCCTCCACTTCATCGGACCACATCAGGCCGCCGCGGCGCGCTTGTTGATGATGGGCGGCCCTTTCACGAATTCCGGTATCTTCGACCCGTTTAGGGAAAAGGTCGGGGAAATCCTCCTCTAGGGGGTCGATGAATTTGTCGCGGACATATTCGTTGTGACCGCAGTTGTGGCAATGGGCCCATCCCGTCTCAGCATTGATTTCCATTTCATATCGGCCTCCATGCCGATGAAACATCCAACAATGCACCACGAAGGCGGGGCCGTTGCCTCGATAGATTTCCTGAGCCTCGGGATGATGTTTCCGGACCCTCTCTAAGGTAATTTGCATAGGTTGGTTTATTGGGCGGCACGGGCTAGGTCGGCGGACAGGCCGGCCTCTTCCATGGCCTCATCGGCCTCATTGTAGTCCTCGAAACGCTGCTGATCGAGTCGGGCGCGGATTCTCTTACAGAAATTTTTGCCATCGCGCGTCTTGGATGCTGTGACCGTAAAGATTCCGTCCCGGCGATCGTCTTCCGTGGCGCCTACCCCCAGATAAACAGAGGCACGCCAGGCAGCAGATTTACCTTCGGCGGAGTTAGAAACGGTAATCTTGGCTTTTCCCTCGGCCTTGGGATCAGCCTGGTGGGTCGCCCAAAGGGCCAGGTTTTCCTTGAGAGCCAGCTTGGCCAGCTCATCGGTATAGCGCTGGAGCTTGTGACGGACCTCGGTCCCGCTCAGCTTACTGGCATTGAAGTTGGCCGGATTTTCTCCCAGCATCAATATCCAGTCCACTACCAACATATCGAGGGGGTGGTCGGGATTTTGATCCTGATCTCGATGAATCCAGTCACTCAAGGTGGAAATGGAGCAGATATCCTTGGAGAAATCCCAGATATCCAGATTGTTCTCTCTCCCCATGGCATTTTGGCTCACCAGGTGGTGGACTTCGTCCCACATTTGATCCTGTGAGATATGCTGATTGGAGGAGTCCCGGATGCCCCGGATCATATTGTAGGGATATCGAGCGATCAGGCTATAGGTGCGTTCCATGCACTTTTCTTCATCCAATTCAAGGCTGGCCAGGGCGGTGCGGAAGCCTCGCTGAGCCCCTCCCCAGCAGAAATTGATACCCAAACTGGTTTTGCCAAGTCCAGTAAAAGCACAGAGAATGCCTAGTTCCTTTTTTGCGTGACCTCCGTCCAGATTCTCGTCAATGACGGAGATTCCTGTGGGAACCATGACGCGGGGCTGACTTCGCTTGAGGTTCATCAAAGGCTTGGCTGCTCCCCGCTGACTCAATCGGGAACGATCCAATGTGGACTGTAGGACGTGGGGAATAGATTCCGGGTTGGTCAGGGAGCATTTCTGTAGCTCCTTGAAGATACGGGATTCTCCGAGAAACTTCTCGACCTGAGGAAGGTAATAATCGGCAGCCAACTGGATGGCATAGCATTTCTGGACCAAGGAGGCGACCGCCGGAAACTCATCATCCCGGATCGCCTTGGCGCGGGCCATCATTCCGAGATGCTGGAGCAATGTCTGCTGGGGAATGCCTTGTCTTGATCTTCCTGGACCCTGAATCCTAAGTATCCCGATGGCCGCCTGCAGGAGGATCCTGCAGTGATTGAAGTCAAAATCTTCGGGTGAGATCAGGGTACGTTCGAGAAGGGGGAGATGGCGGGGGCACCGGATGATGTGTGCTGTCAGGAATTCCTGGAATTCCTTCCCATATAAGGCGCTGCGCTCGATTGCCATACTTATTAAAGAGATGATCATGGAGGTCGCGATTGCGATGAAGTTCCTTCAGGGCAGCGACCCTCCATTGGGGTTTGATTTTTTCATACGCCTCGTCGCTGCAAACAAGCAGCCGGAAAAAGGGGCGGAAGGTGTTGATAGGGTGGGAGACGGCTTCATCCAAGGTCTGGCTGCACCTCTCCATGTAGTCATAGAGGATGCGGAATTGCTGGGCCATCACCAACTCAATCTCGGGCCGGTAGCTCTCGATGAATTTTTGATAATTAGCCGCCGCGGCCGGACCGGAAAGCTGGGATGGATAGGGAACCTCCTGCATATCGTTGGATTCGGCAATCTTGAATTGCGCTTCCACGAAGAGTCGGGGGTCCGCCTTGAGCCGCCTGACTAGGTCGGCGGCCTTTCTCCAGCAATCCTCGTGACGGAAGCCGGCAATGTAGGACGGATGAATGTTGCGACGGCACTGAACATACTTGTCGGCAATATCTTCCTCTAGGGATAGGGGACGCATTTAGGGATGAGAGGATGTTTTGGGCGGGGGCGTTTTGCAAGAAAAAAGAGGGCTGGGATATTTGGTCCCAGCCCTCTAATTGCTTGTCCAACAAAGGATTAGTTTAACTAATCCTTGAGGTTTCGGTTCTTTCTGTCGATCAACGGCTTGTGTCGGAGGAACCTTCGATCCAGACGATATCCTCGGGTTTGGAGATCCGCAAGATGGGCCAACCGCGGTCGGAATATTGTCTGATGCGATTATTGGCCTTCATGAAAAATCCGTCCTTCTTGTTAGATTCTCCCGCAGGCAGCCCTGCTCCCAAGGCCAGCTCCTTGTCTTGTTCGGCCAAGGCAAGTTCGATCCAGTCATCTGCGAAATTGACGATGATTCCATAGTCCTTGCCTGGCAGAAGTCGGCGATTTCGGCCACCTTTTTGACTGACCAGAACATCTGAAGAGGACCAATTGGCGTCAATGAGCCAGCGCAGCTGGGTGGTGTCCACTCCCTCAGAAAGGGCGTCGTTGGCTATCAGGCGCTTGAGCTCCCCAGAATAAAGTCCCGCTTCGATGCGGCGCTTTTCTTTGGTTGAGATCTTGGCGTGATATTTCTCGAAACCCATGTCCTTGAGGTCGTTCTCGAGCAACCAGTCGATATGTTCGATGGTCCGGACAAAGATGATTCCCTGCCAGTCGGCGGGGGCTTTCTGGACTGTCTCGGCGATCAGGCGATTGCGGCAGGGATTTCGTGTGATGCCCAGCCGTTCCCTTCGGATGTCCGAAACCTGGGCGGACAAAGAGGGGCCCTCGGGAACGCTCAAGACATAGACGCGCTGAGGAGTGACGCGGCCCGCGAGCTCGGCCTCTTCATCGGTGAATTGGCAGACAATCGGGCCCAGAATTCCTTCGAGGAATTTTTGCTTCCCATCTCCCCTCTTTTTGAGGGTGCCCGAGAAGCCAAATTTGAGGGCTCTCTTAAAGGCCAGAAGGTCCTGAGATGTCTGATCTCCTGCTCCGCGATGTGCCTCATCCACAATAACAATCCCGATCTCGTCGGGATCGAATTCATCGAGCAGAGCTAGGGTCGAGCAAGTGATTCTCTGAAGGTCTCGATTGCTCCCTTGATAAAATCCGATCCTTTCTCCAGTATCTTCCAGGAGTTCGGTAAGTCCGTCCAGAAGGCGGCGAACTACGGTCTCCCGATAACTCGTCACGATAATTTTTTGGTCGGGGAATGCGCGGATCAACGCGGCGATCATATTGGTCTTGCCAGTCGCCATAGTGAATTCAACACAACAATCTCCTTGGTTGGCCAGCATTTTGATGACCCCTTCCCTCTGTTCGGGACGTAACCCCTTAAAGATGGCGGGCGAGATGGTGCATTTGGGGCGCGAAATCCCCCGATGTTCATACGAGAAGGGGATTCCCTCCTCTTTGAGGGCATGGAACACTCTGTCACGCAGACCCAGGTGTGTAATGAGGGAGCGTCCATCGGACGACAGACTATATAGCAACTCCTTGGAATGCTCCATTCCCGCCCTCTTGACTCCTTCAATCAACTGACCATCCTTCATGAAAGAATAGGGCTCCAATTTGGTTTTGGAGTGCCAAAATTGGAGCTCCTTTTGAAGACAGGCATGAACAGGCGTCACAAATAGCAGCCCCTCATGAGAGATTATTTTTGTTTCCATTGGTGCAGATATAGCGGCTTGTCCGGCGTCAGCCAATAACCAATTGAGTAATATTAACTCCAGCAGCCCGCTCGACATCAGTGATTCCAGCCAGGTCCAGGTCGCCCCGGAGGTGGGTGCAATTGCCCGAGAGGCCGGTGCAATCGCCCGAGAGGTCGGAGCAATTGCCCCGGAGGTTGGTGCAATCGCCCGAGAGGTCGGTGCAATCGCCCGAGAGGCCGGTGCAATTGCCCGAGAGGTTGGTGCAATTGCCCCGGAGGTGGGTGCAATTGCCCCGGAGGTTGGTGCAATTGCCCCGGCGGT
>Ga0073936_10009793_pt1 | contig 11850 bp, 7 predicted proteins | sample AliMusrvi5mmetaG_FD_87041 | JGI IMG/M metagenome (GOLD analysis project Ga0073936, IMG submission 87041) | Freshwater lake bacterial and archeal communities from Alinen Mustajarvi, Finland, to study Microbial Dark Matter (Phase II) - Alinen... | ecosystem: Environmental > Aquatic > Freshwater >... | reverse complement strand
GCCCTGCAGGAAGCCCGTGTAGCAGATGTTGCTGTCGCCGGCTTGTTTCCGTAACGAGGCGAGTTCAGGGCCATCGCCCACCACAATTAAGTCAAGGTTCGGTGAGGTGGCTCGCACAGAACGAAAGGCGTCAATCAGGGTCCTGATGTTCTTTTCACGTGAGACACGGCCCACATAGAGCAGTTTGAGGTTGCCATTCAGGCCGTATTTCTTCCAGAAATTCATGTCCCGTTTGCCGGGATTGAATCGCTCCAGGTTCACGCCGCGCGGCATTACTTTCAGCCGACTTTTGTCAAAACCGTTCTCGGAAAGGAGTTTTTTGTAATACTCACTGGGAACATGAATCCGATCCATCTGTCCATAAAACCATTGCATATAGCGCCAGGCGAGTTGTTCAAGCACCTCATCCTGGGTCAGGCATTTGACGTATTTGGGGAAATCCGTGTGGTAGATTCCCACCGCCCTTATTCCCAGCAGCCGGGTTGCCGCCAAGGCGGTCAAACCCATGGGACCGGGGGTTGAGATAATGACCTCGTGATAGTTGCCCCGTTCCAGGGCTTCGATGATATCCAGAAAAGGAGGAAAGACCATTTTCTGCGAATCGTATTCCGGCAGGGAAAACGTTCCCAGGGGCGGGAAGTTGATGGTTTCCGTGCCGGTGTCGGGCGGAGTATCCATGGAAGTCATGACCGTGATGGGACAGCCGCGATCCCGTGCCTTGGCGGTGAGCATCCGGATGGTGTTCGAAACCCCGTTCACATCGCTGAACGTATCCGTAACCCAGGCGCGACGGTTGCTACGTTCGGAAGGGATCATCCCTGCCCCGAGATGGGTGGAGACCTCCTGGAGAAATCGTTCATCTTTGTGTTGAACTCCGAAGGCCGTCAAATACGGGGCAATGCCTAACATCACGGTGCCTATGGACGCCAGCGTCTGGAAACCATCCACCAGGCGGCCATCCTCGACATGTCCTAGAAATTGCTGAAGGAACGCATAACCGAGTTCGTGACTGATCCGGCTGGCGGTGGCAAAACTCTCCACGTCGGATCCTACTCGCCGGCCGTTCAGGCCGCCACCGGGTGTTGCCGCACTGCGGAGTTTGGAAAATGATTCTACAAGCAACCGTTCCCCGGGGCTCAGTTTGCGAAGACGGTATTTCTTTACGACCTTTTCAGCCCAAGTCCGGACGGGGCCGGAAGTTTTTTCGGGCTCCTCGTAACCGCTCAGCAAACGTTTAAATAATTCACCCAGAACTGAGGAGCCTGTGCCGTGGTGCATGAAGCGGCTGCGATAATACTGGTAGGCAATATGATACAGACTGTGCGCCAGCCGCAAACTGGTGCCGGATACTCCGCCTGGTTCGTGGCGTCCTGCCCGCAGATGTTCGAGAAACTCCTGAACGGAATCGGCGGCGGGGGTGATGGTATAGGCGCTGGCAGCATAGACCCCGCTATGATCGTCACTGCCCCCGGTGAATCTTTTCACCCAGGCTTCCTTACCATAAGGCTGTATGCCATGACGGTCAGACATGGCCCAAATCTGATCCTCGGTAAGTTGTGAGAACAGAGCCATCGTTAAGTCTCCGGCACGCGGGTGCCGTGATCCATTAATGACTTCAAAACGGTTAAAGAGCAGGAGGAGTTTCTCCACATGGTCAACGGTCAGGACATCGTTCACGCGGAACAGCGGGTGTGCAATGACGTGTTGGATCGACTCGTCAGCCAGATACTTCCGGAGGTCATAGATGTTCTTCCGGGCGACCTGCAGATCCGCAAACTGTTTTTCAGAAATGTCTTGCACCAGGCAGTGAACCTTGCAGCCATCCTCGGGAAAATAAGTGGTCAGTTCCGCCGAGATAAAGGTTTCTGGCAGGTGGGCGATTTCAAGCGCGCCGTCAATACAGTTGTGATCCGAGATGGTTACAAAGTCCATCCCCTTTTGTTTGCAGATGCGATACACATCCGCAGGTTCAGTGAAACATTCCGGTGCGCCGATTCGGCGTAAAAACCATTCGGTTGGGCGATCCGAATGTTTGCTATGCACATGAAGATCCGCTTTGATGACTTTTTGATTTGAGATTCCTGTATTCATGTAACAGGAATCATGGCCGAACTCAGTTAAAGCAATGTGAGCGGACCGTAAGAATTGTGTGTGAATATCCTCGGCTCCCACGGCAGGGGTCAGTCCGTGATCTACGGCAGAATCGCGTATAAGTGACCGTGTCAGCCTCATTCCATCCGTATCGAGACGGCTCGGCAGAGACGCCTCGCCCTACCTGAATTAAATCAAGAGATGCCTTGCATTTGGGTAGGGCGAACCGTCCCGGTGAGCCGCAGTGGCCAGCGGACATTACTTGATTTCGAATATCTTTGAAAGTAGGCCGCCTTCGACCTGGCGAAGTATATTAATCACGGAGTCGGGCGTTTTGGGCATTTCATCCGTAGAGGGCGGGTCAATTTCGCGCCGCCGCAGCATGGCATGAATACGGGCAAGAAGCACCTTCAAGCTGAAGGGTTTGGTAATGTAATCATCCGCTCCCATTTCCAACCCTTTGACCATATCGGCTTCTTCGCACTTGGCGGTAACCATAATAATAGGAATCCTTGCGGTATCGGGATTGTCCTTAAGCAGCCGGCATATTTCCAAGCCCCCCACATGGGGCAGCATCAGGTCCAGAAGAATCAGGCTGGGCATTTTCTGAGTGATGACTTGAAGAGCCTGTTCCCCATTAGTGAAACCTGTGACGGCATACCCTGCCTGGGTCAGGCAATAGGATACAAGCCCCAGGATATCAGGCTCATCCTCAACAACAATGATATGTGATTCGGTCGGTTGCATATTCGGTTCAATAATAACCAAGTCTGAATATGAATGGAAAAAGTATTGTGTTAGAAGTTGGTGAGGAAAACCCTTCTAGTCACAAAAATTTCCAGGCGCTGACCGGACGGATCTGATCGATCCCTTCAAGGTTCCGATGGACGGTTATGCCTTACCGGGTTGCATGATCTTGCGCTGGAAATCAGCCAGCGTTTTGACCACCGATTCGATTTTATTGGTTGGTGGCAAGATCGTGGTGCGGAAGTGAAACGTACCGGGCGCCTGGCCAAACCCGGAGCCGGGGACCACGCAGATCCCTGTTTCTTCCAGCAGGCGCATGCAGTATTCGTCATCGGTCATTCCCGGCGGCAGGGTGATCTTCGGGAACGCATACATGGCGCCGGCAACCGGTTGGCAACTGATTCCAGGCACCTGGTTAAGTCCGTCGGCCATGATTTTTGCCCGGGTGCGCAAGGAGTCAAGAATCGTGGAGCGTTCCTTGGTATAGGAATCAAAAGAGGGTTGGCCCGGTTGGGGGGTGTTGACCATCAAAAAGGTTACCACTTGCCCGACGGTATTGGCGCATAGGGAGACCGACTGCATCTTGGTAATTTCGAACAACACATCATCCGGGATGTTGCGGCATTCGAAATATCCGCCCCGATGTCCGCATTCGCCTAGGAGCCCCTTCGAACAGGAGTAAAAACTGAAGAGCGAAACATCCCTGATGTTGAGTTTTTCAAGAACTTTGGCAAACGAAACAAACGCATCCGAAGACCGGTAGATATTGTCCTGATAAACCTCATCAGCAAGAATGGAAATATGGTGCTTTTGGGCAAACTGAATGACCATTTCGATATTCTCTTCATCCAGCAGCGATCCGGTGGGATTGCCGGGGTTAATCACGCAAATGGCCCGGACCTTGATTCCCTCGGCACAGGCTTTCTGATATGACTTTTCAAGTTGGTCCCGGGTCAATTTCCAGCCGGAACTTTCATTGAGGTAATAGTCAACCCGGTGCCCACCGTACAAGGTGATGGTGGCCGAATATAAGGGATACTGAGGAATCGGGACCATGATCCCATCGCGATCGGAGGAGATCAGGATTTCGAGGGTGGCCTGAACGCCTTTACTCGCCCCATCTGTCAGATAGATGTTCTCAGGATCAGCTTTGATGCCATCACGTTGCTCAATAAAATTCGCCACGGCCTCGCGGATGAACCGCAGTCCTTTACTTTCAGTATAGGCGCCCAATCCATGTTGGCTCTTTTGGAGAATCATCCTGGCCGTTTCGATCACATCAGCAGGGAACAGATTTTTCGCTTGGGCCAGTAATTCAGGGTATTCCACAAGGGCAAGAATCTGCCTCACCCAGGTCAAAGGCTTCTGGTCGAAAGACTGGGGATTCCCAATATTACAGTAGATAATTTCGCGCCCTGCGCGTTCAAGTTCAGCGGCACGTGCAACAATGGGCCCACGAACCGCATATTGGGTTTCCCGCACCGCTTTACCAAGATCTTCAAGCCTAACCACCATGACACCTATCCTGCCTATCCTTATTCAAACCTTATTGTGAAGAGGTGGAAGATTGTACATAACCCGCTGATTATCAAGTCATTATTTTTCCGCGGAGTAGTTCCATTGACTTTCTGTAATCCACTACCTACCCTGCGCCCATTATGTGGTTAATGCTTGGACTTATATCAGCGGTTTTTCTGGGATTATATGATGTTTGTAAAAAGGCATCCTTGAAAGATAATGCCGTGCTGCCTGTCCTTTTTCTGGCCACGGTTTCAACGGCCTTGCCTTTTGCGGTGTTGACGATCCTTTCGCAGTGGCTGGGTCCGGATATTCTCGGGCGCGCTTATGTCGCGCAGGTCTCATGGCGAGTGCATGGACTGCTCATGATGAAATCCCTGATTGTGTCGTCATCCTGGGTATGTGCTTATTTTGCCTATAAGCATCTTCCCATTACGTTGGGAGCCCCGATACGGGCGGCCCAACCTGTATTGACACTGATGGGAGCCATGATCATCTTTTCAGAGCGCTTTTCCTTGCTAAGTTGGTGCGGGATCATGATGGCGGTAGGTTCTTATTTTGCGCTTTCGATTACGGGTCAGAAGGAAGGGGTCCGGTTTGTACGCAACGGTTGGGTAGGGCTCCTGTTATTGGGGACGTTACTGGGGCAATCAGTTCTTTATACGATAAGTATCTGCTTCGCCATTATGCGCCCATGGTGGTACAGGCTTACTTCAGTCTCTATCTGGTGGTTATATTGGGTCTGGTTTTTGTCCTTTGCTGGTGGCCCCAGCGGCGGCAGCATACGCCTTTTCAATGGCGTTGGACCATTCCTGCCATAGGCCTGCTCCTGGCGGCCGCTGATTTCTGCTATTTCAATGCCTTGGCCCTGCCGGGCTCCCTGATTGCCTTGTTGAGTGTGGTGCGACGCAGCAATGTGCTGGTTTCGTTCAGTTTGGGCGCCCTGGTGTTCAAGGAAAAAAATATCCGGCAAAAGGCTTTTGTGCTGACCGGTATCATCGTTGGGGTCATCCTGATCGGGTTGGGGTAAAGCGGTTTTGTGGGGAGGGCATAACCCGGCGGCGGAAGCGGCACATAGCCGATAGGCCAAGCCCACGCCGCTTCCAGCAAAACCATAGGCTGCTTTTGTGTAATGCGATTTCAGTCATTTATTCGGCCATTATAGTACCACAATCCATCAACTATCTTTTTCGTTCCGTATTCTTTCGCGCCGGCACTAAAACCGATTACATAGATTCGCGGATATGGCCAAACGCAAATTAAGGCACGATCCTTATCAAGGGTAATGCGCACAGGCTTGAGTTGCCGCACAATGCTGGGTATTGATTCAGCGTTAAGGCGTCGTTTGTCATCAATGACAATCGCACTTGTTTTCGCCGAACTCGGATTCGTGCCGATTGAATCGGCTGCCCTGTTATTGATCATTTCCCGACAGGCAGATAACAAAGCAACGGGGTCGGCGACATAGATAGAGCGTTGCATTGACGCCATCCAGATGCGTCCAGCAACACCGATAATAATGGCCGCAACCACACAAGCCGACATGACTCGATAGAAAACATTCATTGTCAGACCTCTCTTTACTTCCAGAATTCAAAAGATGAGATTACGCCGCCGATAGCATTGCGACTCCAACTACCCCAGGCATCGGAGGCAATTTGTCGTGAGTTGCGTCCCTGATTATCCACCAGCACACCCCATTCCTCAGCGGAAAACATAAGTTGAGCAGAGATCAAAGGTCCTCCGAATTTTGTTGTCGAGTAGCCGGCGGCGATATTACCCATTTCATCGGAGCGCCAACACAGGCCTTTGTAATAGAAATAGGAGTCGTTCAGATAAATCTTTATGTCAACATCTTCAAGAAATGACACTATTGTCCATGGTCGGAATATTGTTTTGCGCAGGTAGCTGACATACCATTTAACGAACGCATCGCCATCATAAATAATTCTCCCATCAAGGCCTTTGTAATGGGCTACCGGAGTCCACCGTTCAAGCCCCCAAGGATCGATGTAGTTAGCTGGGTTATTGGCGCAGAAGACATACTGGTTCAATCCGCCACCGACACCGATGGGGTCGTTAGAAATGAATCTTCCAGCCCCTGGATCGTAGTAGCGCGCGCGGAAATAATACAGTCCCGTCTTAAACGAGAACTCCCGCCCCATCCACAAAATCCGGTTGCCAATTGCCGATTCATCAATTTGGCTACCGGCAGAATTATAGACACTCAAAACTCTACCCCAAGCATCATACCGGTAACTCTCGACAATATTTCCATTGGCATCCGTCAGGGCGAGAGTTGAGCCAAGATGATCCTTGAGAAAGTAGTAGGTATTGGTGGTGCCATTTGTGCCTCCCAAAATGGTCAAAGAAATCGGGTTGTCTATACCTGGCCCGTAGACATAGGATTTTTGCAAATTGCCAGAGTTGTCCACTTCAGCCACCATCTGGTCGCCGTCATAAACCAGCCAATTTGTAATACCGCCTTGGATAATGAGGATTCGGTGCCCGGCGACATCATAGCCATATCGTTCCGCCACCGCACCGTTTGTTGAAGCAGTGATTAACTGGTATTGCCCGTTCCAAACTAAACTCAAGCTCTCAGAATAATCTTTTCCTTTGTACTGGCGGTTGGTCAGACAGCCCGACGCGGCATATTGGTAGGTGCCGTTGGTCAGGCAGGTGGGATAAAAGCGATTGGTGACATAGGTAGTGTTGCCCGCGACATCCCGGATGGCGGCGTAAATATACTGCGTTCCCATGCCGACAGCTAAATCAAAGGCGTAGAAGTTGGTGCTGTTGGCAACATACGGGGTGTAGTACGCACTAGGAGAATTGCTCACCCACAACTGACCATAACGGATGCCGACGCCGATGGGGTCAGATGACGAGCCGATGACGGAAAAGCACGCGGCCAAATTGGTCTCTGCCACCGTCCATGAGCCCAGCTTGTTGCCCGTGGGAAAAGAATAATTGACTGTGGCCAGACTGTTTCCATTGACGTCCAAAACTGTTTTTTTCGTCCTGTTTCCGGCCAAGTCATACTCATATTTCTCGTCCGAAATCACCTGACCATAATAGTCAGTATGTCGTTCGCGAGTCAGTCGATCTAGCGAATCGTAAGAATAGGCAACTTTTTCGCCTGTTTCAAAGGTGATATTACTGATCATCCCTGCCGTGGTGTAGGTATAGGTTCGGCTCCGCAGAACGCCGTTGGACGCAGTGCTCCAGGAAATACCCGTGACTCGATCCATGATGTCATAGGCGTATGAACAGGTGAGGCCATTGGAATAACTCACGCCAGCCAACAGCCCGTTAATCGGATCGTAGGAATAGCCGAGGGAATCCTTCCCTTTGGCTGAAGCGATGGTGAGCATCTGAAGTCGGTCGCCAGCATCCAGATTGTAAGTATTGGTGCTCGCAATACTGATGAGATTAGAGACTTGACCCGCAGGATAATAGGAGTAGGTGAGATTCCCGCTGGGCACGAGCTGGGTCTGTGCAGTCAACCGGTTGGCTCCGTCGAAGGTATTGGTAATGCTGCCCCGGCTATTACCTAAAGTCTTGAGCAAATCATTCTTAAAATAAGTGAACAAGTTGGTGTCGTCGGCATAAGCCATCTGGCTCAACCGCTGTCCTTGGTCGTAGGATATAGTGACGGCGGTACCGTCAAATCTAGATAAGCCGCTAATCATGGACTTTAGTCCCCATGTCAGTGACATAGCCTGTCCCTCGACGTTGGTGATCAATATAGGTCGATCCTGTAAATCCAACTGGTATTTTTCAACTGAACGACTTAACTCATCCCTGATAGTGAGGGCGTGCATTTGCTGATCATAATCAATGGATATTTTCGCCTCCTGATTGCTCCCTGCCAACAACAAAAACCGACTGATGGACGTCAATTTTCGCGTCGGTAACCAAGTCAAACAGTTGGTTCTTCCTGCTACATCAACATGGTTGGTCACATTTCCTCGCGCGTCGAAAGCAAAAGTCTCAAAGGAAGAATCGGGATAGGCAATTTTCTTAATCAGGCCAAGTTCATTACAATCAAAAATGGTAACGCGTGGAATCATATTCGGTGGGTCATTAGTGTCCGTGATGTAACTTGGGGCACTGACTTGCGTAAGATTCCCCAGCGAATCCCAGGACATCCAATTGGTGGCCCCGGTGGCCGAAATGGTCTGGGTGGGGTTGCCATTGGCTTCCTACTGGAAGCCGATCCAATTCCCATTGGCATTGGTCGCAGTAGACAGGAACCCGTTGGTAGTATAGGCATAATGCGTTTCTACGGTCTGATTGGTGCCGGGAAACAGCCGCTCCACACTGATCAAACCATTGGTGTAATCGACTTCCAGCCGATGCCCTTCAGGATCAGTAATGGAAGCCACTGTGGCCCAATTGGTATTCCATGAAAATGCCCACTGGTTAGTCGGCGCCGTTTGATACCCCAGCGCCCAATTCGTCAGCCGGTTCTGACTGTCGTAGGCCAGTCCGATTTTCAGGCTTTGCATCGCGGTCGGACGCCAGTCCGCCGCTTCAATCAAGGTCACGTTACCGAAATCATCATGAGTATATCTAGTCCCGACCCAGTTGGCTGAACCGTCGGGATTCGGTCCATAAACGGCATCAATAGTCTTTCGCAATGAGTCGTATTCGTAGGAATAGAGAATATTGGTGGCATCGCGATTGTAACAGACTGTGGTTTGCGGCAAACCATTCGTGTTCCAAATCAACGAGGTGCTATACCATCGTGAATCGCTCAAGTAGCTATTGGTGGTCATGCCCCCAGAGTGTCCCCAAGTCCAGACATCACCGGCCGCATTCACGCTCTGAGTCATGATTGCGGTGGAAGAATCGTAGGCGTAGCGCGTTGCGTACTGGGCGGCTGCAACAATCTGCGTCACACCGGAAAGCAGGCTGTTTGAATCATAAATATATTGGATCAGCAAATTCGTGGAGGGCGTTGAAACCGTCGCCAGCCGATTATTCGTATAGGCGAAATCAAAATGCGTGCCATTGTCATGCGCCAGACGCGATATAACCGACTGCCCGGATATATTCGTCCTGACCAGTGACACCTGACGCCCAAAGGCCGTATTTATGTCGGTCAGTACTCCATTCGTGTCAAAACGATAGGTCACCCCCTGTGGCAAAACGGCATCATAAGCCCCGCTTGTCTCTTGGCTTACCCGCCAGTCAAGAGTCCCACTGAGGGCATGGCCGCCATTAGTGACGCTCGTATCTTTCCAATAATTCTTCCCGTCCAGCCCCAGCACCAGCCAGGAATTCGTGGCCCCCAGAAATACGGTATTGGTTTTTAATAAGCTGCAATCGAGAATACATGACCAGCCTTTGCCCAAAACGCCAGTATTAGTGTTGCTGCTGTCGTACCAGCGCTGGAACATTAGCGGGATGCCGGGGGTAGGGATTATCGCGTCGACTTCACTTAAAGTTGATGCGCCGCTAATGACATCTATGGGTTCGCCGACCTTGGTTTGTTCGCCGTCTCCATTAGGTTTTACTTCTGCCGTCTGTTTTTGAAGATACACCTTGGGATAGGTCGCGGAGTTTCCGCTATCCTTACACCCCCAACCGCCATATCCATAATCTGAGTTTAGAGCAGGTATCCGCGGAGGAATGTTAGGAAAATTACAGGCAACTGACTGATCGGTGCCGAGGTTCAACGGCATCTTAATAGTTATGGGTGTCCCGTACCATATTCCATTGGGGTCATTCCAGCCTGGACCGACTGAGTAATGGCAAACCCACTCGAACCAAGCCTTGGTGTAGCCATTCGAAGATTGATATGATCGCAAATCCACATCTAACGTTTGACCAGCCGAAGAATATGAGACAATAGTTTGCGATGGCACGTAGGCCATATTGCAAGCAACGGAATACAGGACTCCACTGCCACTTGTTTCAACTGCTGTGCTGCTGATGGCGTTGAGAATGGCTTGATTGGCACTATCGTAGCTTGAGCCGCTATGTGTGGAAACGGAATAGCTGCCAACAGATGGACTGAAACTCTCGATGGTTGTGGTGCTTGCGCCGCTAATACAGATGGCAACGGGCAAACTAAAACCAGCCAGAGCCCAAATTTTGGAATGTTTATTGCTCACGGTAACCACACCTTTCTGCTCTCGCTGGCGGGATAGGAAATACAGACATTGGGCTTGTTCGTCTTGGGATTGTTCGGATCAGTATGGCTTGTGAAAATCTCATAATAATCGCTCAGCCCATCGCCATCCGTATCATTGGTGTATGCGTTGGTATGATAAAGATATTTTTCACGGGCATCGGAGATTCCATCTCCATCCGTATCCAAATCCGAATTTCCGGCCTGATAAAACCTTGGTGAATGGGCTGATGAATTCACGTCCACCCACTCAATAAAGTTGGTTGATGTACTGACGTTAGTCGCACTCACCGCCAAGTCCCACCAACCGGCAATCAGATCAGGACAAGTGAAGAAATCCACCTTATTCGTGTAATCGTCAGGATAGGCAAAAGTCACCTTTATACCGCCTGTGGACTGTGTGATATCCAAAAAGAAATTAGTCATCCCCGTGCCCTGATACATCATCATGCCGCCACCAAATTTGGATTTTGGCGTTTTAAGGGCTAATGCAACCTGCTCCTCTGCCAGCCGCACCTGTTCTTCAGCCAATGCCTTGGAATAGGTATTTATAAAATCCTTGGGAATGAGCGTTAGAGTGATCTGGATGCGGGTGGGATCATATTCGTCCTGTAACCTCTTGATTTCATTCTCACTATATAATCCTGAATAGAGATCAGGGTATTTCATTTCCAGACACCACCACGGATTATAACCCGCCTCAGGCTTAACAATCGCAATCTCCTTGCCGTCCGCATTGGATATTACCGTTTCGTGGGTGGTCGGATCTTCAATCAAGGTGATGGTATAGACGGGACTGTCGTAAATCATCTCGCCAATCAACCCTGAAGTGAAGGTGTCGGGGAATGCCTTGGGGTCGAAAGCCACCATTCCACCGGTTTGCTTCAGTGTACCTTCTCCGCCAGGCGGCATGATGAAGATGAACATGTCCTGTTCAAACCGTAACTTCCCCACCAAATCTTCAACGGTGGAGACCATGCTTGCCTCAAGGGTATCCTCTGATCGCTTGACGATTTCAGCGGTGGTCTTGACGGCCAAAACATCAGGAGGTGAATATAACAAGGTAATTCCAATGAGACCGGCAAGCATCATAGTGCCTAGCGATCTATGTTTCCGGCATAACTCTCTCATTTATGGCTCTCCCGTGTTTTTGTCTCTTTCCACCTCTTTGCTTCATACTTTTGGGGAGTTTTGAAAAAGAGGCGTGAACTCCAAGTTCATGTATCAATCGGGGAACCGCGAAGCTCCTGTTCAGATGCACGAAACGAGGAGCCACGCCCAGCCGGGCGCGTCTCACGAGTTTCGCTTCTGAACACAAAAATTCGCGGTTTTCGATTGAAGCTACTTTGCGT
>Ga0073936_10009791_pt1 | contig 11851 bp, 8 predicted proteins | sample AliMusrvi5mmetaG_FD_87041 | JGI IMG/M metagenome (GOLD analysis project Ga0073936, IMG submission 87041) | Freshwater lake bacterial and archeal communities from Alinen Mustajarvi, Finland, to study Microbial Dark Matter (Phase II) - Alinen... | ecosystem: Environmental > Aquatic > Freshwater >... | reverse complement strand
GCGGCGAGAAGATTGATGGCCAGGTGAAATCCCTGCTGCCCTCTATGAACAACAACGCCCAGACCCAGCGGTTTATCATCGGGCTTACCGGGTCGCACCACCTTCCTGAGAACCTGGTCGCACGGGTACGCATTGTAAGGAAGATGAACCCGAAAGCGGTCACCTTGCCAAAGGGATGCCTCCTGAGTGATGAAGTGCAGCAGAACTTCTGGGTGATGAAACTGGTCAGCGATACCCTGGCAGTCAGGGTAACGGTGATACCCGGGATGCACGACCAGGAAGCGGTGGAGATCACCGAACCGGTTTTCAGCGCTACCGACAGGTTTCTTGCCACGGGGAACTACGGGCTCGGCGATACAGCAAGGGTTGTCATCCAGGGCACATTCAGAAAGCAATGAAAAAAGAGGAAGCCCCGATGCGTAACCACTACCATTTTTTTCACAAGCCGATCCTTTTCGTCCTGCTCATGGTGCTGGTGGCCGGGCTCTATTCCTACCACCGCATGCAGACCTCGCTTTTCCCCGACGTGGTATTCCCGAAGATCACCATCATCGCCGACAACGGGGAGCAGCCGGTCGACAAGATGATGGTCACGGTGACCAAACCGCTGGAAATTGCCATCAAGCGGGTGAACGGGATCAACACGGTACGCAGCAGCACCAACCGCGGAAGCTGCACCATCGAGGCCTTTTTTGACTGGAAGATCGACATCCAGCTTGCCAAAAGCCAGCTTGAATCGCGCATCAACGAGATCAAGAACCAGCTTCCCGCCAATGTCAACATCGTGGTGGAGGCCATGGGGCAGAGTATATATCCCGTGGTTGGCTATACGCTCGAAAGCAGCAGGTACGGGCAGGTGGAACTGCGCAACAACGCGCTGTACCTGGTTCGCCCGCAGTTTTCAATGGTCCCCGGGATATCCAACGTGGTGGTCAGGGGCGGGAAAACCAAGGAATTCGTGATCACGCCGCAAACCGCCGTGATGATCCGGCTGGGGATTACCCCGCAGATGATCCTGGATGCCGTCGGCAGCACCAATTTTGTTGAATCGAGCGGGCTGTTGTCCGATTACCGCCGGCTATACCTGTCGCTGACTGACACGCGCATCACCACCCTCGAAGAGCTGAAAAATGTCGTCATCAGGAACGACGGGCACCGGGTGCTGCTGCTGTCGGATATCGCGTCAGTTGGTTTTGACGAACAGCAGGAATTCATCCGGATCAATGCCAACGGGCGGGATGCCGTGATCATCGACCTGGTGAAGCAGCAGGGGGTCAACCTCATTGATTTTGCCGCAAGCGTGAAGGTAATGGCTGCTTCCATCAGTGCCCAGCTGCCGCGCGGGATGGTGCTGAAGCCCTATTACGACCAGTCGGTTTTCGTTTCGAATTCCATCGACAGCGTGCTGGAATGTATCTACGAAGGGCTTTTCCTCGCCCTCATGGTGGTGATTCTTTTCCTGCGGTCGTTCCGTGCCAGCCTGAATGTGATCCTGACCATCCCCATCACCCTTGCGCTCACCTTTACCGTGCTGTACCTTGCCGGGATAACCCTCAACATCATGTCGCTGGGGGCCATCGCCGCCTCCATCGGGCTCATCATCGACGATGCCATCGTGATCATCGAACAGATCCACAGGCTCCACGAGGAGCAACCCGACAGCGACAAGCGCGAGGTGGCGAAGGAAACGGTGAAAATGCTCTTCCCCGCCATGGTCGGCTCGTCGCTGAGCACCATCGTGATCTTTCTCCCCTTTATTTTCATGGGAGGGGTGGCAGGGAGCTTTTTCAGGGAACTGACCCTGACCATGGAGATCACCCTTGTCTGTTCCTTTTTCTCCACCTGGATCGGCTTGCCGGCATTGCACCTGCTGATCGGCTACAAGCCCCATACGAAACTTAAATTTCTCGCCCGGCACGGGGCTTCGGAAGAGAAACACGGGCTTGCATGGCTTCAGTGGTTCTTTAACAAGCCGGTCTTTGCCTTTGTCTTCATTCTATTCCTGGTGATTTCGTCCATTTTCCTGGTTGGCCGGTTAAAAACAGGCTTCCTGCCTGTGCTCGACGAGGGGTCCATCGTGCTTGACTACCTGTCGCCTCCGGGAACATCCCTGGATGCCTCCGATGAGATCCTCAGCCATGTGGATACGATCGTGATGCGTCACCCGGATGTCGCCACTTACATGCGGCGCACGGGGACCAACATGTCCTCGAGCATCAGCATGGCGAGCGGTGTCATTCCGCCGAATGAAGGGGATTACCTGATCCAGCTGAAAACCGGCACCAAAAAAACCACAGAGCAGGTCATCTCGGAGATCAGGGAATCGGTTGCATCGCGCGTTCCGGCCCTGAACATAGAATTCGGCCAGCGGATCGCCGACCTGCTGGGCGACCTCATCGGGAGGCCGCAACCGGTCGAGATCAGGATCTTTGGCGACAACCTCGATGAGACCCGGCAGGTGGCCGGCCATGTAAAGGCTTTACTACAGAAGATCAGTGGTGTTGCCGATGTCCAGAGCGGGATCATTATCGACGGCCCGACCATCACCCTCTATCCCGACCCGGTAAAGCTGGCGCAGTTCGGCCTCACCCCGGCTGCCTTCCAGTTGCAGGTTCAGGCTTATAACGAAGGAGCCGAGGCAGGGCAGGTGCAGGAGGGTGAACAGATGCTGCACATCCTGATGCGGTTCAGGAATTTCAGGGAAAACAGCCTGGAACAGATCCGCAGGCAACCCATCTTTTCAGCCGACGGGGCCTTCCGTCCGCTGGAATATTTTGCGCGGGTCGAATTGTCGCCCGGCGAACCCGACATCACGCGCGAAAACCTGAAATCGAATGTCGTTGTCACCGCCAGGCTCGACCAGCGCGACCTCGGCAGCGCCATCACCGAAATCCGCAACACCATTCACGATAAGCTTACCCTCCCGGCCGGTTGTTACATCACCTACGGCGGCACCTATGCCGAGCAGCAATCCTCCTTCAGGGAGCTGATGTTCATCCTGATTGCCGCTGTTTTCCTGGTGTTTGCCGTGTTACTCTTCCTGTTCCGCGACCTGCGCATGTCATTCCTGGTGATCCTCATTTCGATCCTTGGGACCGGGGGGTGCATCTGGGCCCTTTACCTTACCGGCATCCAGCTCAATGTGGGCAGCTACACCGGCATCATCATGATCGTGGGGATCATCGCCGAAAACGCTATTTTCACGGTGAACCAGTTTGTTACCAACCTGAAGGCCACCGGAGACGTCGACCAGTCGGTCCGTTATGCCATCGCCCTCCGGATCCGGCCCAAGCTGATGACCGCCACGGGTGCGATCCTTGCCCTGATGCCCCTGGCGATGGGCTTCGGGATCGGGGCCCAGATGCAGCAGCCGCTTGCCATTGCCGTGATCGGGGGGTTCATCACCGCCATGCCGCTGCTTCTTTTTGTTTTCCCGTCCCTCCTGCGGCTTGTCTATTACCGGAAGAGTTGATAATACATGTACGTTTCTGACTTTGCGTCGCCTGTTATTTCTCATCCCGCTGTTCTTCTCTACAATACAGGTTTCGTCGCAGAACAAACAGGACGATGTTATTTACCTCAACAACGGCTCCTTCCTGCGTGGAACCATCGTAAAACTGGATCCAGGCATAATGCTGCGTATTGTCCTTGCGCGCCGTGATACCCTTGTGATCGCCATGGCCGATGTCAACGAGATCAGGAAGGAGGATGTCCCTGTTGAATCTGACAGGAATTACGACGAGGGTGTCAAATCGCAGGGATATACCTTCATGGCGGATGTGGGGTTCGGTCTGGGGAAGCTGGAAGGAATGGACCGTTATATGGATCCTGCCGAAAGCCAGTTTTCGGTAGCCCTCTCGTTATTCAACGGTTTTACCATCACTCCCTATGTCCAGCTGGGACTGAATACCGGGATTGAAGTTTGGAGCAAAAGAGCCTTCCTGCCAATCCGGGTTGATTTCAGGGCCAATTTTATCAAAAGCGGCAACACGCCCTTTGCCTATCTCGATGCAGGCTATTCAGTCGGTTGGAGAACAGGTGAACCCGGCATGAACCTTGGGGGGGCCACGGCCGGGATCGGGCTTGGCGCAAAATTCCGGGTTGCGTCGCGACACGCCATGCTGCTTTCGCTGGGGTATCGTTTCCAGCAAACCCGCGAGTGGGTTGAATCAAACTGTGTTAGAAGTCTCGCGACCCGTGATGCGCACCTTATTTCGTTCAGGATCGGGATGATGTTCTAACCGCAGAAATAGCCTTCCGGCCTATTTCAGGAGATGAACGTTGATGAAATTCGTTCCCCCGGCCTGGTGGGCGGGAATCCCCCCGATGATCAGCACCTGGTCGCCGGGTGTTGCAAGTTTCTTTTCAAGGAGGTGCTTTCCGGCAACAGCCACCATCTCCTCGAAGGTGTCGGGATGGTCGTCCACCAGGATCGGCCTTACGCCCCACAGCAGGTTCAGCCCGTGAAACACGTTGAGATGGGTCGTATAGGCATAGACCGGCGTGTGCGGCCGTTCAGCCGCGATAAATTGCGCGCTGCGACCGGTGGTCGTCAGCACCACCATGCAGGCGGGGTGCATCACCTTTTCCATCTGGTTGGCGGCATGGCTCAGGGCAATGATCGCCTCATGACCCGAAGGGGGATAAGTTTTAAAGTCAATCTTGCTCTCGACATCGAGGGCAATCCTGGCCATCATCTCCACCGCCTTCACCGGGTATTCACCCATGGCCGTTTCGCCCGAGAGCATCACGGCATCGGTGCCGTCGATGATGGCATTGGCTACGTCGCTCACCTCGGCCCGCGTGGGCCTGGGCTCGTGGATCATGCTTTCAAGCATCTGCGTGGCGGTGATCACGGTTTTGCCGGCCCGGTTGCAGCGTTCGATGATGTGTTTCTGGAGCATGGGAACCCGGTCGGGGCTCATCTCCACGCCGAGATCGCCGCGAGCCACCATGATGCCGTTGGCCACCGCGATGATCTCATCGAGGTGGTCGATCGCCTGCGGTTTCTCGATTTTGGCCATGATCGGCTTGATGTGTCCCTGCTCCTTTATCAGTTCCCTGAGGGTGACGATATCCGCCGCCGACCTGACAAAGCTGAGCGAAACCCAGTCGATGTCCTGCGACAAGCCGAACGCCAGGTCGCGGATGTCCTTTTCGGTCAGCGACGGCAGCCTGAGGTTGAGGTTTGGGAAATTGACCCCCTTGTGGTCGGTAAGGGTTCCTCCCTCGACCACGCGGCAGGCCACCCTGTTTCCCTCAACCCGAGTCACCTCCAGTTCAAACAAACCATCGGCCAGCAGCACCTGCATCCCCGGCTTCGCCTCTTCGGCCAGGGAGGGGTAGTCGATGGGGATGGTCATCACGCCGGCAGTATATTCGTTCTCCGGCACCAGCCATACAACCTCATCTTTCCCGATCACGATCTTCCCGCCCGGGAGACTGCCCACCCTGATCTTGGGGCCCTGCAGGTCCTGCAGGATGGTGATAGGCTTGTCGAGTTCGCCGGAGATCTGCCTGATGGTGGCGATCACGCCGGCGTGCTCTTCATATCTGCCGTGCGAGAAGTTCAGGCGGGCAACGTCCATGCCAGCGCCGATCATCTGCCTGATCATGTCGGGCGAGCTGCTGGCGGGACCAATGGTGGCGACGATTTTTGTACGGCGGAAAGAGGTTTGCATGAGGACGGTAAAAAAGATGGATTGTTAAAGTTCAATGCTTTCGCCGTATTGCGGCAGGAATGGCTCGATGCCGTAGCGGTCGCGGATAATTTTGGCGAGGACGGTCCTGGCATTGTCTTCACCGTGTGTCAGCACCAGCCGCGGGCGGTCGGGGGCGAGGGCGTTGAACCATTGCAGCAGGTCCTCCTGCCCGGCATGGGCGCTGAACCCGCCCAGCTTGTGGATTTGCGCCCGCACGATGATCTTTTCGCCAAAGATGGTGACAAAGGGTGAACCGTCGACCAGCCTTCTCCCAAGCGTTCCCATGGCCTGGTAGCCAACGATCAGGACGGAGGTTTCGGATTTCCACAGGTTATGGCGCAGGTGGTGCCTGATGCGGCCGGCGTTGCACATCCCCGAGCCGGCGATGATCATGCAGGGACCCGGAACATCGTTCAGGTGCTTCGACTCTTCGGCGGTGGCCGTGGGATGGATGAAGCCCTGGTCGAGGCGGGCCTCCCCGCTTTTCTGGAAATCGACCATCTCTTCGTCAAACAACTCCGCGTGGCTCATGTAGATTCTCGAAGCCTCGATGGCCATGGGGCTGTCGATGTAAATCGGGAAGCGCGGCAACCCTCCTTTACGGAATGCCTGCCCGATGTAGTACAGGATGTCCTGCGTGCGGCCGATGGCAAAGGATGGAACCAGGATTTTTCCTTTTGAATGAAGCGCATCTTTAATGATCGCGATCATTTCATCGATGGTCTCCTGCAGGGGCTTGTGGTTGCGGTCGCCATAGGTCGATTCCATGATCAGCATGTCGGCCTCCCGGAAGGTTTCGGCATCGCGCACGATGGGCATCCCGTGTGCCCCCAGGTCGCCCGAAAAGACAACCGACTTTGTTGCGTTCTTTTCATGGACGGTGATTTTAAGGCTGCCCGACCCGAGAATGTGGCCCGCCTCATCGACGATGACCTCGATGCCCGGTGCCACGGTAAATGACTCATGGTAGGGGAGCGGCTTCATCAGGCTGATGGCCCCCTCCACATCTTTTTCATCAAAGAGCGGTTCGATCTTCGACCTGCCGTGCCTCGACATCATTCGGTTCAGCTTTTCAAGATCGCCCGTCTGCACCTTCAGCGAATCGCGGAGGACGAGGGCGACCAGGTCCATGGTGGCGGGGGTGGCGAAAATGGGCCCTTCATAGCCGTCGCGCACCGCCATGGGCAGCCGCCCGCAGTGGTCGAGATGGGCGTGGGTGAGCACGATGGCATCGAGGCTCCTGTAATCGACGGGGGGCGCTTTTTTGTTGCGCGCTTCGTCGGACCTGCTGCCCTGGAACATCCCGCAGTCGACCAGGATGTTCGCCTGCGACGATTCGCAGTAGTAGGCGGTGCCGGTAACGCCGCCTGCAGCGCCAAAGAAGGAGATTTTCATTTCACTTGGATTTCGGTCGTGTGTTGAGGAGGTAAAGGTAAGGATTAAGTAAAAAGCATCCGGCGAAGTTTTCAAAAATATAAAGGTGGAAAATATCGGAATTGCTATCTTTATCGGCGCATCCCGGACCGGGATGTCTAAAACTAAAACTTCGATGAACTTTTTTGCACTTACCTACCTGGCCTGGGGCCTCTCCGAAATATTTCTCGCCGTGTTCACCCGCTCGGGCAAATCCGACCGCAAGGGGGCCGACCAGCAGTCGCAGCTGATCATCTGGATCGCAATCATCGCCTCCATCACCCTGTCGGTTTTTGTCGCCAGGCGCTTCCCGTGTGCTATTTTCCCGGAGGAGAGGATGGCGGTTGCCGGCATCATTGTGCTCTGCCTCGGCATCCTTCTCCGGTTCATTGCCATCAGGCAGCTGGGCCGGTTTTTCACGGTGGATGTCACCATCCGAGAGGATCACCAGCTGATGGACCGCGGTTTTTACAAATATGTGCGCCATCCGTCGTATACGGGCGCACTCCTCTCGTTTGCCGGCTACGGAATTTCCACCGATAATTGGTATGCCTTTTTCATCGTTTTCCTGCCCGTATTGTACACCTTCCTGGTGCGGATCCGGATCGAGGAAAAGGTGCTTTTAGAACAGTTCGGGAAAAAGTACAAGGACTATTCCGGCAGGACGAAGCGGTTGGTACCGTTCCTCTATTGAAATGGAGAGAAATAATTAAAAATTAAAAATTACTGCTGATGCGTTAACTGTTTATATTTTATTATAAATCATTGATTCATAAAACAATATTGCCGTTATAATTTTTTTTGATTTGAATTGATCGTGAGTTCAGCAAACTTAATATGGCTTGTAACTTGAATTATTCATAAAATTCCTCTCTGTGGCTCTCTGTGAGGTTTCTCAGTGGTACTCGGTGAAACAAAATTACACAGAGTACCACAGAGATTTCTATGAGGGCCATGGAGGGAAACAGAATGTATCAAAGTTTGGGAATTGACCAGATGAAATATCATTGAAAGAACTACTTGCAAAATATCAAATCAGTTAGAAAGTCTAAGGAAATAACATTCTGATAAAACCTTAATTTTAACGCATCAGTACTAATTAAAAATTAAAAATTACGGGGAAGATGGTGGGTTCTGACGGGCGGGGTTTGGCAAGGGGCGACAACAGCGGGCCACGGTTGGACACGCCATGGCGTGTCCCCACAGCTACCCGGATACCGGTCAATCAATTACCCGGGCCTTTCGGCCCGGGGCGGAGGAAAAGGATTGACAAAAGGGCTTTAGCCCGAAATTTTCTTATGTTTTCGGTTATAGGCTGAAGCCCCTGGCTGGATCGCATGGCGTTAACCCGGGTCTGAAGACCCGGGTAATTCAAATTTTGTTTCCGCATATTCAAACTCGTATGAAAAAGCTCACTCTTTTTGTCTTGATTGCGGTCTGCGTTTCCGGACTGTATGCCCGGGAAAAATTACCTGTCTGATATCTTAGGCCTTTGTCATCGCGCCTGCATTCCGTAAATGTGCGCTTGCCGGATTTGTCAATTTGTAAGGCCGGTTAAATGCTTCCTGTGAGACTTTGAAATGTGCAGAAAGAACCCGGATGATCTCTTTCGACAACCCTTTCTTATAGTTCAATATATCTGAGACCAGGCCTTTGCTCACTCCTAATATTTCAACCAGGTCTTTAGCCTTCATTTTTTTGTCATGCATCAGGGAGTGCAACAATTCAACAGGATCAAGTTCGTTAAGGGTGGAATGTTCAGCATCCCATTTCTCAATTAACAAAGAGAGTAGCTCAATCTCATCCTGGACATTGTTGCTGTTCCCGCCTTTTTCCAGCAAATTCGCCAAGACATCACAATACGCTTTATATTGCGTTTCTGATTTTATAATTGTGATTTGCATCGTCTTCAACGTAAAAAGAATTAATACTCAAAAGCAGTAAATTGTCCGCCATGACCGCAGAGGTCATCGTACGCCACATGTGTGCCAATCCAACAAACAAAAAGGTGTACTTTCGTGTTGCCAAAATGGTATTTACAGATCAAACGGTAATTGTTACCCCCAATATCAAAGACAACTCTGTCATAACCTCCTCCCAACAAATCAGCAGGTCCAAAAGTTTGCTGAATATCCTCAGGAGTTTCCCAATCTGCATATTTTATGGCAGTTACCCAATACTCAAAAGAAGTATGACCAGCCACGTGCGCTTCAATTGCCTGTCCCTTAATAAATGAACTCTCATGCAAAGATAGGTTTAAACTTCAATAGTTCACCTTTTGTAAACATATTGATTTTTCAAAGTGTTTATTTGTTACCTTTGAAAAAAATAAAAAATGCTGACAAAAGATAAAATCAGGAAAACCATTGATACCCTCCCTGATGAAAACCTGTCAATAGAAGAAGTTGTTGAAAGATTAATTCTTTTAGACAAGGTGGAACAAGGTTTGCAGGATATCCAAGACGGGAAAGTCCACTCAACGGAAGAGGTGAAGAAGAAACTGGAACGATGGTTAAAATAATCTGGACGAACAGGTCGTTGGTCGATTTGCAGGAGATCGGGGATTATATTTCCAGGGATTCGGTTCACTATGCCCGACTGACCCTGGAAAGAATTATTGATGTAACTGAACTTTTGGAATCCATGCCATTTATTGGACGGAAAGTCCCTGAAATCAATGAACCAACAATCCGGGAACTCATTATAGGCAGTTATCGTGTGATTTATAAAACCATAAAAGAACCCCAAATCTACATATTAACAGTACATCATTTAGCAAGGTTGCTGAAAAAAAGCGCACTCAAACGATTGAAATGATCCGGCTAACCGGGTTCTATCCTTTGAACATCTAACCGGAAATGAAAATAGTGAAATGGCGAAATCGCGAAATCGCGAAACAAAACCTTTCGAAGCAAAAAGTTTTGACTTTTGAGTTAAGCTTTGATTTTTGAGTTTTGACCTTGAAGTTAATTCTTACAACACCTCACCCCAAAGGCATTTTGCCTGGATGACGGATACATTGACACACTCGGATTAAAAATATTCAGTCCCCTGGCCACGGCCCGGTCGGTCCCCGAAGCAGTCGAGGTCCAATACATCGCTCCCGCATCCAGCCCGGATGTAAATGCCCAGGTATTGTTCAGATATAGAAATCCATGCTGGTATGAATGAAATCCGCTTATAAGTAAGGAATCCTTGAGATACCCTCCTGCCTGGCCTGCACCGGAATAAAAGGAGAGCAGGACGTTCCATTCGGCAGCAGAAGGAATGTGCCAGCCCGGAGGACAAAGCCCCTGTGAACCGGGAGAGGTTTGGTAGCGCATCAGCTCATCCCACTGGTAGAAGGAATTACTAATTACTAATGACGAATTACGGGTGTATTTCTCATTCAGGCAGTTGTCGGTTTGAGGAGTTAAATCTGAAATCTGAGATCCGAAATCTAAATTTGAAGCCATCCAGCATTGGGAACCGATCTGAATGGTCGGGTAAACTTTGTTATCCCGGATGTCCGTCAGGTTGTTGCCGCAATTGAACGACGGGTTAGGCTGAACCAGGATGGTTTTTGTTTTAGAAGCAAGACAGGTGTAAACGTTTGAGTAAATATAAGTGATAGTTTTCAGCCCGGTTCCGGCAACAGAAGGGGTAAAAGTTCCGGTAATCGAATTTACTCCCGGACCACTGTACTGGCCACCCAGTGGCAATCCTCCGTGTAAATTGAATGGCTGTGCACTCAGGAGGGTTGCCGTGTCGAAACACGTGGTAAAGGAAATGAGCGGAACAGGGTTGCCGCTCATTATGATCTTGCCGGAGCTGGCCGGGTTGCCTGTTACACAGTTGAGATTGGAGGTGATCATGCACCGGATGCTGTCGCCCACGGCCGGGTTGCAGTTGAACGTGGTTGAATTGGTACCGGCATTCACCCCGTTCAATTTCCATTGATACGATGGCGACCCTCCGCCGTTGGTCGGGTTGGCGGTATAGGTGACCGCCGTTCCCGGGCAGAACGGATTCGTCGGTGTTGAAATGGTTACCCCCGCCGGCAGGTTGGTATTGACCGTCATCGTGAGAATGTTCGACAAGGCCGGGTTGCCGGTTATACACGATGCTGACGAATTCAGGATGCAGGATACCTGGTCGCCATTGGCCGGAGAGTAGGAGAATGACGGGCTGTTTGCCCCCGCATTACCGCCGTTGACTTTCCATTGATAACCCGGGACCAGGCCGCCATGGTCAGGAGTTGCCGTAAATGTCACCTGGCTGCCTGCACAGAAAGGATTTGATGAAGCCGTGATCGTAACGCTCACTGCAAGGATTGGGCTCGCTGTCATGGTTATCGGAGCGCTGGTTGCAGGATTGCCGGTTACGCAATTGTCAGAGGAAGTCAACTCGCAGGTTACTATATCTCCATTCAGAGGGGTGTATGCGAATGAGGAACTGTTGGTACCGGCAATGGTACCATTGACCTTCCACAAGTATGCTGGGAACAGACCGCCATGGATGGAATTGGCTATAAAGGTTACCTGGCTTCCCGTACAGAATGGATTAACCGAAGGGGTGACCGAAACGGTCACAGCAGGGTTTGGGGTGACGGTCATGGTTACCGGGGGACTCAGGGCCGGATTACCGGTAACACAATTGTCGGAAGAGGTTAGTTGGCAGGTTACCAGATCACCGTTCAACGGTGTGTAGGTATAGGTGGAATTGGTTGAACCAGCAATATTAACATTATTAACTTT
>Ga0073936_10009782_pt1 | contig 11857 bp, 8 predicted proteins | sample AliMusrvi5mmetaG_FD_87041 | JGI IMG/M metagenome (GOLD analysis project Ga0073936, IMG submission 87041) | Freshwater lake bacterial and archeal communities from Alinen Mustajarvi, Finland, to study Microbial Dark Matter (Phase II) - Alinen... | ecosystem: Environmental > Aquatic > Freshwater >... | reverse complement strand
GTGATAGAACGCGTAGTCCTCGATCCGGGTCACACCATTGCCGATCATTGCATTTGTTAGGTTTGTGCAGTAGTAAAATGCCTGGCTCGGGATGCTTGTCACGCTGTCCGGGATGGTCACCGTCGTTAGATTGTAGTTGACGGAGAACAACGAGTTAGCCAATGCGACCACCGGTAAGCCAGCGATTTCTCCGGGGATGCTGACATCGCCGCCGCTGCCCGTATAGCCGGTGAGGGTGACTCCGCTGCCCTCGGTGGAAAACACGAAGGGAAATACCAACACAGGACGCCCGCAATACAACGCTCCCCACTGCCACTGCCAGTATTGGCGATAGATCGTGGCATTGTTGTCACCGTCGAAAATACCGGTGCCCGTAATGTAGGGCACGCCGCCCTGGAAGAACACCCGGGTCAGGCTGGTGCATCCGCCGAATGCCGAATTACCGATGGTGTTCACCAACGATCCTAACACCACATCGGTCATGCTGGAGCAACCGAAAAACGCCAGATAGTTAATGGTGGTCACACTGTCGGGGATGATGGCGCTTGTTAGTTTGGCACAATGCCAGAACGAATGATCCCAGATCTGGTTCACGCCAGAGGGAATGATATAGACCCCGGACCTGCCCGGCGGGCACAGCGCGAGCGCCGATTGATTATTGTTAAAGACCACGCCGTCGTTGCTGCTGAATGTCTGATTGTTCGCATCCACTGTGATGGTCATCAGGCTAGGGCAGTCGTAAAACGCCGAATAATCAATGCTGTTCACCCCACTCCCGATGGTGACATGGGTCAGATTGGGGCAACTGATCAGCAAGGAGTCGGCGATGGCGGTGAGTCCGTTGCCCAACGTGACGCTGACCAGCGCATGACACTCGGAGAACGCCTGTTGTGCGATGGTGGTGACGCTGTCTGGTACCACCACGCTCGTCAGGTTCGAGTTGTTGGCAAACGCACCAAACCCGATGGTGGTAACTGGCAGGCCGTAGAGCGTGGCCGGGATGGTCACATCCCCACCCTCTCCGAAATAGCCGATAATGGTGACGCTGGTGCCATTGGATGAGAAGTTGAAAGGACAGAGCGCGACCGTGGCAGCGCCAAACGTCGGCCCCCAGCCGAGCGCGTCGTATAAGTGATAGATCGTCACCCCTGTGTCGCCGTCGAACACGCCCGTCCCCACGGTGCCGGGCGCGTAGCCGGTAAAATCGACTTCCGTCAGTGCGCTGCAACCGGCGAAGGCCCCGTCGCCGATGCTGTCGAGGCCGTAGCCGATCACCACTCGGGTCAGCCCGACGCACTGGTCGAACGCGTGAGCGGCGATGGCGGTGACCCCGGCAGGAAGCGTGTAAGTCCCGGTCTTGCCTGCGGGAAATGCCACCAGCGTCGATCCGTTGTGGTCGAATAACACGCCATCGACGCTGCGGAACGAGGGATTGGACGCATCGACCGTGATGGCCGTCAGGTTCGGGCAAGCGCCGAAGGCATTGCTCCCGATCGTGGTCACCGTGGCGGGGATCACGACGCCGGTGAGGCTGCTGTTTCCCTGGAACGCGCTGTCGCCGATGGCGGTTACCGGCAGCCCTTCCAGCGCGTCTGGAATGTAGGCCACACCACCGGAACCGGTGTATTGGTCTATCCGCACGGTGCCGCCCTGGATCGTGTAGTTGAATGGCAGCAACGCCGTGCTCAGCCCACCGAATGTGGCCTGCCACAAGAGGGACTGCGGTAGCCAAGGCGGTAGATTCAGATAGAATTTCGGCAGGTAATAGACTGGCGCATTGCGCGAGACGTCAAACACTGAATCTCCAAGAGTTGGGGGGGAACCACTGATATAGAACGCCTTCAAATCACTGTTAGAAAAGGCATAGCTTTCGATGACCGATACACTCTGAGGGATGGAGATGCTTGAAAGCGTGCAGTCAGAGAACGCCCATGAGCCGATCCTAGTGACACCGTAGGGAACGGCATAGGACCCGGTTTTTCCTTCCGGATATTCGATGAGCATCGTTTGCGAGTTATCCATTAGCACTCCGCCCGCGCTGCTAAAGCTGGTATTGGCTGCGTCCACCGTGATCGCAGTCAGATGGATGCACCCTCTGAAAATCTTATTGCCTCTATTCGGCGTGAGGCTCGTGACGTTGCGGGGAATCGTGATACCGGTCAGCTTGGCGCAGCCGGCAAATGCATCCAAACCCATGGTGGTGACGTTTGCCGGGATCGTGATACTGGCGAGATTTGTACAGGATTTAAATGTGTTGTCCCCAATCGCGGTCAGTCCATCCGGCAAGGTGATGGCGGCCAGGTTGACACAGTGATAAAACGCGGCATTGCCGATGCGGGTGACACTTCCCGGAATCGTGAGGCCGGTCAGGGAGGGAGTCGAAGAAAACGCGTTGTCCGCGATCGCCTTGACAGGATGCCCGTCCATCGTGGCCGGGATGGTCACCACCCCACCCGCTCCGATGTACATCCTGATCGTCAAATCGCCACCCGTCAGCGAGTAGTAGTAGTTTTGCGTCGAGTCGGTGTAAATCTGTTGTGCCTGTGCTCCTATCGGTAGAACCACCAGCAAGCCCAGCAACCAGCCCAGGCCGCCGGACTTGATCCTCTGCCAAATATTCGCAAGCCGCGGACCCGTGCCTTCTCGTGACAATTCATGGTTGTTTGACGTTTTCATTTGCTTGATTATGTTTGCTAGATCATTCATTTTCGGGTGATAGCCGTTAAAAACACCGGTGGCCGAACCGGAGGACGGGTGAAATGGGTGGGGGAAACGGCGTAATTCATAGGTGCTGAAGCCGAGCAAGACGCAGGTCTGGCGGGATCATCTGAGGAAATAAGGGATTTCGGCAGAATCATAGGAACAACTTTTCAACGACGATGGTAGCTATCCCGTCTGACTTGCCAAGTGATTTCGGAGGTAAACCCTATCGAGCGGAGTTGGTGAACCAGGCACGTTTGAGATTGGGGGCGGTTTTCGGCTGCTTGGGCACCACACCGTAGTTGTCTTGCTCAACGAGCGGACACATCAACTGCGCAATCTGAGCATAGCCGTCCAGCTCGAAGTGGCACAATCCACGGCCGCTGGAGCCGCTGAGGATGCCCAGCGTGGACATGATGCGCATGTTGGAAAATAGGAGTGCCTCCATAAGCACCGTTGATGATGCAGATGGGCATGCGGTGGTTTTCTGAATTTCTTCTATTGGGTCTTCAAGTCTTGGGTCTTGCGTCTTGGGTCTGAGGCGCAGCCTCGCTCGGATGATGTGGATTGCAGGGATTTTTGAAAAACTTGCAATTAGTCAGATGCTGTCCTTTGATACCGTGCCATCTTCTGTTGACAGGAACCCATTGATATGCCCATAGACCGACCCAAACTGCTGATCGTAGAAGACGAGTCCATCGTGGCAGCGGACCTCGCCGAGCGCTTGGCACGTCTGGGCTACGACGTGCTAGCCAGCGTCCCCAGCGGCGAAGCTGCACTGGAGGTAGCTGGGGCGCGGCGACCCGAGCTGGTGCTCATGGACATCCGTCTGCAGGGGCTGATGGATGGCGTCGAAACGGCCCGCGAATTGCGTACGCGGCTCCAATTGCCGGTCATCTTTCTCACCGCCTATGCCGAGGGCTCGACTCTGCAACGGGCGAAACTCGCCGAACCCTACGGATATATCCTCAAACCTGTCGCCGATCGAGAACTGGAAATCGTTATCGAAATGGCCCTTTACAAGAGCCGGGTGGATCTAGCCATCGAGCAATCCAATACCCAACTCGAACAGCGAGTGGCAGAATTGAAGGAAAAATGCGCCGAATTGGAGCGTTTCAACAAGGTGACGATGGGCCGCGAATTGCGGATGATCGAGTTGAAGCAAGAGGTAAATGCCTTGCTGCAGGCCGCCGGCCAGGCGGAAAAATACCGGATTGTTCATGACTGAAACTGAGCATACCTCGGATACTGCGGATATTCGTTGCGTCTCTTGTGACGTCCACGTAATGTGCTGGCAGGGATGAAATTATGAAAATTTTGGCCATCGACGACAATGCCGATCATTTGACCGCGCTACAGGCGGTTTTGTCCGGTTGCCTGCCGGAGGTCAAGGTGCTGGCCACCCTCAGCGCTCAGCAGGGACTGGCGCTGGCACGCACCGAGGATCCCGACGTGATTCTGCTCGATTTCGTCATGCCGGACATGGATGGCATGGCCGTCTGCCGCATCCTCAAGCAAGATGCGGCAATGCAAGCGATTCCGGTCGTTTTCATGACTACCGGGAAGACGGCCCAGGAATGTCGCTTGATGGCGTTGGAAGTGGGGGCCGAGGGGTTTCTTTCAATACCTTTTGACCAAGCAGAACTCGTCGCCATGATCCGCGCGATGGCCAAAATCAAGGCTGCCACTGCCGTCCAACTCGATGTGAATGTGCGCTTGGCCGGCTTGGTCGAGGAGCGCAGTGCAGCCCTGCGCGAGAACCATCTCGCCACACTAAACCTGCTGGATGATTTGCAAACGGAAAATGAGGCCCGCAAAGCCAGCGAGGCGGCCCTGCGCGAGAGCAGCAGACGCCGCCAAGCGATCCTCCAGACAGCCATGGACGGCTTCTGGCTGGTCGATGCCGAGGGCCGCATGCTCGAAATCAATGATGCCTATTGCCGAATGAGCGGCTATCCGCGCGAGGAATTACTGCGGATGCATGCCGCCGAGTTGCAGGCCGACGCGGCGGCTGATGACGTCGGCAGCCGCATTCAACAGCTCAAAGCCCATGGCGAAGAGCGCTTCGAGACGCGCCACCGGCGCAAGGACGGCAGCGTCTATGACGTCGAGGTGAGCATCCAATGCCGGCCCGCCGAGGGGATGCCGGTGGTCGTTTTCCTGCGCGATATCACCGAGAGCAAACACGCCGAGGCTCATCTCCTTGAAACCAACCGCCATCTCGAGGCTGCCACGGTCCGCGCCAATGAATTGGCCACCCAGGCCGAGATGGCCAGCGCCGCCAAAAGCGCGTTCATGGCTAACATGAGCCACGAAATCCGCACTCCGCTCAACGGGGTCATTGGGCTGACCGGCTTGTTGCTCGATACCGAGCTCAACGCCGAACAACTGCGCTATGCCAGCACCATCCGCAGCAGCGGTGATATTTTGCTCGATCTGATCAATGATTTTCTCGATATCTCAAAAATCGAGGCTGGCAAACTCGAACTCGAAACCCTCAACTTCAACTTGGCCGACTTGCTCGATGCATTCGCCGAAACGATGGCACTGCGGCTCCGCGACAAGTGCTTCCAATTGCGCTGCCGTGCCGATCCCGCTCTGCCCGCACTGCTGCGGGGGGATCCCGGTCGATTGCGCCAGATTCTCACAAATTTGACGGATAATGCCATCAAGTTCACTCACGCCGGTGAGGTGAATATCCAGGTCTCGCCGCTGACCCTCAGCGAGCATGAGGTCCTGCTGCGTTTCGCCGTGCGCGATACCGGTATTGGTATCCCGCCCGAAAAACTCGCCACGCTTTTTGACAAATTCAGCCAGGTGGATGTCTCGACCACCCGCCGCTACGGTGGCACCGGCCTAGGTTTGGCCATCTCCAAACAGCTCGCCGAGCTGATGGGAGGCCAAGTCGGCGTGAGCAGTGTATTGGGCCAAGGCTCCGAGTTCTGGTTCACCGCTCGCCTCGCCAGGCAGGCAACTGAAGCATCATCTCGCCCTGCCGCCTCGCGTGCTCTCGCCAACCAGTTGCGCAATATATTGGCCGACCGCAAGGCCCGCGTCTTGCTCGCCGAGGACAATATCACCAATCAACAGGTCGCCCTAAGTATTCTCAAACACCTCGGCCTGCGTGCCGACGCGGTGGCCAACGGCGCCGAGGCTGTTCAGGCCGTGACCTCCCACCACTACGACTTGGTGATCATGGACGTGCAGATGCCAGTGATGGACGGGCTGGAAGCGACTCGCCAAATCCGCCTTCTCGTGTCCGCAGCTTGCAACCCATCGCTGCCGATCATTGCCATGACCGCCAATGCCATCCAGGGGGATCGCAGCAAGTGCTTGGAGGCGGGCATGAACGATTATGTCAGCAAACCCGTCTCTCCTCAAGGCCTGGCTGAGATGCTCGGCAAATGGCTGCGTGTGGATGATACCGACCGCACGACAATTTCCTTATGAAGATATTCGACCAAAACCGACCTACCTCTGCCAAGGAGGCATCGATTTCCCCTAGCAGACTCTGGTATCGTCTCGAAGCTGCGCTGCTGGGATTGGCGCTGCTGTTGCTTTGCTGGCTCGTGTTTTTTCGCAAAACGCCTTTCGAGTACGGACTCATGCCCTTGCTGCTTTGGGCAGCCTTGCGCTTCGGAATGCGCGGCGTCCTCAGCACTGCCGCCGTCATTATCACACTCGCGCCCATCGGCATCGGCATTGGGGCCAGTCCCTTTGTACGGGCCACCGATCATGAATCCCTGCTGCTGCTCTACTCCTATCTGGGCGTGACCATCGCCTGCACTGTCTTTCTGGCGAAAGTCCTGGCCGAACGCAAGCACGCCTCAACTCAACTCGTCGCCGCTAACCATAACCTCGCTCAAGCCAACGACAGCCTCGCTCAAGCCAATCACAACCTCGCCGACGCCACCGCCACTGCCAACCAACTCGCCACCCAGGCGGCGCTAGCCAGTGCTGCCAAAAGCGAGTACCTAGCAAACATGAGCCATGAAATCCGCACCCCACTCAACGGCGTCATCGGTCTCACCGGCCTGCTTTTAGATACCGAGCTTGATGCCGACCAATTGCGCTACGCCAACACCGTGCGCAGCAGCGGCGAGGCCCTACTTGGCTTGATCAACGACTTGCTAGATATCTCAAAAATCGAGGCAGGCAAACTCGACCTCGAATCCCAGGACTTCGACCTTTCGTGCCTGCTGAAAGACCTCACCGAGGTCTTCGCCGTGCAGGCCCGCGACAAGGGCATCGCTCTACATTGCACCACCGAAGATACCGTGCCCAGCGCCCTGCGCGGCGATGCTGCCCGCCTGCGCCAAATCCTCACCAACTTGGTCGACAACGCTTTCAAGTTCACCGATGTCGGTGCTGTGGCCATCCGCACCTCACTGGTGGACATGACGCCTCACGCCGTGTTGTTGCGCTTCAGTGTGCGCGATACCGGCATTGGTATCCAAGCCGACAAGCTCGGGCAGTTGTTTGACAAGTTCAGCCAGGTGGACACCTCCATGACCCGCCGTTATGGCGGCGCTGGCTTGGGGCTCGCCATCGCCAAACAGCTCGCCGTCTTGATGGGCGGAGACATCGGCGTGACCAGTGAGGTGGACAAAGGCTCCGAGTTCTGGTTCACTGTGCGCCTGAGCAAACAGACCCGTTCGCTGCAACAGCGTTCCACCACCACCCGTTCCGCCGCCCACGAATTGCTCAATTTGTTGGCCGATCGTCACGCCCACATCCTGGTAGCCGAGGACAACCTCACCAACCAGCAGGTGGCCCTGAGCATCCTCAAACATCTGGGCCTGCAAGCCGACGCCGTGGCCAACGGCGCCGACGCCTTGCGCGTCCTAGACTCCCAGACCTACGACCTGATCCTCATGGACGTGCAAATGCCGGTGATGGACGGCATGGAGGCCACTCGCCAAATCCGTCTCGCCGAGTTGGCCGCTGGCAAACCCCGCTTGCCTATCATTGCCATGACCGCCAATGCCATGCGCGGCGATCGCGATAAATGCCTGGAAGCGGGCATGAACGACTACCTCAGCAAACCCGTGTCTCCCCAAATGTTCGCCACTGTACTCGATAAATGGCTGCCATACCGGGACTGAACCCCTGCAACTCCCGCCGAGCCTGTTTCGGCGCACGGTTTCAGCTTGCCATGTAGCCGTTCCAGCAGTAATTTGCAGCTCCGCTCGCAATCCAATATGCAGCGGCCCACCTTAACACACCCTGACATGGGATCCAACAATTCAGGTCCGCCGCAGCAAGCCCCGCTCCTCGACTATCACCAACTCGAGACTTTTGCTGTCATCGGCATCGCCGACTACCTCAGGCTCCTCGCCGAGGTCATCGAGGACATTCCCCATCAGATGGCTCAGATCTGCTCCTCCATCCAAGAGGGCAATGTCCCGCAAACCCGTGCCCGCGCCCACGGTTTGCGCGGCTTGGTCGCCTATTTCGGCTGCGTCGCTATGACCGAGCGCCTCGCCCACTTGGAAAACCAGGAGGATTTCTCTCCCGCTCAAGCCTCCGCCATTCACGCCGAACTCCACGCAATCTGGCAACAAAGCCTCGCAGCCCTCAATGCCTGGCAGCAATCCCTGCCAGACTCCGAGCCCTGACTGCGCCTCCGAAATTTTCGAGTCGCCTTTCTCTCTTTTCTTCAGCGTTGGACGTGGGATGTTCGCGTTTTCCGCCGGTAGGGTCGGACGGCCTCGGCCGACCCACTTATCCGCCCGGATGGGCGGCACCGCACCGGTAGGGTCGGACGGCCTCGGCCGACCCACGGATCCGCCCGGATGGGCGGCAGCTAGGCGCAGCGAATGACCCAGCAGCAGCATCTCGCCCTCAGGGGCAATCTGGGCGCGGCGAGGCCGCCACGCCCTACCAGCAGAAAATCAATAACCGCCGCTCTGTAAGACCGAAGACCGCCGCTCTGTAATATGTGAAAATCATGAAATACCTCCTCCGCATCCTCGCCGCGATCATTTTCGCCTCGCCCGCCGCGCTTCCTGCCGCCGCCACCCAACCCAATATTGTCCTCATCTTCATCGACGACTTGGGCTATGGCGACGTCGGGCCCTTCGGCTCAACGAAAAACCGCACGCCTAACATCGACCAAATGGCGCGGGAAGGCATGAAGCTTACATCGTTTTACGGCGCGCCGGTGTGTACGCCGTCGCGGGCTCAGGTACTCAGCGGTTGCTATGCCAAGCGGGTGTCGCTGCCGGACGTCATCTTTCCGGCCTGCCCCATCGGCATCAGTGCGAAGGAGCGCACGGTGGCCGAGTTGCTCAAGGGCGCGGGTTACGCGACGATGTGCATCGGCAAATGGCATGTGGGCGACCAGCCAGAGTTTCTCCCCACCCGCCATGGTTTCGATCACTATTTTGGCTTGCCTTACTCCAACGACATGGGCGGCAGCGAGACAGGCCCGCCCGCTGCTGGTGCGAAGCCCAAGGGGTCGCCGCTGCTTCCCCTGGTGCGCGACGACCGTGTGATCGAAACGCTGGCACCCGCCGCACAGGACCGTCTAACGGAACGTTATACCGACGAGGCGGTCAAGTTCATCACCGAGAACAAGGCCAAGCCATTCTTCCTCTATCTGCCCCACACCGCCGTTCACGTGCCCATCCATCCCGGCGATAAATTCAAAGGCCACTCGAACAACGGCTCCTTCGGTGATTGGGTCGAGGAAGTCGATTGGAGCGTCGGCAAAATCCTCGACACCCTCCGCGATCTCAAACTCGCCGATAACACCCTCGTCATCTTCTCCAGCGACAACGGCCCGTGGCTCACCCAAGGGAAAAACGGCGGCACTGCCGGACCCCTGCGCGGCGGTAAGGGCGGTACCTTCGAAGGCGGCATGCGCGAGCCCACCATCGCTTGGTGGCCCGGCAAAGTGCCAGCCGCCAGCACCTGCGATGCTGTGGCCGGCAATATCGACTTCTTGCCTACCTTCGCCGCACTCGGTGGTGCCGCCTTGCCGAAAGATGTGACCATCGACGGCAGGGATATGACGTCTGTGTTGTTAGGTAAATCCCAGCAATCGCCTCGCGAGGCCCATTATTATTTCAGCTCTAACCGCCTCGAAGCGGTTCGATCCGGCCCGTGGAAGCTGGCTATTTCACGCCAATCCGAAAATATGGGAGGTCCGAAAAAAACGGGCACACCGGCAGCCGAGTTTGTCCCGACCCTCTACAACCTGGACAGTGATATTGGTGAGACCCACGACGTCGCCGCCGAACACCCCGAGGTGATCGAACGCCTCCAGAAACTCATCGCCATCATGGACGCCGACCTCGGCCTGAAACAACAGGGCCCCGGCGTCCGCCCCCCAGGCCGGGTCAAGCAACCGACCGGGCTCTATCTGACCGAGCAAGAAAAGCCCAAGTCCTAAATTCTAATTCCTAACTCCTCTCCGATGTTCCGCCACCTCATGCCCCTCGCCTTGGCTTTTCTCGGACTGCCGCTGGCAGGTGCTGCGGAGGCCAAGCGTTTGCCCAACATCGTGTTCATTCTCGCCGATGACCTCGGATACATGGACATCGGCGCAAACAACCCGCATACGTTCTACGAGACGCCTAATATCGATCATTTTGCGGCGGCTTCTATGCGCTTCACATCCGGGTACGCGGCATGCCCGGTGTGCTCGCCGACCCGCGCCAGCATCATGACCGGCAAGTATCCGCCGCGCACCGGTATCACCAATTTCATCGGCGGCGAGCGCGCTGGCAAATTACTGCCAGCACCTAACCAAGACCATCTCGCGCTGGCCGAGGTCACACTGGCCGAGGCCTTGCGTGACGCTGGCTATAGCAACTTTTTCGCCGGCAAGTGGCACCTCGGCGATGGGGCGTTTTCGCCAAATGCTCAGGGGTTCGGCCCCGGATTGTTAGGTAAGAACCAGTTCTACTATCCCAAGTCCGAACTACCGCCACCCAATCCACAGGACGATCCAAAAACCACGGATCGCATCGCCGATGAGGCTGTTCACTTCATCGACGCTCACAAAGATCAGCCGTTTTTCGCCTATCTGCCATTTCTCGCTGTCCATATCCCGATCGGTGCTAAACCCGGGTTGATAGAAAAGTACCAGCGAAAACAAGCGGCCTCACCCGCCGCCGCTTGGGGCCGCGAGCGCGATAGCAAGGTGCGCTTGGTCCAAAATCATCCCGCTTATGCTGCTATGCTCGAACAAATGGATCGTGCCATCGGCCGAGTGCTCGACGCTCTGGAACGCAACGGCCTAGCCGATCACACGATCGTCGTTTTCACCTCCGACAATGGCGGCCTGGCCACCGCCGAGGGCCATCCCACGTCGAATCTTCCGTTGCGCGGTGGCAAGGGTTGGCTGTATGATGGTGGCATCCGCGAGCCCTGGATCATCCGCGCCCCAGGCGTCACACGCCCCGGCAGCCACTGCGATACCCCAGTGGTAAGCACCGATTTCTATCCAACTTTGCTGGAACTGGCCGGGCTGCCTCCTATGCCCCAACAACACCTCGATGGCGTAAGCCTCGTGCCTTTGCTCAAAGGCGGCGCGTTGCAGCGTGGTCCGCTGTTTTGGCACTATCCGCATTACGGCAATCAGGGCGGTGCCCCTGGCGGTGCCGTGCGCGACGGCGACTGGAAACTCATCGAGTGGTATGAAGACAGCCATTGCGAATTGTTCAACCTGCGCGACGACCTTGGCGAGAAAACCAACTTGGCCGAGGGAAATCCAACCAAAGTTGAGGAACTCCGCGGCAAATTGGCTGCTTGGCGCAAGTCGGTGCAAGCCGTAATGCCCACGCCAAACCCAAAGCCCGCGGCTCAAAGTCAGCACTACCTGCCTGCGAATTCATCCGGTAAACAAGAATCTTGAGAACAGGAATTCAGTCATCGCAATCATGACTGTGTTGAGATCGAACACGTAGTTCTGATAGCTGGCGGGAAAGGTTTCTTGCAAAATAAACCAAGGATTTTGCTCGCGGTGGGTCGTCTTGTTTGAAAGCATGACCGCAATCCCGCCCATTCATGGAACCCCAAACCGCTATCCGCCAGGCTCCGGCTGATTCCGAGGCCAGCCAGGTGCTGCCGCAGGAACTGCCGCCAGAGGAGGGGCGCTCCCTCCGTCAAGTGTTCGAGGCGGAAGAGTCCGCTTTGCTTCGCTATGCCT
>Ga0073936_10009780_pt1 | contig 11859 bp, 10 predicted proteins | sample AliMusrvi5mmetaG_FD_87041 | JGI IMG/M metagenome (GOLD analysis project Ga0073936, IMG submission 87041) | Freshwater lake bacterial and archeal communities from Alinen Mustajarvi, Finland, to study Microbial Dark Matter (Phase II) - Alinen... | ecosystem: Environmental > Aquatic > Freshwater >... | reverse complement strand
TCTCTGTTGATTGCCGGTGTTATTGTGCTGCTCTCTGCGCTGTTATCGCTGTTACTGGCCCGGCGACTTGTGCAACCACTAAATGAAATAGCCCGGGCTACACACCAGCTTGCAGCCGGTATATTCAAAACCCGGGTTGCTGTTTCATCACGTGACGAACTGGGGCAGCTCGCCAAAGACTTTAACTCGCTGGCACTGGCACTGGAGAACAGCGACGAAACCCGCCGTCAGTGGGTGGCGGATATTTCACACGAACTACGGACCCCGCTCACCGTTTTACGCTGTGAAATCGAAGCTCTTCAGGACGGCATCCGGCAACCGGATCAACATACGATGGATTCACTTCATGGAGAGGTTATACGTCTCAGCAGGCTGGTGGATGATCTGTACCAGCTTTCTCTTTCGGATGTCGGAGCACTTACATACCGAAAGTCGGACATTTCTGTGTCCGGAATTCTGCGGGAAAATATTGCCGCCTACCGCTCAAAATTCACCTCCAAAGCAGTAGAGCTTCACACAAATATTGAAGGACAAGATTCCACTACTGTATTTGGCGACCCGGAGCGGCTTCATCAGCTTTTTGCCAATATTCTTGAAAATGCATTGAAATATACTGATAGCGGCGGCCGGTTGCAGATTGAACTTGAGCAGCGTAACGACTCTGTGCACATCGATTTCAAAGACTCCACTCCCGGAGTTGCACAATCAGATCTGGAACGTCTGTTTGAGCGACTGTACCGAGTGGAATCCTCTCGCAATCGGTCGTCAGGTGGAGCGGGTCTTGGTCTGGCTATCTGTCGCAATATTGTCACCGCCCATGGGGGTATAATTTATGCTCTGCCATCTCCGCTTGGCGGAATATGGATACACATTGAACTACCTGAAACAGCAAAATATTGAGGGACACCATGATACTTATTGTGGAAGATGAGGACAAACTGGCCCGGGTAATTGGTGAATACCTTCAACAAGCCGGTTTTGAAACCGCCTGTCTCGCTGACGGGACGCAAGTTGTGGCGTGGGTCCATGAACAGAAGCCGGAATTGGTCCTTCTCGACCTGATGCTGCCGGGGAAAGGAGGGCTGGACATCTGCAAGGAGATTCGTGCGACATCATCGGTACCAATCATTATAACCACCGCCAAAGTTGAAGAAATTGACCGTTTGCTCGGCCTTGAACTGGGCGCAGATGATTATATATGCAAGCCTTTCAGTCCGCGCGAAGTTGTTGCCAGAGTCAAGGCGGTGCTGCGAAGAACCGCTCCTTCTGAACCGATCAATCAACAACAGATTCTCGTTTTGGACGAATCACGTCATTCGGCAATTTTGTATGGTCATGAATTGAATCTGACCCATGTTGAATTCAAATTACTGCTCTTCCTTTCTTCGAAAGCCGGCCGCATCTATGGGAGAGAGGCTCTGATGGATCACATTTATCCGGACGAGCGGGTGGTGGCTGACCGCACTATCGACAGCCATATCAAGAAACTACGCAAAAAGATTATGGCGATTTGTCCTGATGAAGAGCTTATCCATTCAGTCTATGGTGTCGGCTATAAATTTGAAGTTCGTGAAAAGGAATAAACCGTTATGTACGGGGCATCAGCTTTAACAATGACGAACTGAAATCCTGCTATCACAACAAAATGTAACAAGGCCGCTAAGCACCCTATCAGTGATCAGCGGCCTTGTTTTGCCTATAACACGGCAACCCTTCTAAGACACATGAAAGCTTCAGTCAATCGGCATTCATGAGGCTTCCTCACAGAGGTCCGGCCCGTCGGATACAATCATGGACTGTGCCATTTCTGCTTTACTACTATGCAGCAGATGACAACTGCGATGAACTGGTTAACGCGTTTGCATTGGCAAGCGAGCTCTGCTGCAGATAATTCTGTATTGCCGCTGCAAATATTTTATTCATGTCACTATTTGAGGTATCTGAATTATTTGAAGATGCCTGTTTTTCCAAAGAAGCCAGAGCCGTACTGGCATCAGTGGTGTTCCCGGACTGCAGGGCGGTGCCGAGGGTTTTTAACAACGAGTCCAAACTTGATGCAGTAGAAGTCGAAGCCGCCGATGAGGTACTGCTTGAGCTTGATGAATCATCAGGAGGCGGCGGCCCATGATGATGGCCGTGCATCTTTTGCTGAATACCGGCCAGAACGGTCTGCGCATCGGTTGTGTTACCGGAGGCCAAATCACTGCCGATGGTCTGAAGATCTTTGAGAAACGGATTGTCAGTGCTGTTTGCACTTGTACTACCGGAGCTGTTTGATGAGGCCAGTTTTTCCAGTGAGGTCAGAGCTGTATTGGCATCAGTTGTGTTTCCGGACTGCAGAGCGGTACCGAGGGTTTTTAGCAATGATTCGATGTTTGAAGCAGACGAAGTCGAATCCGTCGATGAAGTACTGCTTCCTGAGGTATTATCCGAAAACGACTGGCTTTGCATCTGTTGCGCCAGCTTGGCTATTGCCGAATCAGACTCAAGCCTGCTAATGGCGCCATCACTATTGCTGTCCAACTGGCTGAACAACGTGTCTGTCGATGTACCGCCCACGGTTGAACCGCCTGCTTGCGACATCTGACTCATTTCATCCGCGGTTATCTTTCCGTCACCATTCTTGTCGGCTTTTTTGAACATCTGTTCCTGCATCTGCTTTAGCAACGAGGCACTGATTCCGCTTCCCGTGCTGCTGATTGAGCTTGTCATAAAGTGTTCCTTTCTGTTGAATTGAGAACCTGCTTCTTATGAAAGCAGGCGCGGCGACAGGTGGAGTTCGTATGCATGTCCCGTTGACCTTGAAGCCGTACGGCATATCAGAACTGTTGCTATCCGGATGCACTGTGCATTTCTTACCACCACCTTTCACACCAATTTCATTAATCCGGCAATCATCAGGACCATACCGCTGGTTCTGTTGTTACAGGATTTTTTAAGCTGTATGGTTTGTAGCAAAAGAAAGTGCAAGAAATGAGCAAGAAATAAGGAAAAGTGGGGTAACAAGAAAGGTTCAATACATAATAGAATGCGTAACAGGAAGCCCATTACGCATTCTTTATTCAGTTGTTTTGTGAAGGAATTTACCTACAAAGAGGGTATCGAGACAGAATCCTGTTCAAGAAGCACCGCCAGCATCTCAACCCGAGCCATGCTGACCCCCTGCTTTTCTCCCCGCTCAAGAGGCACGCGGAAGATGGCCTGAATTTCCAACGGCCTCCCCTCTTCCCGGTCAATCTGCATGGAAGGTCTGTACTCACCCATAGCGTCGGTATATTCAAGCATGGTATCGCAAAATTCATCCGGTATTGCCGTAAGCAGATTCTGGGTGTTGGCCGCCGTAACTACTTCAACCATCAGTTCGCGCACCAACTTCCTGCACCCGGGGACTGAAAGCAAACTATTTACCGGCTGGCGAAGGAGCGCACACAGCCCGTTAAAAGGAATATTCCAGACCAGCTTTTCCCAGCGTGCCCGTAGTAAATCACCCGTCACTTTACAGTCAATGCCGGCGGATTTGAATGTCGCTGCCAGCCTCTCCAGTCCGGCGCGGTCATGCGGATGATATTCACCGATAGTAATTCTGCCGGCTGCCAAGTGATGCACATGTCCCGGCTCACCACGGTTCGAGCAGAGAAATGCCACCCCTCCGATTATACGTTCAGGACCGAACAATCCGGCCAGCATTTCTTCATTGCCGAGTCCGTTCTGCAACGTTACTATACGGGTATCTGCTGCTACCAGCGGATGTATAAGGTCAAAGAGAGCGTCATTCGCAAACGTTTTCAGACCGACAATAACAAGTTCAGCCACTCCGATTGAATTTGAACTCACATGTCCTGATACGGACGGCAGATAAAAATCACCGTTGACCGAGTGAACTGTCAGGCCATCACGCATGATGGCGTCATAGTCTCTGCGCAGCAGGAAGTGAACCTCATGACCGCCTTTTTGAAGCAGGGCGCCATAATACAACCCAAGAGCTCCGGACCCAACAACCGCAATTTTCATACATGTCCTCTGTAGTGGATATACGCCATACTGCCCGGATCAGTCATACAGGCGTTCTATCTCTTTCTTTTGCTTTTCATAACATTCAGGACAGACGCCATGGGTGAAATCGGCATCTGAATGTTCACTGATATAATGTTCCAACTGATCCCAGTACCCGGTGTCATTACGGATTTTTTTGCACCATGAACATATTGGAATAATACCGGAGAGAACGTTGACTTTTTCCAGGGCTTCTTCCAATTCGACGGTCCGTTTTTCCAGCAGATCACGCTGGCTGACAAGGGCATTTTCCTTGTCGCCAAGCTTTTCCAGAAGATTGTTGAACGTCGAAGCCAGCAAACCAACCTCGTCAGTGCTGTCAATGGATATTTTGTAGGAGCTGGAGGGGCTTTCCCTGATCAGGGCAACCTGGTCAGTAAGACTCTTAAGATTAAACGTAATTCTCGTAGTGAGAATCCAGATCAGGGTAATGGAAAGGACAATAATCATTCCCGACACGGTAATCAGATAAGAACGCATGCGATAAACCGGCTTATATGCTTCATCGAGCGGAAACACGCAGCCAAGAACCCAGTCAACGGTCCGCAAGCTCTTAAACGAGGCCAATTGGGCAATACCACGGGAATTGGTGGTCTGACCGCTCCCTTCAAAACCGAGCAGTGCCTTATCCAAAAGCCTGTTGCGGCCGACCGGCACATCCTGTTTCATGATACGGGACTTATCGGGATGAAGAATCAGCGTACGATCCTTACTCATCAAATAAAGATAGCCCTTCTTGCCAATTTTAAAACCCATGATTTCTTCAATAAAATAGTCATTGGTCAGGGTGATGCTGCCGACAAGGAAGCCGAGCAGTTTATCGCTGCGATCACTGATCGGCACCGCCATGACAATTGCCGGGGCGCTCGAATTCGGACTTGGATAGGGATTGGATATATCGGGCAGGCCGTTTGTTACGACACTTTTGAGGAAAGTTTCAAGCTCGGGGGTCTTTTTCCCCTTTCGGCCGGCAATGTAGGGATTTTCAGCTATGATCGCAAAGTTGCTATCCAAGAGCATAATGCCATTGGTAAACATACTCCTGATACCGCTAATCTGATCAACAAGCTGTTGCGCTTTTTCCTGACTGGTAAAAGCATCTTCAGACACAATCCGACCGGCATCGGCCAGAATCGAAAGCCAGGAACCGAGTTTATCGTCAATACTCCGGGCAATGATTTCAGTCATTGCATACTGCTGTTTCTCGATGTTTTCGCGCGTGAGTTTTGTTGTAAAGGAAATAATTCCCCAGCAACTGATGGAAAGGACAATCGACAGAAAAATACTGATGGTCAGGGCGTATCTTTTTTGAATTCCTAATTGCATATGGTTACCGTGGGCAATGTCATCCGCAGATTGTAGCAAATACGAACAGGAACGCAATACCGAAATGGAAAAAATCAGGTATCAGAGGCCGCTGATATTACAAAACAGCAATTGGCGGCAAAACCACCGCCAAATAAAAAGCCCCCAAATCTGTTCGGGGGCTCTGTTCTGAGATAATTCTTTTATTAACCGTTACGGTTATGGGCCGATCAATGAAAACAACCGGCATTTATTAACCATCCTATTTTTGGCTCCACTCTGGTGGAGTATCTTCTTGCATGTTTGAAGTGTACCTCCTTTTGATTGGAATTTCCTTCTTTCCTTCTGATTCAACTATACCACCGAAAAAACAAATAAACAGTCTGTTAAAAATATTTTCTTCGGAGTATAGTCAGTGTTTACGATTCAGGTACTTCTGCGGTTTAAAACATTCGTACCGGCACAATTTACTTGACACCGCATTGCGAACAATGCTAGAAAGTCAGCTTATTTTACTTACTCAAGAAAATTTCGGAGGTGCAGTTTGGCTCATCATAAGTCGGCAATCAAAAGGATCAAGCAGAGTGTAAAGAAAACCGCACGTAACCGTCATGTATCATCGACGCTGAAAACATATATCAAGCGCGTTCGTGAAGCAGTAGCGTCAAAAGACAAAGATGCTGCAGTTGCTGCGCTTAAAGCTGCTATCCCGGTTATTGATGTTACCGCATCAAAGGGTGTTATACATCGTTCAACAGCATCCCGTAATGTTTCACGCCTTACCAAACTGGTCAACACACTCGGCTAGAACAATTCATATATACACAAAAGGGGGCTGCGATTTCGCATGCCCCCTTTTTGCGTCTAACAATTTCAGCCTGACTACCACCCTCCGGTACAAATCCCCATGGTCAGCCCATGCATCAGAGTATACGATTGCCCTCCTCCGGTCTTTGATGCAACATCACAGCGGTAGAATTCCTCAAAAATCCGTTTTAACTCACGCCGTGAAAAATTACGCGCCTGAGCAACCGTATCACCGAGAAAAAATGCATTAATGGCAAGTTCCCTGCCGATATCATTCGGCGCCATTTTCTTGTCAAGCAGCTCCCTTACCCGCCACAGTTGGCGAAAATGACGCGTCAGCGCACCAATCATCATCGGTGCATCCTCACCATTCAAAAACAGGGCATCCAGACTGCGTATGGAATTCTGCAGATCGCGCAGGCCGAGAAATTTTGCCAGCTCGAAGGCGGTAAAAGCCTTACTGCTGCTGCCCATTGTATGAACATCATCCACCGTTATCCGCTGTTTTGTACCGGCATACAGCACCAGTTTTTCAATCTGTGAACTCAGCTCCTGAAGATTATTGCCTATCAATGCCGCCAACAGTTCAGCCGCAGCCGTTTCAATCGGCTTCCCTTGCGCTACCGCTTCACTTTGGATAAAACCGGACAGTTTGTTGTCGTAGAACCGCTTATACTCAACCAGCACGCCATGCTTTTTCAGTTCCAGAAAAAACTTCTTGCGCTGATCTATCTTGGTGCCGGTCAGTACCAGACACGTTCCGGAAGAGGGATTCAATACATAGGGAAGCATCACTTCGAGCGCTTCAGCCTTGAGTTGTTCAGCGCGTTTCACCAGAACCGCGCGGCGTTCAGCAAACATCGGCAAGGTCTGAGCCGCATCAATGATGTCAACACCTTTCGATTCATTACCGAAAAACACATTGAAATTGAAATCCTTAAGCGCCGGGTCTATCGCTTTTTCCAACAGCGACTGAACCGCGCGCTCGACCAGAAACTGTTCCTCACCATAGAGAAAACAGACTGCCGGAATAGTGCCCTTTTTCAGGGATGTTTCAAATTCCTGGGATGTCATGGCTAATAGGACTCTTCCAAAGCGGATAGGAATTTGTGGGCAAGAATGCGGGCGACAGCATCCAGTGCCTGATCTTCAGAATTATGCTGCAAGGAAAGATTGCTGTTGGCTGGGTACTGTTTCTCCGCCTGAAGCTGCCCTTTCCAGAGCGGCACGTCTTGCCCTTTCTTGACTATTTCAAGCTCCACATTCAGGGTGAGGCTGAACAACATGGCCTGGTCAAGCGAATTATAAGCAACCGCTCTGTTTGAATAAGAAAGTATCCGCGCCTTCAAGACAAGATCAGCATTGGCTTCTGCAGCAGCCGGGTTCAGGCCGCGCAGGGCGTGAAATTCATCGTAAAACGCCCTGCGCAGAACCGTTTGAGCCGTCGGACTGATACTCTCGTTACTGAAGAACGGAACCCATATCTGCCGGGCATCGCCCAATTTTCCGGTGGCGGCACCCGTCAGGTGATAGCCGCACCCCGCAATTACGGACAGCAGCAGGGCAAGCGCCAGATAACGTAGCGAAAGAGAAACCGTCATCTCCCTACCCCACCACGATATTTACGAGCTTACCCTGCACGCAAATAACCTTGCGGACTGTCAGGCCTTCAATAAACGGAATGATTTTTTCATCAGCCAGCGCGAGCGCCTTGATGTCATCTTCACCGGTCCCTGCTGCAACAGTGACCTTTGAACGAAGCTTGCCGTTTACCTGGACTACGATAAGCAGCTCTTCGTCAATCACCGCAGTCGGATCATAAGAAGGCCAGGATGACTGGGTCAGCGGCGTCCGGTTGCCCAGCAGTTGCCATAATTCTTCCGTGATATGGGGAACAAACGGCGCCATGAGCAGAATGACACTCTGCAGCGCCTCCTTCATTACCGCAGGAAATTGCGGAGTCGAAAGCTCCGCCGGCTGCAGGACATTGAGCAGTTCCATAACGGAGGCGATTGCGGTGTTAAAATGAAACCGCTCTTCAAGATCTTCACTTACCTTGCGGATCGTTTTATGTACGGCGCGGCGCAGGGTGCGCTCTTCGGCGGTCAGAGCCCCGGGATCAAGCGTCCCCGCTGACTGAATCATTGCCAGACGGTCATGAACCAACTTCCAGATACGGTTCAAAAAGCGGAACGAACCTTCCACCCCCTGGTCGTTCCAGTCCAGATCTTTTTCCGGCGGTGCGGCAAACAACGAAAACAGTCGGGCAGTATCAGCACCGTATTTCGAAATCAAGGCATCGGGATCAACCACATTCCCTTTTGACTTGCTCATTTTGGCGCCATCTTTAATGACCATACCCTGGGTAAGGAGATTGATAAACGGCTCATCAGCGGTTATGTATCCCAGGTCACGCATTACTTTGGTAAAAAAGCGGGCGTACAGCAGATGCAGTACGGCGTGCTCGATACCGCCAATGTACTGGTCAACCGACATCCAGTAGTCAACGGCATCACGGTCAAGAATGCCCTCTGTGAAGTCCGGACAGCTGTAACGGAGGAAATACCACGATGACTGCACAAACGTATCCATCGTATCGGTTTCGCGGCGGGCGGCCTTACCGCATGACGGACAGGTGCAATTCACAAATGACTCCATCCGTGCCAGAGGACTCCCCCCCTCACCGCTGAAGGCAACATCCTTCGGCAATACAACCGGCAGATCCTGCTCCGGCACCGGCACGACGCCGCAACTGTCACAGTAGATGACCGGAATCGGGTTGCCCCAGTAGCGCTGCCGCGAAATGCCCCAGTCCCGGAGCCGGAAGTTAACCGTCTTGGTGCCCTGTCCCCTGGTCTGCAGGAAATCGGCGATAGACTCCTTGGCATCACTGCTCGGCAGGCCGTCAAACTGGGCCGAATTGGCCATGATCCCAACTTCGGTATACGCCTCGGTCATCGCCGCCGGGTCAAGCGTCACTCCTTCAGGCTGGATAACAACTTTCAGTGGCAGGTCATATTTCTGTGCAAATTCAAAATCGCGCTGGTCGTGGGTTGGAACAGCCATGACCGCTCCGGTGCCGTAATCCATCAGAACAAAATTCGCCAGGAAGATCGGCATCCGGTCACCGGTCACCGGATTAATGCAGTACGAACCGGTAAAGACCCCCTCTTTTTCAAAATCATCGGCGGTGCGTTTGATGCGATCAGTTTTTTTGATCTTGTCGATGAACGCCACAACCGCTTCACGTTGCTCTGCGGTGGCAAGCTCAAGAGCACGGGGATGCTCGGGAGCCAGCGACATGAAGGTAGCTCCGAACAGGGTATCCTGACGGGTCGTGAATACCCGGATCGACTCGGAGCTGTTCTCCAGCGGGAAATCTATCTCGCAGCCGTAACTCTTGCCGATCCAGTTGCGCTGCATGACCAGCACCCGCTCCGGCCAGCCGGGAAGCTTAAAGGTATTGTCCAGCAGTTCTTCGGCGTAATCGGTTATCCGAAAAAACCACTGATCAAGCTCCTTCTGGTTTACTTCGCTGTCGCAGCGCCAGCACCCGCCATCCTCAACCTGCTCATTGGCGAGTACGGTTTCGCATTTCGGGCACCAGTTGACAAAAGATGTTTTTTTATAGGCAAGACCTTTGGCAAACATTTCCAGGAACAGTTTCTGCTCCCAGCGGTAATAGTCCAGGTCACAGGTTGCAAGCTCCCGATCCCAGTCGTAGGAAAAGCCCATTTTCTTGATCTGGTTGCGCATGTAGGCAATATTTTCGTACGTCCAGGTTGCCGGATGGCTATTGTTCTGGATGGCGGCATTCTCTGCCGGCATGCCAAAGGCATCCCACCCCATCGGGTGCATGACGTTGAAGCCGCGCATCCGCTTGAATCTGCCGACAACATCGCCGATGGAATAATTGCGGACATGTCCCATATGAATGCGGCCGGACGGATACGGAAACATCTCCAGGAGATAGTATTTCTGTTTATTCTTGTCTACGGACACCTTGAAAGTTTTTTCATTATCCCAAATCGACTGCCATTTCTGTTCAACTTCTTTTGGTGAGTACTTCTGATCCACGGTAATTTCCTTTCGTATGTTGGATAAGTTTAAATGCGTATCACGGGTGATTCCTTACAACTGAAGAAACCCACCGGCAAAAATTATTTGTGAGGCAACCTGATCCAGCGGGACGCACCGGTCAACCATGCCGGTCGCCATCGCCGCACGTGGCATGCCGTAGACGATAGCGGTATCTTCCGATTCGGCAATCACGTACCCTCCCTGCTCCTTAACTGTTTGAACCCCCTTGCTGCCGTCGTTTCCCATGCCGGTCAGGATAACCGCCGCAACCCGTGATCGGTAGATTCCGGCACAGGACTGAAGCATGGCATCAACAGAGGGAATATATCGATCCGATGGTGAAGGGGCAATAATGCGTGCGGTTACCTGACCACCGCACACCTCGAATACCATGTTTTTACCGCCCGGCGCTACCAGTGCCCGGCCCGGCAGCACCAGATCACCATCTTCCGCTTCCTTGACATCAAATTGTGAATTGCGATTCAGCCGCTCGGAAAATGCCTTGGTAAAACCAACCGGCATGTGCTGGGAAATAACTATCGCAAAGGGATATTTCTGTTCAAAAGAAGATAATATCAGCTGCAACGCCGGGGGTCCACCAGTTGAGGTGCCAATGGCAACAAGATCAATTACGTTTGATAATTCTGCTCCGGCCCTCCCCGTTACCATGACTTCACCACGCTGCTCAACGATACCACCCACTGAGGCCACCCGCCGAAGAACACCCGGTTTGAGCGCAAGAACCAGCAGTACTTTTTTTTGCAGATCCTCTTTTATCGTCAGCAGGTCAACCGAAGCGGTGCCGGACGGTTTTGCTACAAAGTCAAGGGCGCCCAGTTCAAGAGCTTTGAAAACCTTTTCGGCATCATTCAGGGCGCTTATTACGATCACCGGCAGCGAGAAACGGGTTGTCAGAATACGCAGCAGCGTGAAGCCGTCCATTTTGGGCATTTCGAGATCAAGCGTTACCAGATCAGGCTTGAGTGCAATGACCCTCTGAATTCCCTCTTCGCCGTTGGTCGCATATCCGACGACTTCAACAGATTCGAGCCCTTCAAGCATACGGGTAATCGAGCGGCGACTGAACGCGGAATCATCAACAACAACAATTCTGATCTTTTTCACGCTGCACCTCCCGCGGGAAAACGGTCCGGTTTCTGATAGATCATATCGTTCTTGAAATGGCGAAGGGTAAACAATGTTGTGATATTCATCAGCGATTCTGAGTGGCCGAGCAGCAGAAATCCCCCCGCACTCAGCGATGAATAAAAAGATTCAATAACCCGTTTTTTTGCTGCCTGGTCAAAATAAATTATAACGTTTCGACAGAAGACAATATCAAAGGTGCCGAGCATAGTTAGGCGACTCGCATCAAAAAGGTTGAGATGACTGATCGTTACCAGTTCTCGAATGGCATCATTCACTTTATACCCGTCATCGTGTCGATGAAAAAAGCGCTGCAGGTCCCCCTCTTCAGTTACCCGAAACGATGACTTTCCATACACGGCACGCCGCGCCTGCTGCAGAACTTTCTGACTGATATCCGTACCGATAATCTCAATCTTCCATCCCGACAATTCCGGTATGGTACTCAGCAGCATTGCAATGGTATAG
>Ga0073936_10009779_pt1 | contig 11860 bp, 6 predicted proteins | sample AliMusrvi5mmetaG_FD_87041 | JGI IMG/M metagenome (GOLD analysis project Ga0073936, IMG submission 87041) | Freshwater lake bacterial and archeal communities from Alinen Mustajarvi, Finland, to study Microbial Dark Matter (Phase II) - Alinen... | ecosystem: Environmental > Aquatic > Freshwater >... | reverse complement strand
CGGGGAAGCCTTCCTCGACAAGCGGGAGAAGACCGTCAAAGTCGATAAGCTCAGCCGCCGCCTCCAAGCTCTCGGCTATCGTGTCACTCTCGAACCCCTCCCGGATTCAGGATTGATAGCGTAAGGGTTACGACTCTGTTTTCATTGCAGGTAAGGTTTTCGCCTTGACCTATTTCGCCGAGCCGCCCTTGTCGTGGCAGCCGAGGCAGGTGGCGATGCGGGGATCGGGACTGCGCCAGTACACTGAGTCCTGATTGCCGAAATCCTTCTGCAGGGCTTCAGGCACCTTGCCCCAGTAAAAGGCGAAGGCCGTAGTACCGTCCCCCTTGGTTTCCTTCATGTAAAGAGGACCGGGATCCGTGCTGGGTCGCCCCTTCTCATCCGAGAAGGTGGACATGACCGCATACGCTCCTGAGGGCAGGGCCTTGCCGGCCTTGTAGGCATCGATGCCCGAGGCGGTAACCCAGATACGGTGCCAGCGGTCCCCATGGGCTTTGCTGCGCACCGGCGCAGCTTCAGCAGGTTCCAAGCTTGCATAGTCCAGGGCGCGGATGGGCAGCTCAGCTTCCACGTCGTTCCGCTTGGCGGGATCGGCAGCGGCGGCAGCCTTGTTGGTGGCCTCGTTACCGAAGACCATGATGCCCCCCAGTTTGCCGCTGAAGCCCCAGCAGCCCAGCCAAATGAAGCCCACCAGGAGAGCCGGTGCCCCCACGCCCCGCTCCCAGAAACGGCGCCCGGCGTGATGTCGGTGCTCACCCGGAGTGGCATCATCCTGGCGCCAGGCCCGCCAGAGCAGAAACACGCAAAGGCCACCCACAAGGAAACCGATGAGGGAGGCCTGGATGTGGATCTGCAAGATCCGCTGCAGCACCTGCTTCGCTGAGGCGACCACCGGCAGGAAGGCCGAAGGGGCGATGAGGTTGATCTGCCGCCCCCACATGAGGCCGCTGAAGAGTGCGACGGTACTGCCCAACCAGCCGATGGCACCCAGGAAGAAGGAAGTTCCCACCAGGGCCCTGCCGTGCCGCGGGTGAAAGGAGACCAGCATGGCCAGGGGCAGCACTGCCACCAAGCCCAGGGGGATGTGGACGAAAGCTGGATGCTCCCGGGCGATGAATTCGATGAGGGGTGAGGTCATGTCGCTTCCGTTCAGAACACGCGGGCCACATTGAAGCCGATGGACCACTGGGAACTGAGCCGTGGCCCGCCACCATAGTCCCCGCTCAGCACCTGGTTGGCGGTGGTGCCGCTGGCATTGGTGCCCACCAGGGTGAAGCGGTGCTTGAAGGTCTTGTACGAGATGCCCGCCGCAAAGCCCTGCTGGTAGGTGCTGCCGTCTGTGATGCCGCCGGGAGCCGCCTTGGCCAGCTTGGAGGGCCGGGGATAGTACTCCGTCACAATGGAGAACTTCTCGGTGATCCCGTAACGAAGTCCCACGCCCACGTTGAATACGCCGCCCTTGTTGGGCTTGGTGTTGGGCGTCAAGCCGGGAGGCACAGCCAGGATGGTGTCTGTGGTGGTGGTACGGGTGATGTAGGTGGGTACCACGGAGAGGATCAGGTCATCCGTAACGAAGATCTCCGTGGGGAGCTGGAAGGTCGCACCCGTGATACCCACCTTCCCCAAGGGGGTCACCGTTTCCTTCACCACCTCGTCAAAGCGCTCCGCTCGGAGCGCCATGTGGACATGGTCGCCGTTCAGAACCTGCTGCTGCAGGCCCACGGTAAAGGTCTTGTTATCAGCCGTGCGGTAGATGAAGGCGTTCAACCCCTTGATGGGCTTGATGCCGAAGGTGAATCCCAAGCCCGCATAGGTATAGCCGTCCAAGCCGTAGGCGTCCTTGCCGTGGTCCTTCACGGGTTGGATGAACCTGTGGGTGAAGGCCACGCCGATGTCCCAGAACTGCATGCGCTCTGCGGAGGGGAGGTTGATCACCAACGGGACATCCGAGGATTCGGCCCGAAGCCCGCCCCCAGCCAGAAGGACGCAGGCGATCAGGGAAGCGGTCTTCCTTGTCATGGGGGCTCCAGAAAAGCTACTTGGCGGAGAACTTGCGCATGATGGCGACCATCTTCTGGACATCATCGGCGCTCATCTTGTCCTTGAAGGCTGGCATCTTCTCTTTGCCCTCCAGGGTGATTTTGACCCAATCGCTGTCCTTCTTCTTGTTGGCCTTGCGGCTGTCGGTGAAGTCGAAGCCCGCATCGGGCAGCGGCGCGCCGTTGTTATCGCGCCCATTCCCATTGAAGCCATGGCAGCGTGCACAGGCGTCATTCCAATACTTCTGGAGGTCGCCCCCCTGGAACTTCGGCAGGTCCTTGGCGGGGTCGCCAGCCAGCAGGGCCGCGCTGGCCAGGAAGAGGATGGGAAGGATGGACTGGCGCATGAAGCCTCCTGATTGGGGGGAAATGGTAGGGTCAATTCCAGACATTGTTTGTGGTGGTGTGGGTTTGACCATGGCAACTCAGGGCACAACCACCACGGCCGATAGTGGCGTTGACGGTGTAGGTTTTCGCGCCCGTCACATTGGTGCCAAACAGGATCGTGTCACTGGAGAGTTGGTCGGGCGACACACGGACGACGGTGGTGTCGAGGTACTTGAAGTGATTCTGGGCGCCTGGCTTGGCTTGGGTCATGTCATGGCAGTAGTCGCAGGTGGTGCTGTGGGCGCTCGGATTGGTATGGCGGCCGGTCGCATCGTTGTATTGGGTGGCAGTCGAAGCCACCTTGTGGCAGGCGATGCAATAGGTGGTCGCATTCACGGGGTTGGTGCCAGTCTGCCAACCCGGAGTCGTCTGGCCACCGTGGCAACTGATATTGGAGCAAGTGAAGGCCGAGGCACTGACCACGGTCCCAGCCGTGCCGCTCTGGGCATTGAAGGTGGGATCAATGGCCACAGTCCCCGGAGCAGTGGGGAGGGGCGTGTGCCGCAGGTTGGCATTGCTGTAGTGGGTGTTCGTGGAATCCCCAGGTAACGCACCCACATGGCAGGCTGCGCAGTCAGGGTAGGCCGAGGCCGTCAGGCTGGCCGGCAAGGCCGGTGTGGTCCGGGTGAAGGTGCCCAGACTGAGGTGCTTGGGATGGGCACCTTGAATGTTTGGCCAGGTGGAACCCGTGGGGCCCTGAGTCGTAAAGCTGGAGCCCACATGGCAGGACAGGCAGGTGTCAGCTGTCATGCCGGCGGCGACGGGGGATCCCAGGGTGTGGCACACGGTGCAGACCGGGCCCGTCTTGGTCGAAGTGCCGCTGGGGTCGTGGCAGGTCGTGCACTCGGCATTGAACTGGGCCAGGGTGACGGCCTGATGGTGGTTCCCAGCGGTGCTTACATCGGTGCTAAGGAAGGGGACGGGGTGCGCCACTCCGGACCCCTTAGGGGCACCCCAGTGGTTCACAGTGGGGTCATGGGTCTGGCTGTGGCAGCTGAGGGCACAGCCCCCATCACCTTCGGGAGTGGTCGTGTTGATGGTGTAGGTGGCCGCTCCCGTGATGGGGTAGGTACTGTTGGTGAGCTTGAACTTGATAGTGCCACTGGGGAACTGGTCCGCAGGCGTGCCCGTGCCTACGCCACTGACAGCCGTGGTGTTCAAGTACTTGAAGTGGTTTACGGCACCACCATTGGTATTGGCTGTACTCATGTCATGGCAGATCGTGCAATCGAGGGCAGACGCATTGCTGTGGGTGCCCCAGGCGTGGCGGCCGATGGCGTCGTTGTATTGTGAGGCGGTGGCGCCGCTGTTAACCGCATGACAGAGGAGACACTGGGAAGTGCTGGTGATGGTACCGGTCTGCCAGTTGGGCGTAACCTGGCCGCCATGGCAACTCACGCTGGAACAGGTGAGAGCCGAAAGGCTGAAGCCTGGGCTACCCCCACTCTGGGCGTTGAAGGTGGCATCAATCACAACGGTGGCTGGCCCTGCGGGCGGCGTGACGATGGCATTGGCGTTGTTGTAATGGGTGGTAGTCCCCGTGCCCGCTCCCGCATGGCACGTGTTACAACTCAGAGGCGTAAGAAGCCCCATGTGCTTGGCATGGGCCCCTGCGATGCTCGGGAAGGCAGCGCCTGTGGGTCCTGCTGGCAGGCCAGAGGGGCCTGAGTGACAGGAGAGGCAGGTCCCGATCCCGGTTCCAGCCGAGGTTGGATCCGCCAACGTATGGCAGGTGGCGCAAAGCGGCGCCCCAGCAATGGGTGAAGTCCCTGAATAGGCATGGCAGGTGGCGCAGTCCGCCGTGAAGGCAGCTGGGGTCACCGTGAAATGGCCGTTGGTCTGGGAGTCGGTCTGGCCCGCCAGGAAAGGCACGGGGTGTGGGGCCCCAGTGGCGGTCCAGGTGTCGAAGACCGCCGTGTGGGTGTGGGTATGGCAGATGAGGGCACAGCCGCCATTGCCCTGGGTGGCACTGGTGACGGTGTAGGTTCCCGCTCCCGTGGCGATCAGGGGGTCGAAGACGATGGTGCCACTGGGCAGCTGATCAGCAGGAAGGCCGGTCGCCACCCCATCCACTGCCGAGGTGTTGAGGTACTTGAAGTGGGCCAGGGCGCCCTGAGAGCCATTGGTCATGTTGTGGCAGGTGGTGCAGGCGATGTTGTTGGCAGCCGTGGTGGCGTTGTGCGTGCCCAGGCTGTGGCGCCCGAAGGCATCATTGAACTGGGTGATCGTCCCAGCCGTGGCGGCCACGGTATGGCAGGCCGTGCATTGGGTGGCGGAATTGAGGGTGCCGTTCAGCCAGCCGGGCGTGACCTGGGCGCCATGGCAGCTCACATTGGAGCAGGTGGAGGAGGACCCGGTGAACCCCGGCGCACCGCCGGTCTTGGGCGTGAAGATCTGGTCGATGGCCACGGTCGCCGGACCCGTGGGTGTCCCGATGCGGGCATTCGCATTGGTGTAGTGCGTGGTGGTCCCCGTGCCGGACCCCGCATGGCAGGAATCACACGTCAACTGCGTGGCCAGGGCCATGTGCTTGACATGCGCCCCGGCGAGGCTGGGGAAGGCTGAGCCGCCGGGACCAGTGGGGAGGCCCGCAGTGCCAGCGTGGCAGGACAGGCAGGTTCCCGCGTTGGTCCCAGCCGCCACGGGATTTCCCGCCTGATGGCAGACATTGCACAAGGGCGCGGCAGCATCAGGCGAGGTGCCGGAGTAGGCGTGGCACACCGCGCAGTCCGCCGCGAACTGGGTGGCGGTGACGGTGAGGTGGCCGTAGCCCAAGCTGGTACTGACCTGCCCGCTGAGGAAGGGGACCGGATGCGCTGCTCCTGCTGACTGGGGCGCATTCCAGTGGTTGATGGCATTCGTGTGAGACACAGAATGGCAGGTGAGGGCACAGCCACCGTCTCCCTCCGGGAAGGTGGCATTGATGGTGTAGGTCGCCGCCCCTGTGATGAGATAGGTCGCGTTGACGAGCGAGAACTTGATGGTGCCGCTGGGCAGCTTGTTGGCGCTGCTCACATTGGTGGTATTGAGTTCCGCAAAGTGATTGACGGCCCCCAGGCTCCCATTGGCCATGGCGTGGCAGATGGTGCAGTCCAGGGTGCCGGCCACGCTGTGGGTGCCCCAGGCATGCCGCCCAATGGCATCGTTGTACTGGGCCTGGCCGGTCCCGCCATAAATGGCGTGGCAGGTCATGCACTGGCTGGTGGAGTTGATGGTGCCCGTGCGCCAGTTGGGGGTCTGCTTCCCACCGTGGCAACTGGCTGCAGAACAGGTGAGGTCCGTGGGATTGAAGGACGCCGCCCCGCTGCGTGCGTTGTAGACGGGGTCGAGACTCACAGCCGCTGGTCCGACCGGGGGCGTGACCCTGGTATTGGCGGCGCTGTAGTGCGTGGCTGTCCCCGCCCCACTGCCCGCATGGCAAGTGCCGCAAGTCAGGGGCGTCGCCAGGCCCATATGCTTTGTGTGGGCCCCGGCGATATTCGGGAAGGTTGTGCCAGTGGGGCCGGTGGGAAGGCCGGGAGCTCCGCTGTGGCAGGACAGGCAAGTACCGACGCCGGTGCCGGCGACGGTGGGATTGGCCGCCGTGTGGCAAACTGCGCAGGCCGGTGCGGTGGCAGTAGGTGAGACGCCAGTTTGTGCGTGGCACTGTGCGCAGTCAGCTGCGAAGGTCGTGGCTGTGGCGGTCAAATGTCCATTGCCCTGGGTGTCGGCCTGCCCGCCCAGGAACGGTATCGGATGGGGGGTTCCTGCGGAGGTCCAACCATCGACTGCGCTGGCATGAACGTGGGTATGGCAGGTCAGGGCACAGCTACCGTCGCCAACCGTGGTGGACGGGGTGTAGGTCTTCGCCCCGGTGACAACGGTGCCGTCAAACACGATGGTGCCGCTGGCCAACCCTTCAATGGCGGGGGTGGCGAGGTATTTGAAGTGGGCCACGGCCCCGGCAGAACCGTTGGTCATGCTGTGGCAAGTTGTGCAGGCGCTGCCATTGGCGGCGACAGTGGCGTTGTGAGTGCCGACACTGTGTCGACCATAGGCGTCGTTCGCCTGGATGGCCATGCTCGCCGAGGTGGCGACACCATGGCAGGCGGTGCACTGGGTTGCGGAACTGAGGGTGCCGTTCATCCAACTGGGCGTTGTCTGGGCACCGTGGCAGCTCACGTTGGAGCAGGTGGCTGAGGCCCCCGTGAAGGCCGGTAGACCGCCTGATTTGGGTGTGAACACGGCGTCGATGACCACCGGAGCAGGGCCGGACGGTGTGCCAGCCCGGTAGTTGGCATTGGTGTAGTGTGCAGTGGTTCCAGTGCCCGTGCCGGAGTGGCAGGTATTGCATGTCAGAGGCGTACCCAGGGCCATGTGCTTGGCGTGAGCGCCCGCGAGGCTGGGGAAGTTCGAGCCGCTGGGGCCGCCGGGCAGCCCGGCCGCACCGGCATGGCAGGAGAGGCAGGTCCCAGCCTGGGTGCTGACAGCCACGGGATCTCCCGCCCGGTGGCACACATTGCACAGTGGCGCGGCAGCTACTGGGGAAGCGCCGCTATAGGCATGGCAGGTGGCGCAGTCCGCAGAGAAGGCTGTCGCAGTGAGGGTCAAATGGCCATTCTGCTTGTTGTCAGTCTGGCCCGCCAGGAACGGAATCGGATGGGGGGCTGGGTTCGCACCATGGCAGAGGGTGGCGTTGTAGCAACCGGGCTGGGTACCTGCTGCTGCTGGCGTGAAGGGCTGCCCAGCGGGATTGTTGGCAGACCCTGCATAGTGGCACTGGGCGCAGACGGCGGCATTGGACGGATCGGTGGTCGAGTGGGTATTGACCGAGCCGCCAGAGGCGCGCCAAGGCTTGGCCGGGTGCGGGGCCGGCACACCATGGCAGGAAGCGCAGGCACTGGCGGAAGGGCCGCCGGAGAAGTCCTTGCCGTAGCAGAGCTGGCAGGAGACAAGGCTCCCACCGTCGGCCTGAATTGCTAGCTTGGCGCGCATACCGTGGGTGGCAGCGCCCGCCCAGCCGGGCGTGGACTGATGGTGGCAGCCCGTGGTGAGGCAGGTGGGAACCCCGCTACCCACCTTGATAATCGAAAGCTCATGGCACTTGGTGCAGGAATCTACCCCTGCCAGCGCTTGGCCACCGTGAGCACTGATCCACCCAGTGGGGTGGTAGTCCCCGTAATACTGGGCCACGCTGCCCGCCCCCTTGCCACTGCCACACCCCAGCGTGACCAGGGCCACCACAGCGATGCCCAGCGCGCGCATGATCCCGATCCGATTCCAAATGCTGTTCATAGCGACACCCGAGGTTGCTGTCGGTTCTGGCTGGGACTGGGCTGGATCGGACTGAATGGGCTTGGTAAGTGATTCATCGTCTGCAAGCTTGATCATTCAAATTTTGGGGTCCATGTATGGGTGAAAAACGGGAAGGCCGCCATGGCTGAGCGACTAAGTTTGCCGAGGTCTGACGGTATTTTGTCTGTAACTACACTTTTATCCAAGCTGAGACATCTGCCCATATCCCCAATGGGAACAGTTATCTAGACCTAAAGGACTAGAGTCTGTTTGCTAGGTAGGTGTGGACGCACAGGAGGCGCATCCCAGGCGAGACCAGGAAAGCGAGCTTGGGAAACAGGCCCTTGCCCTTCCCAATTGCCCCACCCGGGCCGATGTCCTACCCTTCAGCTTCGATGCCAGCTGTAACGAGAGAAGCACACGTTCGACACCCGGGACCTCTCCGGTGGGTGCTTCTCGTCCTGGTCTGGCTGTGGACGGCAGGTGGGTCTCTGGCGCTGGAACCGGGGCGCCCCCTTTCGAACCATGCCCACCGGGTCTTCCGCAGCGAGGAGGGGCTGCTTCAGGATGCAGCCCTGGCCCTGCTGGAAGGTCGCGATGGCTACCTGTGGATCGGCACTTCGGCAGGCCTGCTCCGCTTTGATGGCGCCTCCTTCGAGACCTATTCCCGCTTGAACGTGCCTGGCTTCGTCCACAACGAGGTCCAGTGCCTGGCCCAGGAACCAGATGGGGCCCTCTGGATTGGCACTCGGGAGTCCGGGCTCTACCGTTTCCAAAAGGGCTCCGTGCGCGCCTATGGCCTGACTGAGGGCTTGCCAGACCAGCCCATCCGCCACCTGCTGAGGGACCGCCAGGGCATTCTCTGGGCCGCGCCGACGGAAGGACCCATGCTCCGCTTCGACGGAGGCAGCTTCCATCCCGTGGAGTCTGCGGCGGCGCACCTTGAGATCCGGGCCCTGACTGAAGATCGCGAAGGCATTCTCTGGGTGGGCACCGCCAGCTCGGGCCTCTGGCGTCTGAAGCAAGGGCGCCTGGTCCTGGCGGCGCTGGCCCCAGAGATCACCGCCCTGGATACCGGCCTGGACGGCACCCTCTGGGTGGGTACCCGCACTCAGGGCCTGCAGCAGTTCGAGGAGGGTCGGCTGCAGACCCCGGCCTGGGCCCGGTCCCTGCCATCCAAACCCATCAGCCACCTGCTACTGGACCGCCATGGCAGCCTCTGGGTTGGGCTGGAGCAGGGAGGGCTCTTCCGCCACACCGCCTCCGGCCGCCTGGAGACCACCCCCGGCGCCCCCGGCTCCCGCTGGACCCCAAGGGCCCTCATGGAAGACAGCTCCGGTGCGCTCTGGTGGGGCACCGCGGATCGGGGCATGGGCGTCATCTACCCGGTTCCGTTCAGGCCCATCCCCTTGCTGGATGCAGATCCGGAAGAACCCGTGAGCATGGTCTGCCAGGACCCTGCTGGGGAAGTCTGGTGCCTCACCGGGGACCAGAGCCTGGGCCATCTGCTGAACGGCCATCTGCAGCGCAAGTTTCCAAAATCCGCCTTTGACGGCCCGCTTTCGGCCCTTTGGCCCCGACAGGCGGGCGGCCTTTGGCTGGGCACCCGGAAGGGTGAGATTTTTGTTCTAGATCAAGGTCAGATTCATCGACAGTCCTGGTCCCAGACCAGCCAACCAGAGCCAGTCCTATCAATTTACGAGGATCCCCAAGGTACCCTTTGGGTGGCCAAGGCCCACCAGGGCCTGGTGAAGGTCGCACCGGGCCAAGCTCCACTCCATCTGCCCTCCATCCAGGGCGTGGTGGCCATGACCGGGGGCGGACCCGATCCTCTCTATCTCGCCAACCGCACGATGGGCCTGGGCCTGCTGGCCGCCGATCAGGCCCGGTGGCTGGGCCGGGCGGAGGGCTTGGGCTCCAGTGGCGCCCAGGCCCTGCACCTGGATGCCAAAGGCAATTTATGGATCGGCACCCCGGACGGCCTGAGGCGCTATCGGAATGGGGGCTTCCAATCCGTGGTGAATCCGCCCGAGGCGCTGCAAGTGCCCATTCACGCCATCCTCGAAGACCCAGGAGAGCGTCTGTGGCTCAGCACTGGGCAGGGGGTGTTGCGCATTCCCCTGGCCGCGCTCCTCAAGGGGCTACGTCAGCCAACCCTCCTGGCACCGGTTGTCTATGACCACCACGACGGCATGCCCTCCCGGGAGACCTTTGGTGGAGCCCAGCCCGCAGCCTGGCTCAGCCGCGAGGGAGAGTTCTATTTCCCCACCATCCGCGGCCTCTGCCGCCTGGATGGCAACCTGACCACGCCACCGGGGCCCCCCATCCGGCTCCACCTTCTGAGGGCGGAAAGCGATGAGACCGTGCTGCCTGAGGGCACACCAATCCATGTGCCATCGGGTACCCACCGCTTCGAGGTCTACTACACCGCCATCTCCCTGACCCGGGCCGATAAAATCCGCTTCCGCTACCGGCTTGAAGGCTGGGACCGCCTCTGGAGCGACGTTGGCGACCGCCGCTTCTCGGCCTACTCGAACCTGCCCCCAGGCTCATACCGCTTCGTCGTCCAGGCATGGCGCCTGGACGATGACGCCCCGCCCTCGGAGCAGTCCGTGGCCGTGGTGGTGGAGCCCTTCCTGTACCAACGGCCTGCCTTCTGGGCCCTGTGCGCCCTGGCCCTCGCAGCCTTTGCCTGGTGGCTCCTGCGCCTCCGCCTCCAGCAGGTGGAGGCCCGTTCCGCCGTGCTCGCCGAGCGGAACCGCATGGCCCGTGAGATCCACGATCACCTGGCCCAGGGCTTCACGGGGGTACTGCTTCAACTGGAGGCCGCCGAGGCCAAGCTGGGTCACATGGCCGGGGATCCAGCCCCCGTCCTGACCCGCCTGGACCATGCAAGGAACCTGGCCGTGGCCAGCCTCCAGGAGGCCCGGCGTTCTGTAATGTCCCTCAGCCCCCGCAAGCTGGAGGGCATGGACCTCCTGGGCGCCTTGCGCTCCCTTGCGGATCGCCTGCTGGCGGGCACCGAGATCCAGGTGGAGCTGGTCCAAACGGGCCAGCCCCGGCCCATCCCGCCGCGTCTGGAAGAGGAGCTGCTGCGCATGGCCCAGGAGCTGTTCACCAACGCCCTGCGTCATGGCAAGGCCCACTGGGTACGGACGGTACTGCAGTTTGAGGGGCGCCATATCCACCTCAGCGTGGAGGACGATGGCCAGGGCTTCGACCCCACCGCCAGCGCTGCCGGCTACGGCATGCGCAGCATCCGCGAGAGCCTCCGAAAGTGGCGTGGCCATATGGACATCGACAGCAGCCCGGGGTTCGGCACCCGCATCACCCTCACCCTTCCCCTCCGCAGGTGGCCCTTATGAACCTCGAACCAACCGATCGCATCAAGCTCCTCATCGTCGATGACCATCCCATCGTCCGGGACGGCCTCGTGGCCATCTTGCACGAGGGCGAACCTGACCTGGAGGTGGTGGGCGTAGCCGGGGATGGCAGGGAGGCCGTGGCCGCCTGGCGGAAGCTGCAGCCCACGGTGACCATCATGGACCTGCAGCTACCCGGCCAGAGCGGCGTGGAGGCCATCCTGGCCATCCGCCGCGAGGATCCCGATGCCCGCATCCTGGTGCTCACGACCTTCGACGGGGACGCGGACATCCAGCGAGCCCTGGAGGCCGGGGCCCGGGGGTACCTGCTGAAGAGTGTGCGCCGGGCCATTCTCATCGAGGCTGTGCGGGCCGTGGCCGCCGGCCAGCGCTACCTGCCCCCCGCCACCGCCGCTCGCCTGGTGGAGGCCATGGAGGCGGAGCGACTCACGCCCCGGGAGCTGGATGTGCTGCGCCTCCTGGCCCAGGGCCAGCGCAATCGCGAGATCGCCGATGCCCTGGGCCTGGCGGAACCCACGGTGAAGATCCACGTGAACAACCTGCTGCGAAAACTCCAGGCCAAGGACCGCACCGAGGCCTCCATGATCGCCCTCAAGCGGGGTCTCATCCACCTGAGGCCCGGGGGAGTCTAACTAGCGCCGGAACATGAAGAAGACCGCCCCCACCAGGCAGAGCCCCGCCCAGAGGTGGTTCAGGTGGAGCCGCTCGCGCATCCAGACCACGGCGAAGACGGCGAACACCAGGAGGGTCACCACCTCCTGGATCACCTTCAGCTGG
>Ga0073936_10009778_pt1 | contig 11861 bp, 6 predicted proteins | sample AliMusrvi5mmetaG_FD_87041 | JGI IMG/M metagenome (GOLD analysis project Ga0073936, IMG submission 87041) | Freshwater lake bacterial and archeal communities from Alinen Mustajarvi, Finland, to study Microbial Dark Matter (Phase II) - Alinen... | ecosystem: Environmental > Aquatic > Freshwater >... | reverse complement strand
GGGTGGAGAACACCTATATTGCGATCTTCCATCTGCTAGGCGGGCTCGGGGTTTTGGTCGGCAGCGCCGGGCTCGGCCTTCTAACGGCCCGCAACCTGCACGAACGGCGCTACGAATTCGCCATCCTCCACACGCTGGGCGTACCCGGCGAAGTCGCGCGGCGGGTGGTGCTCACCGAGGTCGGCCAGTTCATCCGCTGGGGGCTTGGCATCGGCCTGCTGGCGGCGCTCGTCGCCATTGTGCCGGCTTTATCCGCCGGCGGAATTGCCAGGTCGCTGGCGTGGATCGGCTTGCTGGTCTCGGTGATCGCCGCCAACGCCTGGTTGTGGTCGTGGCTCGGGTATCGCCGGCAAATCCGCAGCGCGGTGAGTGCGGCCGTGGAGTTCGGTTGAGTTCCTGACATGGGCATGCGCGTCGAGTTAGTGAGGAGTCCGTAGGTTGGACTACACAAGGTTGGACAGTCTGATATTACCACTGAGGACACTGATTTATTCATATTTTCAGTGCATTCAGTGGTTGTCAGTGTGATCAGTGGTTCTCTTTGTCCGAATATTTGAAATCCTTCACGTGTCGTGCAAACCAAGGACTGGCGAGTAGTGACATTTTCGACCAAATCCGACCAAATTCCGAGCAATCGCTTGACATGGCGGGACGAATCGGTACGCTGATGGGCAGGTCAAGTTTCCACCTGACATTTACCCGCTTCAGCTTGCTTTCAAGCTTCCCCGAGCGGTGTGCAGGCTTCGGCCGCTTCCTAACAACACCAATCCCACCCGATCATGAACTGGCTATCCGTCTGTCTGTTTGTTTCTCTGTTCATCTGCCCCGCCGCGCTGCGTGCCGAGTATCGCAACTGGACCAACGCCGAAGGCAAGAATGTCGATGCCGAGTTGATCAAGGTGGATGGCGACACCGTCACCTTCCGCCTGCGCAGCGGCAGCACCACCGTTTATGCCCAATCCAAGCTCTCCGAGGCCGACCGCGACTACATCGCGAAAAATCCCCCGAGCGCGGCGAGCACCCAAACCACAACGGCCGCCAAAACCCCGACCACCACGGCTGCTCCCACCGTGAGCGCCGATCGCAAGGCCAAGTGGCAGACCAAAATGGCCAAGGCCCAGGAGGAAGCCAAGAAGACCGGCCTGCCCATCCTGGTGCTGTTCACCGGCACCTCGTGGTGCCCCTACTGCGTCAAGTTGGAGGCGGCGGTCTTTTCCAAAAAGGAATTCTCCACCTTCGCCGACAAGAACCTCGTGCTCCTCAAGCTTGAGTTCGGCCCCGGCGGCAACACCAACGACAAGGCGGAGAAAAAACTCCAGAGCGACTTCGGCGTCAAAGGCTTCCCCACCTATTTCCTCGCCGACGCGGCCGCCACCAAGCTGGCTCAAGGCGGCTACAACGACGGCATCACTCCCGAGTCCTTCGCCGCTTGGGTGACCAGCGCGCCAAAATCCAAGTAGTTGCGGCTTCCCGCCGCAATTGCGGTGGCTGCGGCGTCTCGCCGCAGGCCGTGAGCGCCGCGTCTCGCGGCGAGTCTTCTCCTAACAGCCACGACTCCGCCCGCCGCCCCATACCCAGTTAGATAATCATCCACCATGATCGAGCCCCCCAAAATCATCCGGACGACCTCGCAGCTCACGGCGGTCATTCACGTCACGGTTGCGCGGGAGGAGATTCAAAGTGTGATGGGGCCGGGCATCCGCGAGCTGATGGCGGTCATCGCCGCTCAGGACCTTGCGCCGGTCGGGCCGTGGTTCACCCATCACCTGCGCCGACCCACTGACACCTTTGATTTCGAGATCAGCGTGCCGGTCAGCGCCCCGATCGCGGCCGCAGGGCGGGTGCGGGCGAGCGCATGGCCCGCGATGAAGGTGGCGCGGACGGTTTACCATGGCCCCTACGAGGGCCTCGCCGAGGCTTGGGGTGAGTTCATCGAGTGGATTGAAGCCAACGGCCATCGACAAGCCGAGGACCTGTGGGAATGCTACCTCGTCGGCCCGGACACCAGCCCCGATCCTGGCACCTGGCGCACGCAACTCAACCGGCCGCTGAGCGATTGATGGCGCGCAGACAGTAACGGCAGGCGAGGACGCCCAATACAGTTCGGTTAGCAGATTGTTTGGCAATTGATGGCTCCGGGCAGGATGCCCCGCCACGGTGGCGCGGGCATCCTGCCCGCTGCCATTCTTCCTTTCCATTCCAGCGCCGCCTATACGAACAGTATTGGGCAAGGACGCCCAAGACAGCCCGCCTGGCGCTAGGAAAAGCAGGCTTCCGGCCGGCGATGGGCGACCGTGTGTCGTGGCAGTCCGGCAAGCACGGGTGCAGTGCTCCTCGCGCAATGTGAATGCGAAAGGACTGGGCCATCGATGATCCCATCTACGGCCGCCGGCCAATGCGGTAGAACATTCTGTCCTTGGGCGTTCCGCCGGCGGATGAGTCCTTGGGATCTTGGAATTCGATCGGACCCGGCCCGGCGATTTGCATTTCGCTGACATACTCCCAGGTTTGGAGGTCCTGCGAGCGTTCCAGGACATAACTGCCCGGCTCGCTGGCCGTCAGGCTGATGGTGAAAGCCGCGGGGGTGCAGGCCAGCTCGGGCGTGCCGATGGTGACGGGCTGGGATTGGGTGGCGGGTGAGGTCACCGCGGCGACGGGTGCGCTGGGTATTTGGTCATTGGGGGGGGCCGGGAGTGCCGCCACGGTCACCACCGCCGTCACCCGCACGTGGTCAAGCAACAGATCGATGTTGTTCGTCGAGGCGGACTGGTCGCGGAACGTGAGCGTGGACGTCGCGCTATTGGCCATGAAGGTGAAGCTCTGGGGCACCCAGCGAGCGGCCCCGCCCCCCAGGCCGTTGATCGTGATCGTTTGCGAAAGCAGGCTGCCGGTGCCGGTGACGGTCACCCGCAGGGTTTGCGGATTTTTGTTATAGGCGATCACCCCGGCATCGAACGCCAGCGAGTAAGTTTGTCCGGCCACCGTGGCGAAGGCTTGGGACAACACGCCGTTGGGCGTGCTTTGGCCGGCGTTAAAGGCGATGATTTTCGAGCCATCGGTCGGAACATAGGGCGCCCCCGTGGGGTCGGCGATTCCCACATTGCCGCTGGCCGTCCAGCCGGTGAGGTCCGCCTCAAAGCTGCCGTTGACCAAAATTGGGGGGGCGATGCGCACGTTATCCAGCAATAGGTCGAGGTTGCTCGTCGAGGCGGACTCGTCGCGGAACGTGAGCGTGGACGTCGCGCTGTTGGCCACGAAGGTGAAGCTCTGGGGCACCCAGCGGGTGGCCCCGCCCCCTGGGCCGTTGATGGTGATCGTTTGCGAAAGCAGGCTGCCGATGCCGGTGACGGTCACCCGCAGGGTTTGCGGATTTTTGTTATAGGCGACCACCCCGGCATCGAACGCCAGCGTGTAGGATTGTCCGGCCACCGTGGTGAAGGCTTGGAACAGCACGCCGTTGGGCGTCGTCTGGCCGCTATTGAACACCACCAGATGGGTGCCATCGGTTGGTGGGTAGAGCCCCGTCGCGGTGTCGATGCTCCCATTGCCTGTGAGGGTCCAAGCGGTCAAGCCCTCTTCAAAGCTGCCGTTGGCGAGGATTTCGGAGGACACGGTTAGGGTGGCGGCAGCGCTCGCGGCGGAGCCTGCGGCATTGGACACCACCACGTCATAGGTTCCGGCGCTGTCCGCTTGCACGGGGTCAATCGTGTACTCGCTGGATCCGGCCGATGGAATGTCATCTTGGTTGTGATGCCAGTGGTAAACCAAGGGACCTGTTCCAGTCGCTTCTACCCTGAACGTGACGGAGCGGCCGGCTTGGGTCGTCAAGGACGAGGGGGATTTGACGATGACCGGGGCTGCGCCGATCGGTTGGATTTCCACCGCGCCGATGTCCATGGCCGGGCCGGAAATCCGGGGCAAGCCGCGCTGGTCGGTGGCCGGGGCGTCGGTCGGGTTGCCTGCGGCATCAATCGCGGGGGACCCGGGCAGCGGCGGCATGGTTTGGGTCGGGCCGCCGTAATCGCCTAAGGGCGCGAGAAGCGGATCGACGTCGATGAGATTGTGCCCATTATTCTGTATGGAAGATCCCGAGATGTTCGGATCGGTGCCTGCCGAATTGCCCGCCACGATCGAATCAGTGAGGGCGACCCACCCACCTGCAACGCCCCCTCCCGCGACAGCGGCCGAGTTGCCGGAAATCGTGAGATTCCGCGCGTCAAGAGTAAAGGCGGTGAAAATCGCACCACCCTCTTCGCCCGCGGTATTGCCAGCAAATGTCGAGTTAGTGACATATAGATTGTTAGGTGTGTCATAATGCGGCTTTGGATCAGAATAGATGCCGCCACCACTCTGGGCGGCACTGTTACCAGCAACCGTTGTGTTTGTCATCCAGAGACTTCCGCCAGCATTGAGGATACCTCCACCGACGCCTCCACTGATGTTGTTGGAGATCTGCGAGCCCGAGATGTTGGTTGGGGCAAAGACCTCAATGCTGATGGCGCCTCCGTCCGTATCCGCCCGATTCCCAGAGAGAGCGCAACCCAAAACCGTTAGATCCCCCCCATTCAAAATTCCTCCGCCCGAACCAGCATGGTTGTCAGTGAGGGTGCAATTCGTAAGGGTCAACCAGCCACCCGCATTACTGATGCCACCGCCCGAACCGGCGCTCGTGTTGCCCCGCAGCGTTGAATTGATCAATGTCAGATGGCAATTATCACCGTTGAGAATCCCGGCGCCATCCCCAGCCGTGGTTCCGGCGGCGATGACGAGGCCTTTCATTTCGACCACTGCCTGGTTGGTGATCTCGAAAACCCGCGAGGCATGGTTGCCGGACACCGTGATGCCGTTGGCAAGAGCGGAAGCGTCGATGGTGGTGTCGGCGACAAGGGTTAGCTGGGTGCCGCCTAACAGAATCGTCCCGCCGTGCAAGGCCGGAGCGAAGTGGATGACTTTGGCACCTGGCACCGCGAGCACTTCGCGCAGCGAGTCGCCGCTGCCCTGGCCAAGGGTGCCGTCATTTTCATCCGCCAGCGTGGTGACCATCAGGTTGCTGGGCGGCTGCGGAGTAATCCGGACATGATCCAACACCAAGTCCTCGTTGAGGGTTGCCGGCGACAGATCGCTGAAAGTCAGCGTCGTGATCGAGCCGTCCGCCACAAAGGCATAGCGCTTGGCCACCCAGCGGGTGGCACCACCGCCTAGTCCGACAATCGACACCGTATCGGAGATCAGGGGGGTAGAGCCGGTGACACTTACCTGCAAGCGTTGTTCGTTCTTGTTATAGGCGAGAACTCCCACGTCAAATTCCAACACATAGAGCTGCCTTGGATCGGTGGCGAACGCTTGGGTCAGCACGCCGTTGGGCACCGAGTTGCCCGAGTTGAAGGCGATGAGCTGCGAACCATCGGTCGGGACATAGGGGGCCGCCGCGAGGTTGGCGATTCCCACGTTGCCGGTGGCGGTCCAACCGGCGAGGCCCGCTTCAAAGCTGCCGTCGGCCAGGGTGTCGGCCGATACTGTTAGAACGGCCGCGGCGCTGATGACCGAGCCGCCGCCATTGGTCACCCTCACGTCATAGCTTCCGGCGTCTTGCGCTTGCACGGGGTCAATCGTGTAGTCGCTGTAGGCGGCGAGTGGCAGGTCCACGTCCACGCCGTTGTGACGCCACCGGTAATCGATCTGTCCGGTACCGACCGCGTGGACCCCGAACGTGACAGCGCGGCCGGCTTGGGTTGTTAGGGACGCGGGAGGGCTGAGGATCATTGGCAGGGACGGCCCGTAGCTGCTGAAATCGCTCGCGACAAAATCGGCCGGCACGCCGGTGCCGCGCGACAGTCCGATGAGGCCGTCGCTTGCGCTGAGCACGAGGATGGTGATGCGGATTCTGCCATCGAAGAACATTTCGATCTGGAAGCTGTTCCACCCAAACGAGCCGCTTTTTGGCACATTCTGGAAGGTCACTGCGGCGCGGTCGCTGAGGATTTTCGACGAGCAGGTTCCGCCCGCGGCCGGATTCAAATCGTCGAACAGGGCGGCGATCCTGGGTTTGCTGAAATGCGCTGCCAGGGATGGCGCGGCGGTGGTGTCGCCCGAGCCGAAGGTCACGTAGCCATTGCTGCCGACGTAAAACGAAGCGTAGGACGTGCCATACAGGGCAACCCTCGCGCCGCCACTGAGGGCGACGGCCACATACGAATCGTCGGTTAGATCGAGGGGGGTGCCGCCGCTTGGATCGGTCGGGAAGCCGCCCCACACCTGGCTGTTCATATCGCAGGTGACGGCATAGGAAGAGGCTGAGGCATCGGGGGTAAAGGTGAATGTCTGATAGGCGGTGTCGTTGGCGGAGGTGTTGAACCATTCGGTGAAATAGTCCGCCCCCTGCGCTGGGGAGGCGGTTAGCGCACCGAGCAGAGCGATGACCACAGGGGTCGCGCTGAGGGTGGCAAGAGCGAAACCAAGAACGAAGCGAGCGAGCGTTTTCATGGTGGTTCTCCGGTGGAGGGTGAGGGGCGAGTGGCGAGGGTGACGTTGCAAACCGTCACTCCCACAATTTGCATCATCGTCCCGGCCTCGTTTCCGGACAAGCAATTGATTTCTATTTTGCGTAGAAAGGCCCGCGATGAGGCGGCGGGCAGGATGCCCGCGCCACTGTGGTCCGGGCATCCTGCCCGGATTCAAGCCGGACTATTCGATATCGTTGCATACAAGCGATTTTCCGGCAGCGGCAGGATTTCTGAGGCTGGCGATGCGGCGGCCGCCTCACGCCGGAGGATTGGCCACTGGAGGCATGGCAAGGCTGCCCCCACACTGGCAGCAAGGAATGTCCGCAACGGGGGCTTTTCCGGGCTCGTTGAACGGGCAGGTTTCCAAGTGCGGGCAGAACAGCACCTGCAAGGGGAGCCCCGTCAGGCGGGACAAATCCAACAGCATCTCGCCGGACGGAAACGAGTGTCCGGTTTCCCAGTGGCCCCAGGTGGCGGTGGATACCCCGAGGGCCGTGGCGACGTTTTCAATCGTCTGCGCCTGCTGCGCCCGCCACCACCTCAACCTCGCGCCGAGAGTGGTGCGATGGGCATAGAAATGATCATCCGCCTTGGGGTCCATGGTGAGGAAAACGGGCACTACGTTGCAACAATAGGAAACCCAATGCGTTCCCCATGCAAGGATATTCCAGACAGAAAGCAGGGCAGCGGGCCAGGATGCCCGCGCCACGGTGGTCCGGGCATCCTGCCCGGAGCCTCCAAACAAAAGTTACTCCCAATTCCACACCCAGCGCAGCGCGGGTTCTGGCGCTGGAAACCGGCTTTCAGGCTTTGATGGCAGACAGCTCATCCTGCCTGTCCGACAATGGATCGACAGGCTGGAAGCCCGTCGTCCATGACAGGCAGGATGCCTGTCTTCCGCGGGAAAAGCCCCCGCGAGCGTATTTGCGCGAAAGAACTGGCTTGGGGGGACGTATCGGGGAGTTTGACTTTCGAAAATCAAATGAACACACGACATCGATTTGAGTTGGGCCTGGTGGTGGGGTTGGCGGGCATGGCGCTCGGGAGTTTGCCTGCGGCAGGCAACGATTGGCCGCAATTCCGCGGGCCAAACCGCGACGGCAAATCGGCCGAAACGGGCATCATCAAGAGTTGGGAGCAAAAGGCCCCGGAATTGTTATGGATGGGCGAAGGCCTGGGCGAAGGCTATTCCTGCCCGGCGGTGGCCGGCGGGCGACTCTACACCACCGGCAACCTCAAGGACGGTCAGGGAGTGGTGGCCGTCGATGCCAAGGACGGCAAGGTGCTGTGGACCACGGTATTGACCGAAGGCGCGCCGAAACATGGTTATGAGGGAGCGCGCAGTACGCCTACGGTGGTCGGGGATCACCTGTGGGTGACCACCTCCAACGGCATGATCGCCTGTCTGACAACCGACGGCAAGCTGGTCTGGAAGAAGAGTTTTGACAAGGAATGGAGCGGCAAGATGATGTCCGGCTGGGGCTTTGCGGAATCGGTGCTGGTGGACTGCAACGCGGCGGTGTGCACGCCCGGCGGACCCGACGCAATGATGGTGGCGCTTGACAAGGACAGCGGCAAGGAACTGTGGAAATGCAAGGTGCCCGAATACGGCAAAAACGGCAAACCCGGAGCGGGCTACAGCTCGATGGTCATTTCGACGGGCGCGGGCGTGAAGCAATACGTGCAAATGACCGGCCACGGGGTCATCGGGGTGCGTGCGGCCGACGGCAAATTCCTCTGGGGCTACGATCATTCGGTCAACGGCGTGGCGAACATTTCGTGCCCGGTGGTTGCGGGCGACTATGTGTTCAGTTCGAGCGCCTATGGAGCCGGCGCCGGCCTGGTGAAGCTCGAAAAGGATGGCGACGGCGTGAAAGCCACCGAGCAGTATTTCCTGGGTGCCGATGATCTGCAAAACCACCATGGCGGCATGGTGCTGGTGGATGGCAACATTTATTGCGGCCACAAGCAAAACGGCGGCGACCTGGTGTGCCTCGATCTCAAGACGGGCAAGTTCCTATGGGGCCCGATCAAGGGCCTGGGCAAGGGCTCGGCGTGCGTCACCTATGTGGATGGCCACCTGATTTTCCGCTATCAGGACGGCCTGGTGGCGCTGGTGGAGGCGACCCCCAAGGAATTCCACTTGCAGGGGACTTTCAAGCCCAAGTTCCAGGAAAAGGAATCGTGGTCCTACCCGGTGATTTCCGGAGGCCGGCTCTATCTGCGCGAGCAGGACAAGTTGATGTGCTATCAACTCTGAGGGGGCGGTGGCAAGAGGGGCACGGACGGCCCTCCCAATACTGTTACTTAGCACTCTTGGCTGTTTGAACAGAGGCTCCGGGCAGGATGCCCGGGCCACCTGTGGCGCGGGCATCCTGCCCGGAGCCTCTTCCTTTCCATTCCAGCGCCGCCTATACGAACAGTATTGGCCGGCCCGCCCGTGTTGGCAAGCGCTTGGCGCGCCCTTCAGGGCTTGGGATGTTAACACCGGTTAGACCAAGGGCGCAACCCCGGGCTGTCACAGATCGCACCTTTGGTGCCGTAGAGTCGGGAGAATCCGGGACTCGTCCGCCCGCATTCTGACGACTGCGCCTGCGGGGCTCGCCGGGGTTTTGCTTGCCACCGCTTCAATTGCCATGCAAGAAGCGCGCGGGGCGGCGCGTACCGGCCCCTTCCAACGACCCCATGACCATTCAAAGCCATCCGCACGTCTTAGTTCTCACCACCTGCTTGCTGGGCGGTTGCCCGCCGACGCTACTGCAAGCGGCCCAGGCAGATCCCACGATGGACCCACTGGTGGTTACGGCGGAGCGCTCGTCCGGGAGCATTTTGTTAGGCAAGGACCTCGACCTGTTCCAGGTGGAATCGGTGGCGAATCTATCGGGCCTGGTGCCCAATTTCGCGGTGGTGACCAGCGACACGCGCGGCTATGGCGACATCATCAGCATGCGCGGCTCGGCCAACACCCTGTTTTTCTCCCCGCCGGCGGTGGGGATGATGGTGGACGACGTGCCGATGGGCGACACCTATAGCTATCAGTCAGGTTTGTTAGACATGGACCAGGTGAAAATCCTCCGTGGTCCGCAGGGAACCATCTACGGCCGCAACGGCGCGGCGGGCATGATCGACATGAGCACCCCGCAGCCGGGTCCGAACACCGAGACCCATTTCACCACCGAGTACGGCTCGTACAATGAGTGGGGCGCGCGGCTGCGCAGCGGCGGTCCGTTAGGCGGGGGCTTCTCGGAAACATTCCAGCTCTATCATCTGGAGCGCGACGGCTTCATCAACGACCCCACCCTGGGCCGCGCCATCGACGACCGCTCGGTCTCCGGCGGCTTGGCCAACCTTTATTTCAAGCCGGATGCGGATAGCGAGTGGCGGCTGCGGGTGCTGGTGGAACACGCGGACGACGGCGGCCAGCGGCTGAGTCGCTTGGACAGCCCGGACCCGTTCAGCGTGGCCTCGGAGATCCCCGGCAAATCCGTGATGGAGCGCGAACAGATCTCGTTGCACTGGACCAAGGAGGGACCGTGGGGGCGGCTCAAGTCGATCACCGCCTGGCAGGACTGGCGACTCGACCCGAACGTGACGGATCTGGATTTGATGGCCAGCTCTCCGGGCTTTGCGTCAAGCTCGACAATCATCCAATACCAGCGGCTGTGGACCCAGGAATTCCGTTGGGAATCGCCTCAGGATGCCAGTCCGTGGTCGTGGCGCACGGGCGTGTTTTTCATGGACCAAGTGAGCAACGGCGACGCCACGCGGGCATTCCCGGCGCAGGTGGCACCCGGGTACTACATTCCGTTTGCGGAACGCACGCTCTACACTCTCGATCAATGGAATGCCGCGGGCTATGGCCGGGCGTCATACGCGATTAACTCGCACCTGAGCCTGCAAGCCGGGGCACGCCTCGAGTATGTGGACGTTTCCATCGACCGCAGCAAGTCCGATTCGTTCCTCTCGTCGAGTGTGGTCAACGACGGGCTGAACGCCTGGTATTTCTCGCCGGAACTCGGTGCCACCTATGCCCTCAACGACACCACCCGGCTGTATGCCCGCAGCGCCATCGGGATCAAGCCCGCCGGGTTTTCCGCCTTTGCGAGCACCCCGGACACGGCCCGCTACAATGACGAACGGGCGTGGACCAACGAGTTGGGCGCGGAGGTGGCCTTGCCGGACCAGCATCTAACGGTCTCGCTGGCCGGCTTCTGGAACCGCATCGACGACTATCAGGTGAACCGCTCGGCGGTGTTTTCGACCGACTTCTACACGGTGAACGCCGGCCGGGTGAATTCGCGGGGGCTGGAAACCGAGCTGCGGTGGCAGCCGCTGGACGGCCTGACCCTGCAAGGCAGCGCGGGCTATGTGAACGCGGTATTTGATGCCGCGCCATTCGAAGGCAACGCCGTGCCGTTTGTGCCCGAATTCACCGGCAGCCTCGGCGCCCGCTATGATTTTCCCAAGGGGTATTATGTCCAAACGTCGGTTAGGATGACCGGCCCCACCTATTTCGACGAAGCCAACAACAGCGCCTTCCGCCAGGGCTCATACGTGTGCTGGGATGCGGAAATCGGCTATGCCTCGAAGAATTACTCGCTGGCAGTGTTCGGCCGGAATATGTTAGACGAGCGCTACTACACCTTCATCAATCCGCAGATCGGCGCCGGTGCCCCCGGCGACCCCCAAATCTTCGGCATCCGCGCGTCGCTGGATTTCTGAGTGGCTGCGCGCCGATGGAGGTAGGAACGGGCGTTGCCCCGCTTCCTCCTCCGAACCGGACGGGCGGTTATCCCGCATCCCACTCTCGAGTCTGAAGGTGACTGCTGTAAGTAGCTGAATCTATTGGACGAGATTGAAGCTCGCTTTGACGTTGCAGTCGGAACAGGAAAACTTGTAACTTCCGGTGAGTTTCTTGATCTGGCACAGCGGGGGGGGTTGAGTCTGGGTTTGCGGCAAAGGGCAAGGGCGAAATGCACGATGGTTCCACAAAAAAATTTTGCGCACCTTAACAAAGTTTTGCAATGCCGTTGCAATTGGGTATAATTGGGCCATGAGACCGGTTCTACATGCCCTCAGCTTTCTTGTTGTCCTCGTTTCGCTCAATGCCTGCCGCAACACCACCGGCAAGCAGGCGTCAAACGTCGGCCCCTTCGACAGCCACGGCAATTACGTTGAAGCGTGGGCGGACGATCCGTCGAAGTGGCGCCCCTACACGCCCAAGGGCACGGAAGGCGGAGGCGAGCTGCCGACCATCGCGAAAACCGATCAACCGCCGCCAAACTCGGTCCCGCTGCCGACCGGCAGTTCCACCACGGCACGCCCGACCCGCACGGCCCTCGCGACGAATTCCCGGCC
>Ga0073936_10009775_pt1 | contig 11865 bp, 11 predicted proteins | sample AliMusrvi5mmetaG_FD_87041 | JGI IMG/M metagenome (GOLD analysis project Ga0073936, IMG submission 87041) | Freshwater lake bacterial and archeal communities from Alinen Mustajarvi, Finland, to study Microbial Dark Matter (Phase II) - Alinen... | ecosystem: Environmental > Aquatic > Freshwater >... | reverse complement strand
GGGCCTGGACGGGCGGCAGGGGGTTTGCTATTATAGCGTTTGCTAGGCCACCGAGGGGGCCTGGACGGGAATCAACTTACGATAAGGTCCGATATGATGCCCGAAAGCGTGTTTATCCGGACAATCCAGGGTTTCGACCCGCGCGCCAAATGTGCTTAAATCCCTTCTATGAAAGTGGTCATATTGGCCGGCGGCTTGGGCACCCGCATCTCCGAGGAGACCATCCTGCGGCCCAAGCCCATGGTGGAAGTCGGAGGCAAGCCCCTGCTCTGGCATGTCATGAAGATCTACTCGGCCCAGGGCTTCAACGACTTCGTCATCTGCCTGGGCTACCGCGGCTACATCATCAAGGAATACTTCGCCAATTATTTTCTACACACATCCGACGTCACCTTCGACATGCGGGCCAAGAACAAGATGACGGTGCACTCCAACCACACGGAGCCCTGGCGCGTCACACTGGTGGACACCGGCGAGACGGCCCAGACCGGCGGGCGCATACGGGCCATCCGGGACTACGTCAAGGGTGAAAGATTCTGCCTCACCTATGGCGACGGAGTCAGCGACGTGGACATCCGCGCCGCCATCGCCTTCCACAAGCGCAAGAAGGCGCTGGCCACCTTGACCGCGGTGCAGGCGCCGGGCCGCTTCGGCGTCCCCGACATCGACGGCGGCTTGGTGACGAGCTTCCGGGAAAAGATATCCGAGGACGCGGGCTGGATCAACGGAGGGTTCTTCGTCCTGGAGCCGGGCGCCCTGGACCACATAAAGGACGACGCCACGCGCTGGGAGGAGGAGCCGCTGCAGACCCTCGCTAAAGAGCGGAAGTTAGCGGCCTACCAGCACCACGGTTTCTGGTACGCCATGGACACCCTGCGCGATAGGACCCATCTGGAGGAGCTTTGGTCCTCGGGCCGCGCGCCCTGGAAGAAATGGCAATAAACCGGACTCCGTTCGGGGGCGTCTTCGCCGGCCGCAGGGTCCTCGTGACGGGGCACACGGGCTTCAAGGGCTCCTGGCTCTGCCTCTGGCTGCACGAACTCGGCGCGCGCGTGGTGGGCTACGCGCTGCCGCCGGACACGAAACCCAGTCTCTATACGGCCTTGGGCTTGGATCGGCTCATCGAATCCCATCTGGGAGATGTGCGCGATTTCGAACGCCTCTCGGGGATCATGCGCCGCGCCAAGCCCGAGATCATCTTCCACCTGGCCGCCCAGCCCATCGTCCGGCTTTCCTATAGCCTGCCGGTCGAAACCTTCGCCGTCAACCTGCAAGGCACGGTCCACTTGCTGGAGGCGGTACGCCAGACCCGGTCGGCGCGGGTCTGCCTGGTCGTCACCACGGACAAATGCTACGAGAACCGCGCGGGCCGCCTCCTGACCGAGGCGGACCGGCTGGGCGGGCACGACCCTTACAGCGCCAGCAAGGCCTGTGCCGAACTGGCCGTGTCCTCCTATCGGGACTCCTTCTTTGCTCCGGCCCAGTTTGGCCGCCACAAGCTCTCCTTGAGTTCGGCGCGCGCGGGCAATGTGATCGGCGGAGGGGATTGGGCCGGCGATCGGCTGCTGCCGGACTGCATGCGGGCCTGGGCCCGCGGCGCCGCCGCGCTGGTGCGCAATCCCCGATCGGTGCGGCCCTGGCAGCACGCGCTCGACCCCCTCGCCGGTTATCTCCATCTCGCGCGCTGTCAGCTGTGCCGGCCCAAGGCCCATGCCGAGGCCTGGAACTTCGGACCTGCGGCCGCTGCCGGAGTGCCGGCGGCGGAGATCGTCCGGATCGCCGCGACCGCCTGGGGCAAAGGCCTCTGGCGCACCCCCCCCGGCCGAAGCCAGTCGCGCCTGCGCGAGGCGCCGGCCTTGCGCTTGGACAGCGGGAAAGCCCGCCGCCGCTTGTGCTGGCAGCCGGTCTATAGCACGGCCCAGGCCGTGGCCGAAACGGTGCGCTGGTACCGGGGATTCTACCGAGAACGGAGCTTCGACGCCTTGGCCTTCAGCCGGTCACAGATCCAAGACTTCCTGGCGGCGGGCCGGCAGCGCCCCTGGCTATGGTGAGCGCTGGCCGGGCGCACGCCGGTTCGGAGCGGTGAATGGATTTCGTCCCTACGGCCATCCCCGGCTGTCTGGAAATACGGCCGCAGGAACACGCGGATGAGCGCGGCATCTTCGTCAAGATATTCCACGAGCCGACCTTCCGCGCGCGCGGCCTCTCCACGCTCTGCGGCGAGGAGTTCTATTCGATCTCCAAACGCGGGACCCTGCGCGGCCTCCATTTCCACCTGCCGCCGCACGACCACGCCAAACTCGTCTACTGCGCCGCCGGCGCCGTCCTGCAGGCGGTGCTGGACCTGCGCCGAGGCTCGCCCACCTTCGGCCGCCACCTCATTTTCGAGCGCGGCCCGGGCCGCCGCGCGGCTCTTTACATCCCATCAGGATTGGCGCACGGCTTCTATGCCTTGCACGACGACTCGATGATGGTCTACCGGACGAGCGGGCCCTACGTCCCCGGCCATGACGCAGGCGTACGCTGGGACTCCGCCGGCATCCCCTGGCCGGACGCCTCACCCATCCTCTCCGCACGCGACCGGGGCTTCCCGGCCCTGGAGCGGTTCGAATCCCCGTTTTCCTTCACGGCGGCCGGATGAAGACAGCCCTCGTCACCGGAGCCACCGGATTCATCGGGGGACGGCTGGCGCGGCGGCTCCTCGCCGACGGCTGGCGGGTCACGGCCTTGGTGCGGCCCGGCTCGAAGAAGCCCGATTATCCCGGACTGAAGACCCACGTCCACGACGGTACGACCGAGGACTTGGTCCGGCTGCTGCGGCGCCTAAGACCCGACGTCGTGTTCCACCTCGCATCGCTCTTCCTGGCCGAGCACGCGCCCGCCGACGTGCGCCCCCTGGTGGAGAGCAACGTGCTCTTCGGCTGCCAACTGGCCGAGGCCATGGCTCAAAGCCATACGCTCCGGCTCGTCAACACGGGCACCTCCTGGCAGCACTACCGCGACGGCGCCTATGACCCGGTCAATCTCTACGCGGCCACGAAGCAGGCTTTCGCGGATATCCTGGCCTACTACGAGGGCGCCCACGGGCTTAGGGCCATCACGCTCGAACTCTTCGATACCTATGGGCCGGCAGACCCGCGGCGCAAGCTTTTGGCGACCCTGCGGCGCGCCGCCGCGGAGGACGCCGCCTTCTCGCCTGGCCGCCAGCTCATCGACCTGGTGAATGTCTCGGACGTGGTTGAGGCGTTCGTCATGGCCGCCCGGCGCCTGCTCGCGGGCCGTGTGCGCCGAGGCGAGACCTATGCGGTCTCCTCTGGCCGCCCCCGCCCTTTGCGGGAAGTTGCCGCTGTCTTCGCCCGGGCCAACGGCCTGCGCCTGCGCGCTAAGTGGGGCGCCCGGCCGTACCGCCCACGCGAGATGATGCGGTCCTGGTCCCAAGGACGGCGCCTGCCCGGCTGGAGGCCTAAGATCGGCCTGGAAGAGGGGTTCCGCGGCCTTTCTCAGTTGCAGCCTGTGCTCAAACCTTGACCAGGCCCGTGATGCCCACCATCAGCGTCGTCACCCCCTGCCGCAACGAAGCCAGCAACATCCGGGCGCTGCACGCCCAGATCCGGGAGGTCTTCGCGAAGCTCCCGGGCTACGCCTACGAGCACATCTGCATCGATAACGCCTCCCAAGACCAGACGGTCGCTATCCTGCGCGAACTCGCCCGCGCGGACAAGAACCTCAAAGTGATCGTCAACGCGCGCGACTTCGGCCACATCCGCTCGCCGCACCACGCCATGCTCCAGGCCCGGGGCGACGCCGTCATCCTCATGGCCGGCGATCTCCAGGATCCGCCCGCCCTGCTCCCCGAGTTCCTGCGGAAGTGGGAGGAAGGCTACAAGATCGTCCTGGGGATCAAGAGCGCGAGCGATGAAAACTTCCTGATGTTTATCGTGCGCAAGTTTTATTACGGTCTGGTCGGCCGCCTCTCCGAGATCCAACTGGCCAAGAACTGCACAGGGTTCGGGCTCTACGACCGCGCCGTCATCGACATCGTCCGCACCATCGACGACCCCTACCCGTACTTCCGGGGGCTCATCTGCGACCTTGGCTTCGCGCAGGCCCATATCCCCTACCGGCAGGCCCGCCGCCGCGGAGGCATCACCAACAACAACTTCTACACGCTCTACGACATGGCGATGCTGGGCATCACCAACCACTCCAAGGTCCCGCTGCGCCTGGCGACCATGTTGGGCTTCGCCATGTCCGCGCTGTGCTTCCTCATCGCTCTGGGCTATCTGGTCGCCAAGCTCGTGTTCTGGGACCAGTTCAAGCTGGGCACGGCGCCGATCCTGATCGGCCTGTTCCTATTCTCTTCGGTCCAGCTCTTCTTCATCGGGATCATCGGCGAGTACATCGGCGCCATCCATACCCAGGTCCTCAAGCGCCCGCTGGTCGTCGAGAAAGAGCGCATCAATTTCTGAGTCGCCTAATCCCATGAGAGTCGCTGATTACATCTTCGCTTTCGTCGAGGAATTGGGCGTCCAGGACGTCTTCGTCATCTCCGGCGGCGGGGCGATGCATCTGGTAGACGCCCTGGGCAGGAACAAAAAGCTGCGCTATTGGTGCAACCATCATGAGCAGGCTTGCGCCATGGCGGCGGAGGGTTACGCCCGGCGGCGCGGCGGCCTGGGCGTCGTAGTCGTGACCAGCGGCCCCGGAGGGACCAACGCGCTGACAGGCCTGGCGGGGAGCTGGCTGGATTCCGTCCCGGTGCTTTTCATCTCCGGCCAAGTGAAGCTGTCGGACACGGTCGCGGCGAACCCCGGCCTGCGGCAGTTCGGCGACCAGGAATTGAACATCGTCGACGTGGTCAAGCCGGTGACCAAGTACGCCGTGATGGTCGAGGATAAGAACGACATCCGCTACCACCTGGAGAAGGCCGTGTCCCTGGCGCAAGAAGGCCGTCCGGGCCCGGTCTGGCTTGATGTGCCGCTGGATATCCAAGCCTCCGACATCGCGGCGGGCGCCCTGAGGTCTTTCCGGCCCCCGCGTATGACACGGAAAGGCCGTCTGGGCGGCGCGGTCCGGAAAGTCTACCAGGCGCTGAAGAATTCCAAACGCCCGCTGCTGATTCTGGGCAACGGCATCAGGCTGGCGGGCGCCGCAAAAAAAGCGGAAGCGCTGGCCGATCGGCTCGGCGTCCCGGTCGTGACCTCCATCCTGGGCAAGGACCTCCTGGCCTGGGACCATGCCTTGAACATGGGAACTCCCGGCATCGCCGGACAGAGAGGCGCCAACCTGATCGTCCAGAATTGCGATTTTCTCCTGTCCATCGGCTCCCGGCTGATGCTCCGGCAGATCGGCTTCGACTACGGGCAGTTCGCCCCCCGCGCCCGGAAAGCCGTCGTGGACATCGATCCCGAAGAATTGCGCAAGAAGTCGGTGCAGCCGGATATCGCCGTCCCGGCGGATGCCGGCGAATTCATGGACGCGCTCATGGGGATGCTGGGCGGGGCGTCTGCCGCGCCGCTCGTTGCTGCCGCGTGGCTGGGCTACTGCCGGAAGATGAAGTCGGCTTACAACGGCCCGGACCCCTGGCACTTGGCGCAGGGCGGGCAAAGGGTCAATTCCTACGTGTTCATCGAGAAACTGAGCGAGCAGATCCCTCGGGAAGTCCCGGTCGTCACCGCCAACGGGACGGCTTACATCTCGACCTTGCAGGTCTTCAAACAGAAGAAGGGGCAGCGGCTCATCTACAACAAGGCCTGCGCGTCGATGGGCTACGGCCTGCCCGCCGCGATAGGGGCCTGCATCGCCGGCGGCCGGCGCCCCGTGGTCTGCCTGGAGAACGACGGCAGTCTCCAGATGAACATCCAGGAGCTGCAGACCGTCGCGCACCACGGCCTGCCCCTGAAGCTGGTGGTGTTCAACAACGACGGCTATCTCTCCATCAAGCTCACGCAGAAGAGCTATTTCCCCGACAACATCTGCGCCTCCACCCCGCAGACCGGCGTCAGCTTCCCGGACCTGAAGAAGGTCGCCAGGGCTTACGGCATCCCGTATCTGCGGCTGGCCCGCCGCGGCGAGATGGACGCCAAGATCGCGGCGCTGCTGGCCGCCCGGGGGCCGGTGATCCTGGAAGTCATGATGGACCCCTGGCAGATGATGTATCCCAAAGCCGTTTCCGAGAAGCTCCCGGATGGCCGCATGGTCTCCAGGCCCCTGGAAGACATGTTCCCTTTGCTCGGGAGGCAGGAGTTGCGCCGGAACATGTTCAAGGAGGATGCATGAACACCCTGGAACGCGGGATGGTCGCGACCCTTAAGGACCTCAAGGCGCACCACCATGTCATCGGGATCAAGGCCGAATTCGAAGCGGAGGGCACCCGCTTGGAAGAAGCCCTGCGCCTGAAGGAAGTGGTTTCGGCCGCGGGGCTCGACCTGACGATCAAGATCGGCGGCTGCGAGGCATTGAAGGACATGTATGACGCCCGGTCCATCGGCGTCAAGGCCATCGTGGCGCCGATGATCGAATCCCCTTTCGCGCTCAAGAAATTCCTGCAGGCCACAAAAATCGTATTCCCCGAGGAAGAGAGACACGACATCAAGTTCTTTATCAACATCGAGACCATCACGGCGTACCGCAGCCTCGCCGCCATCATGGACTGCGACTGCTTGCAGGATCTGGACGGCATCACGATCGGGCGCGGCGACCTCTCCGAATCGCTCGGCCATGACCGGGACTACATCAATTCGGACGAGGTGCTCGGGCTTTCCGTCCGGATACTCTGCGAAGCGAAGAAGAAGAAACTCATCTGCGGCATGGGCGGCGGGGTCTCGGCGGATTCCCTCCCGTTCTTCAAGGGACTCCCCCCGGGGCATCTGGATTTCTTCGAGACCCGCAAGGTGCAGTTCCAATGCCCCCAGGGCTATTCCTCGGACAACGCGCGGGAAGGCATCCTGAAGGCCGTGGGCTTCGAACTGGTGTGGCTCAAGAACAAGCGGAATTACTACGGCGGCATCGCCCAGGAAGACGCACACAGGATAGCGACCCTCGAGAGCAGGTATAAAGACTCGATCGTCGCGGCGGGCGGTCGATACGAATGACGCGCCTCCATGCGGTTTAAGAACATCCTCTTCGATCTCGACGGCACGCTGCTGGATTCCCAGGGCGACATACGGGATTGCTTCCGGCAAGCCTTCGCCCGCGTCCTCGGGGGCGACGGGGTCGAGATCGACAGGGACCTCATCGGCCTTCCCGTGGATGAGATCGTCCGGTCCGTCCGACCCGGACTTTCGCCGGAGCAGACGGCGCGGGTGACGAGCGAGTTCCGGACCCTGTACGACCACCACGCTTATCCGAAGACCCGCGTCTTTCCCCCGGTCCCGAAACTTTTTGAGCTGCTCAAGGCAGAGAAGCGCTCTGTGTTTTTGGTCACGAACAAGCCGCGCCAGGCCACGCTCGCCCTCATCAAGCAATTCGGACTGGATTTCTTCCAGGACGTGGCTTGCCCGGAGATGCCGCCCGCCCCCAGACCATCGAAAGGGAAAATGATCGCGGACCTCATCGCCAAGTGGCATCTGAAAAAAGAAGAAACCATGATGGTCGGCGACACCCCTTCGGATGTGGCCGCCGCCCACGAGAACGGAATCGCCGCGGCCATCGTCCGTTCGGGCTATGGCGACCCGGAGCAACTGAAGGCGTCGGCCCCTGAGCATGTCTTGGACACGCTCGGGCGCCTGGCGGATATCCTTTGAGCCGGCCCCCCCCTTGCGCGTGATTCCCAAGGGCGACTTGGAGGCAATCCTCGCGCAGAGCGCTGGCCTCTGGCAGGATCTGCGCGGCGCCAGGATATTCATCACGGGCGGGACGGGTTTTTTCGGCGGCTGGCTTCTGGAGAGCTTCCTGCACGCCAATGCAGCACTGGGGCTGGAAGCCGAAGCCACGGTCCTCACCCGAAATGAGGCGGCCTTCTTGAAGCGCCGGCCTCATCTGGCCGCGTCCGCCGCCGTCCGCTTCCATCGCGGAGACATCCGTTCCTTTTCCTTCCCGCGGGGGCGATACTCGCACATCATCCACGCGGCGACCGCGGCGAGCTCCCGCTTGAACGCGGAGGATCCTGACCTGATGCGGGACACCATCGTGCAGGGCACGCGGCGCGTCCTGGAATTCTCCGGGGCCTGCGGGGCGGAGCGGCTCCTGTTCATGAGTTCGGGCGCGGTCTATGGGAAGCAGCCCGACGCGATGGCCCATATCCCCGAGGATATTGCCGCGGCGCCCGACGCGGCCCCCTCGGCCTATGCGGAAGGCAAGCGGACGGCCGAGGCGCTTTGCGCCGATTTCAGCCGGCGGCATGGGCTCCGCACGCTGATCGCCCGCGGTTTCACCTTCGTGGGGCCGGGCCTGCCGCTCGACACACATTTCGCCATAGGCAATTTCATCCGTGACGCCCTGGCGGGGCGTACCATCAAAGTGCGCGGCGACGGCACGACCTATCGCTCCTATCTGTACGGGGCCGACCTTGCCGTATGGCTGTGGACCATCCTGCTGCGCGGCGAGAGCGGCCGTCCCTACAATGTGGGCTCCGAACGCCGGGTCGACATGCTGGAGCTGGCCCGGATCGTCGCCGGCGTTCTCAAGCCGGACCTGCCCATCCATGTCGCGCAGTCTGCCCAGCCGGGAAAGCCTCCGGAGCAGTACGTTCCTTCCACGCTGAGGGCCCGGACGGAGCTGGGCCTGCGGGAGACCGTGAATATGGAGGACGCCATCCGCCGCACCGCGCAGTGGGCGGCGCAAGCGCACCTGCCGGCCGGTCCTGGCCGCGCAAAATTGATTTAATACCGCCATGCCGGGCTCAAAAGCAGAGGACGATTCCATGCGCGGGCGCTCCGCGCCCCCGGATATGGTCCGCCGGGCCGGGTTGGTCATCCCGGCCCGCAATCAAGCCGCGGAACTGGCGCGCTTGCTCCCCGCGCTGGCGGCGCAGATCCCGCCAGAAAACATCCTGGTTGTCGATTCCGCCTCATCCGACGCCACCGCTGACGTCGCGCGCGGCTGTGGATGCCGCTGCATTTCCATCGCGTTGAAGGACTTCGATCATGGGACGACGAGAAATTTCGGGGCCCGCTCGGTGCCGGGTGAGTTCATCGTATTCATGACGCCTGACGCCGTGCCGGAAGGGCCGGCCACCTTGGCGGCGCTCTTGGAGCCTTTCCAGGACCCTTCCGTGGGAGCTACCTACGCGCGCCAACTGCCCCGTCCCGGCGCGCGGCCGTTGGAGAGATTCGCCCGGGAATTCAACTATCCTCCGGAGCCTCGCGTCCAGTCCCTGGAGAGCTTGCCCCGGCTTGGCATCAAGGCATTTTTCCTCTCTGATTCATGCGCGGCCTATCGGCGCGAGGTTTTTGAGCGGATGGGTAGTTTCCCGGAGCCTTGCGTGGTCAGCGAGGACATGTACATGGCCGCCAGGATGGTCCTGGCGGGCTTTAAGGTCTGCTACGCGCCTGCGGCGAGGGTCGTGCATTCCCACCGGCTTAGCTTATGGGGGCAGTTCCGAAGGAATTACAAGATCGGCGCCTTTTTCCATGACCATCGCTGGATACGGGACCGGGCGCCGCTGGGCGCCGAAGGCCTGCGTTTTCTGAAGTCCGAGTGCGCCTATCTTATCCGGGAAGGCGCGGCGTTCGGCATCGTCGAGGCTATCCTGGACGCGGGAGCCCGGTGGACCGGCCTGCACGTGGGGCAAGCCGCCGCGGCTCTGAAGAGCGCGTGGCCCTTTGCAAGACGGCGGATGTCGGCAAGAAAGAATAAAGAAAAAGTATAATGGCTCCCTGAGGATACCATGAACACAAGATTCATCAAATCGGACCGCTTGGCACGCCGGGCCAACGAGATCATCCCCGGCGGCGCCCACACCTACAGCAAGGGGATGGACCAGTCGCCCAAGCTCGGGCCCAAGTTCATCGTGCGGGGCAAGGGCAGCCATGTCTGGGACGTCGATGGCAACGAGTACGTGGATTGGTGCATGGGGCTGACCTCGGTCAGCCTCGGCCATGCCTATGAGCCGGTCCTGCGCGCGGTGCGCCAGGAATTGGTCAAGGGCAGCAACTTCCAGTGCCCGTCCCCCATCGAAGTCGAGGTCGCCGAGTACTTCCTGGACCAGATCCCGGGCGCGGAGATGGTCAAGTTCGCCAAGAACGGGTCCACGGTCACCACGGCGGCGGTCAAGCTCGCGCGCGCCTACACGGGCCGCAAGTACGTGGCCTACTGCTCCGACCACGGGTTCTTCTCCTACGACGACTGGTACATCGGCAAGAAGGCCAACAACGCCGGGGTGCCGCAGGAGATCGCCGACCTCTCCCTCACCTTCCGCTACAACGACATCGCCTCGCTCGAGGCCCTCTTCCGCCAGCACCCGAAGCAGATCGCGGCCGTCATCCTGGAGCCCATGGAGTTCGACTTCCCGACCGACGGATTCCTGGAGAAGGTCCAGAAGCTCTGCCGCGCCCAGGGGACGGTCTTCATCCTCGACGAGATGATCGTCGGATTCCGCCTCCACTATCCGGGCGCGCACGTCATGCTGAAGGCCAAGCCGGACCTGACGACCTGGGGCAAGGGCATCGCCAACGGGTTTTCCACGTGCGTGTTGGCCGGCCGGCGCGACATCATGGAGCTGGGCGGCATCACGCACAAGAAGGAGCGGGTGTTCCTCATCTCGACGACCCATGGGGCGGAGACCCATTCCCTGGCGGCGGCCAAGGCGGCGATCTCCGAGATCCGCCGCACCCGCTCCGTGGCGCGCAACATCCAGACCGGGAAGACGCTGCAGCGGGAAATCATGAAGCTCGCCCGGCAGAAGGGCCTCGCTGAGTTCATCACGATGAAGGGCCATCCGGCGTGGCCGCTGATGCAGTTCCGGGACGGCGACAAGAAGCTCTGCGACGGGTACAAGACCTTGGTCATGCAGGAGACGGTCAAGCGCGGCATCCTCTTCCGGGGGGCTTTCGTTCCCACCATCTCGCACACCGGGGCCGACCTGGCGCGCACCCTCGGGGCCTTCGCCGAGGTTTTCGATGTCTATGCGCAGGCCTTGGACAGCGGCTCCTACAAGGGCTTCCTCGTCGGCGATCCAGTCAAGCCGGTGTTCCGCCAGTTCAACTGAACATGCCCGGCGCAGGGAACCGCCTGGCCTTGGGCACGGCGCAGTTCGGGCTCGACTACGGCCTCAACAACCGGCGCGGCCGCATCCCGGAAGCGGAAACCGCGGAGATCCTGGCCTGCGCCGCGGAGAACGGCGTCGACACCTTGGACACCGCGGAGGCCTACGGTGACAGCGAGACCCTGCTCGGGCGCCTGGGCGCGGGGCGCAGCGGTTTCCGGTTGGTCTCCAAGCTGCCTCCCTGCACGGCCGCCGAGGCGGAGCGGCATCTGAAGGACTCCTGCCGCCGGCTCGGAGTCGCGGCCCTGGACGGCTACCTGGTCCACAGTTTCGAGGCCTATCGGGCTGACCCGAAGATCTTGGAAGCGCTCTTGGAGCTCAAGAGCCAAGGGCTGGTCCGCAAGGTCGGGTTCTCCGTCTACCGTCCGGAGGAACTCGCGGCCGTGCTGGACCGCGGAGAAGCGTTCGATCTGGTCCAGCTTCCCTGCAGCCTTCTGGACCGGAGGTTCCTGCCCCACTTGGCCGGGCTCAAGAGGCTGGGCATCGAGATCCACGCCCGCTCCGTGTTCCTGCAAGGGCTTCTCCTGCGCGATCCGTCCGACCTGCCGCCGCACGTCACCCCCATCCGCGGCGTCCTGAAGAAGTGGCGCATGCTGGCCGACCAGCACGGCCTGCCGCTCGCGGCCATATGCCTGGGCTTCGTCCTGGCGCACGAAGGC
>Ga0073936_10009773_pt1 | contig 11866 bp, 7 predicted proteins | sample AliMusrvi5mmetaG_FD_87041 | JGI IMG/M metagenome (GOLD analysis project Ga0073936, IMG submission 87041) | Freshwater lake bacterial and archeal communities from Alinen Mustajarvi, Finland, to study Microbial Dark Matter (Phase II) - Alinen... | ecosystem: Environmental > Aquatic > Freshwater >... | reverse complement strand
TTTATTTCTTAATGACAAATTGTATTTTAAAATATATCAAATAAAAAATATTTGTATTAATATTTTTTTTATTATTGCATTATGAAATTATTTATTATTGCACTATTAACTATTAATTAACTAAATTTTTAAAAGTATGGATGTTGGAATAGTAGGATACGGCACGCAGATACCGCGATATCGTATCAAAGTAGAAGAAATAGCAAAGGTTTGGGGTGCAGATGCTCCTTCTTACAAAAAAGGATTGAACCTTAACGAAAAATCCGTTCCTTGTCCTGATGAGGATGTTGCCACGCTGACAGTTAATGCAGCACGCAATGCCCTTTTAAGAGCAGGAATAAACCCAATGGAAATTGGAGCCGTCTATGTTGGCAGCGAATCACATCCCTATGCTGTTAAACCTACCGGAACCATTCTCGCAGAAGCACTTGGAATATGTCCTCATGTTCACACTGCAGATTTTGAATTTGCATGCAAGGCAGGTACAGAAGCCATGTTTGTTGCATTAAACCTTGTGAAAGCAGGAGCTATGAAATATGCCATAGGTGCTGGTTCTGATACTTCACAGGGAGCTCCCGGTGATGCATTGGAATATTCTGCTTCTGCCGGTTCAGCAGCTTATGTGATGGGCGCGGACAACCTCGTGGCTGTTCTGGAAGACACTCATTGTTACATGACAGACACACCGGACTTCTGGCGCAGAGAAGGGGCACATTACCCTGAACACGGCGGTCGTTTTACAGGAGAGCCTGCCTATTGGAAACATGTATCAGGTGCAGTTAATGCCATGTTGGAAAAAGCCAATATGAAACCTGAAGACTTTAACTACATTATCTTTCATCAACCCAACGGAAAATTTCCTGCTCAGGCAGCCTTAAAATTAGGTTTCAAAGAACCACAATTCAGACATGGATTACTTACACCTGTTCTTGGAAACACTTATTCAGCCTCTTCACCGTTAGGTCTTGCAGCAACTTTAGATGTTGCCAACCCTGATGAAAAAATCCTATTAGTATCTTATGGCTCAGGCGCCGGAAGTGATGCTTTTATTTTTCACACTACCGACAGGTTGCTCAAGGTTCGTAATCTTGCCCCGCTTGTCAGAAAACAGCTGGATGAATATAAAGTTTATCTGGAATATGGTACTTATGCGAAATTTAGACATAAAATTTTAAAACCAGAATAGGAGGAAAAAAATATGAGAGAAGTTGCAATTATAGGAATAGGAATGATGAAATGGGGCGAACTCTGGGAAAAATCGCTCAGAGATTTAGCTGTAGAAGCTGCATTGAATTGTATAGCAGATGCAGGTACTGACAGAATAGACTCCATATCTATCGGATGTATGTCCGGTGGTCTTTTTAACGGGCAGGAACATCTTGCCAGTATGATACCCGATTATCTCGGCTTAAAACATACGCCCGCAATGCGCGTAGAGTCCGCTTGTGCCTCCGGTGGCCTTGCTGTCCGCACCGCTTACATGGAAATTGCGTCAGGTATGGCCGATTATGCTTTGGCTATTGGTGTTGAAAAAATGACTGATGTAAGCGGAGGCGAAGCCACCTATGGCCTTGCTACTGCTGCAGACCAGGATTATGAAGCATTCAACGGGATTAATTTCCCGGGATTGTACGCTTTGATGGCTACAGCACACATGCATCGTTATGGAACAACCAGAGAACAACTGGCTGATGTGGCTGTAAAAAATCATCGTAACGGTAATCTGAATCCTAATGCACAGTTCCCGGCATTAATGACACGCGAACAAGTCATGTCATCAGTTATGGTTGCAGCCCCATTGCGTTTAATGGACTGCTCACCAATAACAGACGGCGCTGCTGCGCTACTACTTACCACTGTTGAAGAAGCCAAGAGATTAGGCAAACATCCTCTCGTTGTAATCAGCGGTATCGGTTTAGCTACTGATACTATTGCATTATGCCAGAGAAAAGATATTCTTAAAATGCCTGCTGTCGAAATAGCAGCTCAAAGAGCTTTTAAAATGGCAGGTAAAACTATCAGGGATATTAATTTTGCCGAAGTTCACGACTGCTTTACCATTTCAGAAATTATGATAATGGAATCTCTCGGCATTGTAGAACCCGGACAGGGAGGCCCTGCAACATCAGCAGGACTTACCGCTCTTGATGGTAAATTCCCTATTAATACTTCAGGCGGACTAAAATCTAAAGGTCACCCTGTAGGCGCTACCGGTGTAGCTCAGATTTACGAAGTTGTTACCCAGTTAAGAGGTGACGCCGGAAAACGTCAGTTAGCTAATGCAAAAGTAGGCCTGACCCAAAATATGGGCGGCTCAGGCGGTAGTTGTGTAATTCATATATTGGAGGTAAAATCATGAAAGTAGCAAAACATTGGAGGGAAACTCCCGAACGTTACAGGCTGGAAGCCGGTAAATGTACAAAATGCGGCCACATAAACTTTCCCCAAAGGTTAGTATGTCCTGAATGTGGCACCAGAGAATTCGAGATGATTCGCCTTGCAGGAAAAGGCAAATTAGAAACTTACACAGTTATCCATACTGCTCCTGATGGGTTTGCCGATCTGGCTCCTTATGCTGTGGGTATTGTTGAGCTACAGGAAGGCGTTAAAATCCTCGCTCAGATAACTGATTGCAATCCAAACGATCTGAAAATCGGTGATCAACTCGTAACAAAATTCCGTCGTATCAACGAGGAAGGTAAAAACGGAATGATTCTGTACGGCTATAAGTTCGTACCTGATAACGGATTATAATTCTTACTTAAAAAGGGGCTGTAATATTAATAAAACAGCCCCTTTTTTATTTAGATAAACAAGACTTAAAGGAATAAGAAAGCCCCAAATTTCAAGCATCAAGCCCCAATTTGGACAATGGAACTTGTTCCTTGGAGCTTGAGACTTGGAGTTTGGATTTTGGGTCTTTATATATTTATATTATAAAAATATTTTATTTTAGCCACATTTTATTATAACTAAACCTTTACAACTATGGAACATCCTTTATTAAACGAGCAGCACCATATGATTCGTGAATCGGTTCGTGATTTTGCAGAAAGAGAAATTAAACCTCTGGCAAAAGAATTAGATGATAAACAGCAGTTTTCTGTTGAACTAACTAAAAAGATGGGTGAAATAGGGTTATTCGGCATGATAGTCTCCGAACAGTATGGCGGGCAGGGTCTGGATTATCTTTCCTACATCATAGCCATAGAAGAACTAGCCAGGATTGATAGTTCTCAGGCGGCTACAGTTGCAGCAGGCAACTCTTTAGGCATGAACCCGATTTATTATTATGGTTCTGAAGAACACAAGAAAAAATATTTACCCCGATTAGCTACCGGTCAGCATCTGTTTGGCTTTGGCCTTACTGAACCACAGGCCGGCTCAGACTCCAGAGGAACAAAAACCACTGCAAAGCTTGAGAATGGACAATGGGTTATCAACGGCTCTAAGATTTTCATCACCAATGCATCATCTGAAATATCTTTAGGCTCTATAGTACAAGCAATTACCGGTGTAGATGCCAAAGGAGAAAAAATCTATTCTGTTTTAATTGTTGAAAATGGCACGCCCGGTTTTACTGCTAAAACTATGCACGACAAGATGATGTGGCGCGCCTCCAACACGGCAGAACTCTATTTCGACGACTGCAGAGTACCCGAAGGAAACATATTAGGTCAGATAGGTATAGGTTCAAAAATAATGCTGAGCACCCTCGACTGTGGCCGGTTGGCTATTGGCGCTATGGGTCTCGGTCTGGCACAGGGCGCTTTCGAACTTGCCCTTAACTACTCCAAAGAGCGTGTGCAGTTTGGAAAACCTATCTGCAAACAACAGGTCATTGCTTTTAAATTAGCCGATATGGCGCTTAAGGTAGAACTAGCCCGTAACCTGCTTTATAAAGCCTGCTGGCTTAAAGACAACGGTAAGCCCTTTGCAATGGAAGCAGCCATGTCCAAACTCTATTGCTCTGAAGTGGCACAGCAAGTGGCCAATGAAGCTGTTCAGATTCACGGTGGTTATGGTCTGATGAAAGATTATGATATTGAAAGACTATACCGCGACCAACGTTTGCTCCAGATAGGCGAAGGCACCTCTGAAATCCAGAGACTGGTTATTTCGAGATATTTGGGATGCTAGTGATATTAAAAAATCAATATCCAATAATGAATATCCAATTTTCCTGCCTGATCCGGTAGGCAGGCGGTGTCCAAGTTTTAATTCATCATTCGATATTGGGTGTTGGATGTTGGAAATTAAATTTATTGCAAATTCGCGTTTAACAGAACATTAATTTTGCTACTATAGACATCATTTGTTGATTTATATTTATGGCGACAAGGCAGGATCACATTTGACAACTAAACACATGATTGGAGATAATGAAACTTTACAAACGAGTAGACAACGAGATTCTTTTCTGGGAGACTTGGGACATAGATGACAAGACAGGTGTTGTTCATAAAGGAATTATTGGACAGCGAGGGGACTATAAAAAAGTAAAGTCTGGTCTTTTTTACAGTTTTAGGAAAGAAATACAAAAAGAGATTGACCAGTATTTTAAAAATGGTTATCAAGAAGTTGATATTGAAGACCATTTTACACTTCTGATTGAGTATAAAGTTGATGGCATGGGGACAAATGAAGACGTTGAGAAACGGACACGGCTTCAAGACAGAATGGACGACATTTTGGGTTGGACAGGACTTGGACATTGTGATGGTGGTAGCATAGGAAGTGGGACAATGGAAGTTTGCTGTTATGTGATTGATTTTGAAGTAGCAAAATCAGTTATTGAGGAAAATCTTAAAAACACAGAATTCTCCAACTATACGAGAATATTTAACGAGAATTCGGTATAGAAAATCATCACCCAACGTCATGCTAACTAATTTTACAGACAGGAAGTTCTATTCTTTCACAAATTTTGTCACTTCTGTTTTGTCAATACTGCTCAGTTTCAAAATGTAAATCCCTTTTGCAAGTCCGCTTAAATCAATTTCTGTTTTTTCTTGCGCTAATATTTGTAGAAGCTTTGTTTGTCCTTGAATATTGTAAATTGATATAGTTGCATCCTTATACCTTGCAACGTTTTCAATAGTTATTTTATCATTTGTCGGATTGGGATATATAGAAAAAAAATGTTTATTTACATGCTCTTCCACATTTAATGTTTTGTCGCAATTATAAGTACTATCTGGGTATATTACAATGTTGTTTAAGGAAAAGCAAAGCAATCCATCATTGCCTTCAAATGGTGGTCTCAATACTGCTATTATTCCAAAAGTGCTGCCTATTCCTTCAATTACGCTCACAAAACCTGAATCTGTAATAGTACCATTATGTTTCAAGCCCAAATTCCATTTTTTATAATATATGTTATTAAGGAAAAGAGAATCTTTGGCAACAACAACAAGTGTATCACTCGTAAGGGGGTTATTATATGTTTTAGGATATGCCTGCCCGACAATAATATTTTTAAAGGCATAAAGCAAAGTGTCTTTGTTATTAACTCTTAGATAAACCATTTTATTCAGCGTGTCTTGGCGTATAAATGCCAACAAGGATTCTGGCTCTTGATAAAAACAACTAAGTGGACAACCTTGTGCTGGCGGAGTTGTGAAGCCAGCGGTACATTCACCACGAGTATATAATCTATTTTAAGTAGAATCATTTATTATTGTATCTGACCTATAATAAACTGGCATATTGCAATTACAATAATAGTCATAACAAGGGCCATTCGCACCATAGCATTCACAAGGGAACCATAGCTGTCCATGTTCTTCTGTCCAGAAAGGATTATCAGATGGAAAAGGGAAATTTTTTTGTGCTTTGGATGTATTTGTATACACAAAAAATGCAACGCATGAAAGGATGATAATTACCTTTTTCATAATTTTCTGTTTTAGTTGTCGTCTACTACGAGCATCAAAAATCTATACTGGGCAAAATAACCCCCTTATAATAATACTCTTCACCATGACCTAATTATCATGGCGAAGAGCAGCATTTCTATTTTCTATCTAATATTTTATATTTGCTATTATCTATACTTGATAAAAGTTATTCTTTTAAGGTCTGAATGTTTCATCCTGAGTGTCTACTTTCCCTGCACAACTTCCACCCATCTGCCGGGTATTTTGGCATTAATGGTGGCATCGTACATGGCATCAACATAGATAGAAGGCAGATAGTATTTGCCAATATAGCTGGCATTGAACATAAACTGGAACATCTTGGTTTCCGTTGGTCGCAGGTTGAAGTAGAGATATATCCTGTCATCCCTGATGTCCATGTAGTTATAGGTGCCCATTTTGAGGGTCGACGGGCCCTGGTCCATGCGCATATTGTGTATTTCCCATCCGGGAGGTACGATGTGGGAAAGCGCCAGTTCGTTATATTCGCCCCTGATGCCCGGATTGGTAACAGAAACCTCAGCAATAAAGTCAGTACCCTGACTTACGCTGGCCACATCAATTTTTTTGCCTTTCACATCAACATAGTTCACTTTTATCTTAAGGTTATTTTCCGATGCCTTTTCCTGGCCGGGTTCGGGAATGCCCTCGAGCATTATCCTTCCGAAGAGAATTGCCTTACCGTTATTTTTAACTTCCAGAACATCATTGGCCGGTTTCCCCTTGAACAACATATCTGCCTGATTGACAAAAGTTTTGCCTTTATAAGTGCCGTTAATATTCTTTGTTTTGTACGTATAACTCATTTCAGCTGAAGAACCCATCGCTTTATAGTACTGACTCAATGCCAAAAGGCAATAAGCTGTAGTCTGGGTACTCATCCATTCATCGGTAGCCATTGATGCAGAAAGACTCCTTACAAGTTCAGCAGCTTTAATTTTCTGTTTCATAAGCGTTAATGTTTCAAGAATCATAGCCCTGTCCCTGATATCGCTGCCATACGTATAATAAAGCTCTTTGTAAGGTGTAATCTGAGTCGTTAAGTTTTCAATAAGCTTCATAGCTGTTTTATTTTGTCCGGCAAGTTCATAAGTAGCAGCCAACCTCCACTTAGCAGAAACCGACAGGTCTTTTTGTTCCTTCAGCCTGTTCATGGCACCCATCTCCGGCGACTTAGCCAGTGCCAGTGTATATAAACGATACGCCTGAATAAGATCAGTATTATAATATTTGGTGTTTGGTATCCATTTATTGGCCATTGACTTCTGATACTTTAAGAGTTTGTCCATAAAATTAGTGGGGAGGTTAAAACCTTTATTGGAAGCTTCAATCATAAAATGCCCGGCATAATTGGTAGCCCAGTCATCGGTGTAATTAGCACCTGCCCAATACGTTAATCCTCCATTTGACAATTGCAGTGAGGCAATTTTCTTTATGGCAGCATTTACATTGATTTGAATTTTATCTTTGTCTTCTTTCCTCAATTCAACCAGATTTTCAATAAACAGCTGTGGGAAAGCAGCAGAAGTAGTTTGCTCTATACAACCATGAGGATATTGTATTAAATATTTCAATCGTTTGTCGAGGTTTAACGGCGGGATAGAAGATATTTCCACAGTTCCTTTGTTGGTGCCGTCAATGCCATTGGTTTTAAACTTTTTATTAATCGCTTTACCCGGTTCCACAATAAAATCAACCACATCAACAACTTTTGGATTGGGGTTTCTGATATCTATTTCAATATCATAAACCGCTTTTAAATTTCCTGATGTTGCAATTACCTTAACTTTACCAATTCCAATCGCAGCATTTGTTTTCAATGAAAAGGTCACCATTTTATCACCGATTTGGGTAAAATTAACCGCTTTTTTAGCATCGCCCTGCACTTTGAACATTTCGTTGGCTTTTACCTCAACGTTTACATTTTTCACATTCTTTTCCATGGCGAAAACGCTTACAGGCAGTTCCACAGTTTCGTTGGGGCCTAAAACGCGAGGCAAAGTACCCAGGATCATCAAAGGATTACGCACAGCCACCGTTTTTTCGGCACTGCCATAAGCTGCATTCTGTCCGGCAATCACCATAACCCTTACAGAGCCTACATAATTAGGAATATTTACCAGATGTTTGTTGGCACCTCCTTTTCCCAGATTAAAGGGACCCATAAAACGAACCATTGGTTTAAATCTGTTGGCCTTGGGAGCGCCTGCTTTAGAGGCATCTCCATCACCCCCGATGTTAAGGAGCTTGCTAAGTTTTCCGGCAAAGGCACCTGCAACGTAATCGTATAAGTCCCATGTCCGTATGCCCAGAGCTTCTTTGGCATAGAAATAAGCCCATGGGTTAGGGGTTTTAAACCGGGTTAAATCGAGTAACCCTTCATCAACAAGAGCCAGGGTATAGGTCATGGGCTTTTTCGATGCTTCACTGACAGAAATGGTAGCCGTTTGTTCAGGCTTCAATACTTCGGGCATCGTAATTACCGGTTTTAAAATAGTGTTTTTATCCTCCACATTAATAGGGATTACGCCATAGAGCCTTATAGGGAGGTCGTTAAGCACCTGTGCATGAGGCTGGATAAAAGTTACATTGGCAAATATATTGGGTGCCATATCTGCAGTGGCATCAAAAGTAAAGGATGTATTGCCGTTCTGTGTTTTCACCCAGTATGTTTTGAGAATTTTAGAGCCTTTTTCTATACTTACAAGGGCGCGTCCTACGGTGCTTGAAGGGAAAGTAATGGTAACCTTATCGCCTGCATTGTACGTTTGCTTATCAGCAGTCAATGCCAATAGTGTTGCAGCGCCTGTTTCCTTCATTCTGCTTTTATTTTCCCATTCAGGATAATCTATGTAAATAAAATCACCACAGGAATGCCCGCTTTCGTTATCAGTAACTCTGAGGTAATACCTTCCCCAATCGGGCGCATCGATTCTTAAATTAAACACCCCTTTTCCGGTAGCAAGTTTAATTTCTTCTGTCGATATTGGTGTCATATAATATGAGTTAATATAACTGGCACCGTTTTCTCCTGAATTATCCCACCACCAGTTCCAGTCTATCTTATAAAGTTCTGCAAGAGCCGTTCCTCCTTTAACGAGATTGCCCATAGCATCTACATTGACAATATCTACTTTGTGGGTTTCATCAGTTTTAAGCATCTTATTGTATCCTTTTCCTTCAGGTGTTTTTAATCCGACATATGTTTTATAGGGATAATACGGAATACTCACATGATCTATGCTGAAAGCCCCGCTATTTTCGAAAACTCTTATCTGGAAGTTGGCTTGCAATACACCTGGAGCTGCTTTCTTAAAATTAAACTCCGGTTTTATCACGGCTTCTCCGTTATCATTAAGTTTACCGTTAAAGAGCTCATATTCTTCTGTGCTGAAATTTTTGGTATTATCATCAAAAATAAAATTCTTAAAGCTCTTAAATTCAGTTCTCATCTTGTTCAAGGTAACATTAACATCTGCTTTGAGGTTATTGGCTACTGCACCGTGCAACCAGACAGATTTCAGCGATATGGTTTTATCCTGATGGGCATAAAGCTTATCGCCTCCAAAATCGAGAATTATCTTAAGCCTGTTAGGCATGATGGTTTCAATTTTAAGGGTCTTGCTGAATTTAACACCACCTATGTCAACAGTAGCGGTCCAGTTGCCCGTAGGTGCATCAGGAGAAGTGGTGCATGTAAAAGGATAAAAGCCGTTTAACCCTCCTGTTTTTACTGTGCGATACGTTACCTGACCTTGAGGATTAGTTAGCGTGAAGCCTATTGGATGGCTTGGTGGTAGTTTTTTGGTTCTGTCTTCGAGGATAAATGTTAAAAATAAAGTGTCGCCAGGGCGCCATACGCCGCGCTCTCCATAAATAAAACCTTTTATATCGCTATCTGTTGAGTTGCCCGAAATATCGAACATGCTCAAAGAAAGCGCTGTATTGTTATTTAATTTCAGATAACCCCTTTGTTTATCAGATTTGGCAATGAGGAATGCGGGGGTTTTACTGGTTTTAAGAACAGCAATCCCATCACTGTTAGTGCTTTCGCTGGTCAATAGTTGCTGCTGATAATTATAAAGTTCAATTTTTACATTAGACAATGGTTCCGTAGTACGCAAATCGTTTACAAAAACATGAACCGTTTCATCATTTCCTTTTTTAGCTATTATACCTAAATCGCTGGCGATAAAATTTCTGCTGACAGATTTGTTGGAATAATAGGAATCTTTGCAGGGGTCATCTCTGTCTTCCCAGTTATAGCTATAATATTCTTCATCGTAATAATCATAGTAATCATTATAATAATTATCAACTTCATCGTCGCCCGCATTTTCATTCTTAGCTTCGTTAAAATTTTTCAGTGTCTCCTTCCCAGAGGCTCCACCACAAGGATAGGCAGAATTTTCTTTTGAGAATGATATATTCACCTGATAAATAGCACCGGGTTCAGTTTTTACAAGGTCTTCGAGATTTAAAGAGAAGCTGTTCCATGAGCTGTAGTCTACAATGCCTTCTCCATTAAGTTCAACAGTTTTACTAAAAATCTGGCGTCCTACCCTTTTTATCTCTCTATTGCCATCAATTTCATTAATCTGCAAAAACTGCAATACATTATCTTCAAAGATTTTAATAATCTTAACCTTAACAGCTTTCAGGTTTACAGCTTCAAAAGGAAATATAAGGCCATTGGTAGAAGGCACTATAACGCCCTTACCTGTTAATCTGACAGCAGGTTTTATTTCTTCAAAATTTACCGTTTTAGATACATTTTTCTCCAACGTTCTGCCCAATGAATTGGTAATAGCTTTTTCTACAATTACGTTAACGCCACCTTTCAGCTTGTCGTTGGGATAAATTTTTATTTCATTATCTTCTATCAGCACCCTGAAGTTAGAAGAGAGCCTTATCAGGCCCTCTATATTCTGTTTATCGTCAAGAGGGTCTGTAAACTGCAATACAATATGCTGGTCGGGGAATTGAAAAGCTTTGGCATCTGCAAGTTTAAAATCATTGATGCCTGGAATTTCAACCATTTTTTTCCCTTCCTGCTTAGCTTCTATAGCCTTCCCGCTCCAGTCAATCATTATATTATAGGCAGTTGTCTTACGTTCAACACTGTCGATAAAAAACTGGTGCAATTTGTTTTTGTCATCATGAGTCCAGGTTATTTTGAGGTTTTTATCGTTATGAACCGTACTTTCAATTTTTTCCGGAAGTGCATAATCGGCTGTATTAACAGCACCCATTATCTTAACATATTTATAATTCTGTCCTTTTTCCACATCATAAGGCTTCACATTCAATATTTCGACACTTAACCCTTGTTTCATAGTGATTATATGAAATTTGAAAATCTTCAGACTGTCAGGTACTGTTATTAAATTAAAAAGATTAAAATCTATCTTATACGTTTTTTCATGCGGGAGCCTTTGTTCAGGTCTGAACTCAACAGTCTGTTTATCCGTCCAGAAGGTTTGACCTTTAATCTGAGGGTTGAATTTAAACAAGTCTAATTTGCATGGTTTGCCAATCATGGTATCATTGGCATAATCGAAATTAAGTTTTACTATTATTTTTGTTTCAGTAGAAACAACTCCCGACGTAAAACCGCTGATATAAGTTCTGAAAGCAGGGTTAACCTTAAAATAAGCATCATCTTTAAAAGAAGATGATAACTTAGCAATAGCAAATACAACTACAGCGACTACACAAAGGATAGTCACTGATAGAAAGGCTTTTCGTTTCATACAATTTACTTTAATGATTAATAATAGTAATTAGGGGAAAGGTGAAGAAGGTATAAAGGCTTATAGTCAGCATCTTAGTACATGACAAAAATTATAACTAACTTATAATCAGGTCATTATGTTAATAACTTGGTGGTAACTTTTTTAAATAAAATGATTTAATGTTTTGATATTCAGTATCTTACAAGAAATACC
>Ga0073936_10009771_pt1 | contig 11867 bp, 10 predicted proteins | sample AliMusrvi5mmetaG_FD_87041 | JGI IMG/M metagenome (GOLD analysis project Ga0073936, IMG submission 87041) | Freshwater lake bacterial and archeal communities from Alinen Mustajarvi, Finland, to study Microbial Dark Matter (Phase II) - Alinen... | ecosystem: Environmental > Aquatic > Freshwater >... | reverse complement strand
GGATCCCGGAGAAACCCGCAACGTGTACCCTCCAAAATTCCCCACGACCTGTGCAGAAAACTGAAGTTTGGCAAAGCCGTCACCCGCGAGATGCATGTCGTAACTCGGCAGCCATCCACGTTCTGAAGTGGCATAGCGAATTTTTACCATGCCGCGCGCCGGTGTGACAGTAATACGAGCAGAGCTCTCTCCCGAGCGCGCGCCCTTTCTTGCGACGGCGATGCGGGCATCGATTTTTTTCATTTCCTGCTCGGTCTTTCGGCGCGCGGTAAAGACCGTTTCAAGTTGTGCGATGGCAAAGTCGGTTCCCTGGCGGATGGCTTGGATCGGATCAGGATTGGACTTGGTCTTCCGGGGCGCCTTGCCGCTTTGCGATTTGGCTGCGGATTTGAATATCTCCTCGCGGGTGGCCAGAGCCCGCAGGCGGTCCTCCAGCCTCTGACATTGTTCTACAAGTGCCTCAAGCTCTTTGTCGGATTTGCTGCCCGCCCTTGCCGGACTGATTTCCACTCTCACGATGTATGTGCCGACGGCCGGATCCACTTTCAGGGTGTTATCAAGCAAGCCGGCTGCAATCGGCACCTCTACGACCCCCTTTGTGGCTACAGCTTCTCTCACAACAATAGTACCGTCGTTGTAGTAAGTGGCAGTGCTGCCGGCCGATGCAGCTGCAGAAGAAAGCAGAATGAAAAGCAGGCATATAGTCTGTATGGGCATTGAGTCTCCTTCTCAGCTGTAGTCTTCTACATCAGACGTCCACTCATCTTTTAGCTTTCCAACTTTCAGCAAGCTCTGTGGCAGAATTTTTTCAGGACATTATCTCAACTGCATGACCGCACGATTCTGCCTCCTCCCAGTACTTCGTCTTTCCGATAAAACACCACTGCCTGACCAGGCGTGACCGCTTTTTGCGGCTCATCGAATAGTACTTCGCAGTTTCCATCTGTCAGAAGCTGTACCTTGCAGCCGACAGGCCGCTGTCGGTAGCGGATCTTGCAGGTTCCGGCAAATTTCGCTTCCTGCGGAGTTATTATCCAGCTAATCTCTTCAGCTCGTAATCCCGCCTCGAAGACATGCTGCGATTCCCCCACCATGATCACATTACGTCCAGTATCAATTGAAGTCACATATAAAGGTTCGATCCAGGCGATGCCCAGGCCCTTGCGCTGCCCGATCGTGTATCGGTGTGTGCCATGATGGCGTCCTACAATCCGGCCTCCAATATGAATTATGTCGCCATCCGTCCCGTTCACCGCTCCGCTCTCCTCCAGGAAGGTGACATAATCATCATTGGGAATGAAGCAGATCTCCTGGCTGTCGCTCTTTTCCGACACAGGCAGACCGAACTCCCGCGCACGTCGGCGTACCTCCTCTTTACTCCCGATCTCACCCAGAGGGAAAATAAGCTGTTTCAACTGCTCTTGAGTCAGCGTGTACAGAAAATAGGATTGATCCTTGAGGATGTTGAGGGCGGTTCGCAGGTGGCAGGTGCCGTCCGGATCTACTGTTGCTCTGACGTAGTGTCCTGTGGCCAGCAGATCGGCTCCCAACGCGCGGGCCTCCTCCAGCAGAAGGCCGAATTTGATATGGCGGTTGCAGCGTACACAGGGGTTTGGGGTATGGCCGCAGCGATATTCGTTTATAAAGTCGTCAATGATCAACCGGCTGAAGTCCTGTTCGAAATCCGCTATGTGGTGAGGGATACCCAGATGCCCCGCCACGATTGCGGCATCGTGGACGGCCGAACCGACGCCGGAGGTTCGGGGGGCGAATAGTCGCATGGTGATGCCGATAACATCGTGTCCACGCTGTTTGAGCAGAGCAGCAGTAACGGAGGAGTCCACTCCGCCGCTCATGGCGACCGCGATTTTCATCCCTCTTCTCCCAGTATCAGACGCACAACCTGATTGGCCTGATGGGCTGCGGCAATACCGACCCTTGGAGCCATTAGGCCGTTGCCCGGTTTGGCCTCCGAGACGCAGTCTCCCACAAGATAGAGCCTTTGAGACACCTTACGGGTGGATATGGCATTGTTCGGCCCGTAGCCTGCCAGTCCTGAAGCGGCCACCACCGTGGCGTGAGGCATTGAACCCATTACGGTATCCACCAGCATGGCCTTCATGTCAGCCCGGTCGAAGGCTTCGACTACGATCCGGCACTCTGCAAAGATATCGGGAATATTGTCAGGAGCAAGCATGACAGGGTGAAGCTCTACCCTCACATATGGATTGATACGTTTCAGGTTCTCTGCCAGCGCATCCACCTTGAGTCTCCCGATCTGGTCGATGAAGTACTGCTGTCGATTGAGGTTTGACGGTTCAACCACGTCGAAGTCGGCGATGATCAATCCCCCTAAACCAACCCGCGCCAGCGCCACCGCCACAGCTGAGCCGAGCCCTCCCGCTCCGGCGATACCCACTGTCGCCTGTCTCAGTTGGGCATGGACGCCGGGGGTGTGCCGGGCCGCCATTAGGTGCTCCAGCTCTTCTTCCGTCGGCACTTCACCGCGGCGGATCAGAAAGAGTTCGTCCCCGTCGTTCAGCTCTGTATCTGCCGGGGCCGGGAAACCGTTAAGAATAAGGACATCCGCGCCAGGTTTGTAAAGTTCGGCAACTTTTCCAAGCGTGAGAGCGTCGTTTATAATGGTGGCCTTTTCGTTTATACTGATCTTCATGCTGATCAACTCATCGCTCGTTCAAGGTCTGCGATAAGATCGTCCGGGTCTTCAAGACCGACCGAAAGCCGCACCAGTGTGTCGGTGATCCCCTTGCGCTCCCGTTCTTTTTTGGGAACCGAGGCGTGCGACATCCTGGCCGGGTAGGAGATAATGCTCTCCACACCTCCAAGGCTTACGGCAAAGGCCGCCAGGTGTGAGTTTTCCAGAAGTTTTTTGGTCGTTTCATATGAATCGAGTTCAAAAGAAAAGACCGCCCCTGGCCCGTCAGCCTGGGTTTTGTGGATCTCGTGACCGGGATGTTCGGGGAGTCCGGGATAATGTACTGCCGCGACACTCGGGTGAGATTTAAGCCAGGAAACTATCCTGGCCGAGTTCTGCTGGCTCTCGTCCATCCTTACCTTGAGGGTTTTGACCCCGCGAAGCGTCAGGAATGAATCCTGCGGACCGAGGCCGGTTCCGAAAGCGTTCTGGATATAGCGGATGCGATGTCCCAGTTCAGTGTCCCTGACAACCGCGAAGCCGCAGATGACATCGCTGTGACCATTTATAAACTTGGTGCCGCTGTGCAGGACGATATCGCACCCGAGTTCCAGCGGGCGCTGCAGGTAAGGGGTCATGAAGGTGTTGTCAACCAGCGTGATGATGCCGTGACGGTGGGCTATTTCGGCTGCACCGCGCAAGTCGGTGACCTTCAACAGAGGATTGGAGGGAGTCTCCAGATAGATTCCCTTCGTCTCCGGCCTTATTGCGTCCTCGATGGCTGCCAGATCAGTGGCATCAACAAAGGTGGAATTGATCCCGATTCGGCTGAAGATCGTAGAGAGCACACGGTAGGCGCCGCCGTAGACATCGTCGCACACTACCAGGTGGTCCCCTGGAGAGAATATCATCAAAGTAGTTGAGATGGCCGCCATGCCCGAGGCAAATGCCAGACAGCGGGTGCCTCCCTCCAACAGAGCGATAGTCTCTTCCAGCGCTTCGCGGGTCGGGTTATCCCCCCTGGCGTAGTCATATCTGCTGAAATGGTCGACAGATGTCTGGCGGTAGGTCGATATCTGGTAGATCGGCACCCCCAGCGCTCCGGTCTGGGCATCAACATTCGGACCACCGTGGATCAGTTTGGTTGCAAGTTTCATGTTTATCCCTCCAGCCCTGATAATCAGGATAAGTGCGTTAACGAAATTATTTTCTGCCAGAAAGGTGCAGAAAATAATCTCTAACTTACTAATGCCTGCCGCAGATCCTCAATCAGATCATCACAGTCCTCGATCCCCACCGACAGACGCAGCAGCACGTTATTGATCCCCAGTCTGGCGAGCAGTTCCGGCGGGATGTCTGCGTGGGTCTGCACTTCAGGGAAGGTGATCAGGCTTTCAACCCCCCCCAGGCTCTCGGCGAAAGAGATCAGCTTCGTTTTCAGTAAAACTTGCTCGACAAGCGTGTGATTGTCAACCTCAAAAGAGATCATGGCGCCAAACCCGCGGGAATCACGTTTCATCAACTGGTGGTTGGAGTGTTCAGCGAGGCCTGGGTAATATACTTTGGATATGCGGGGATGGGAGGCCAACCACGCCGCTATCTTCCCGGCGTTTTCCTGATGGCGGTCAAGCCGGACTGAAAGTGTTTTCATCCCGCGAATCACCAGCCAGGAGTCCTGTGGCCCCAGCGTCGCGCCAACCGAGTTCTGATGGAAGTAAACCAGGTCAGCCAGTTTTGGATCTTTAACAACGGCAAGGCCTGAAACGGTGTCGTTATGCCCTGCCAGATATTTGGTGGCGCTGTAGACGGTTATGTCGGCCCCAAGATCGAGTGGTTGCAGCAGATAGGGTGTCAGAAAAGTGTTGTCGGCGATCAGCAGCAGTTTTTTCTCTTTGCAGAGTCTGGAAAGGGCCGGAAGGTCGGCGAATTTGAGCAGAGGGTTGGTAAGCGTCTCGACAAAAACCGCCACGGTGGTCGGCTGAAGGGCTGTTTGCACCGCCCCGGTGTCACTGGTGTCAACATAGGTAAAGGTCAGACCGTACTGGTTAAAGACTTTGTCGAACAGGCGACAGCTACCGCCGTAGAGGTCCTCGGTCACGATGATATGATCACCCGATTTGAAGAGGAGCAGAAGACAGGTGATGGCCGCCATGCCGGATGAATATGCAAAGCCTCTGGCTCCACCGTCAAGTCGGGCTATACCGTCCTCCAGGGCCTGGCGGGTCGGGTTTCCGGAACGGCTGTAATCGTAGCCGGTGCTCTGGCCGAGCCCCGGATGCCTGAATGTGGCGGTCTGATAGATGGGGACAGAAACCGCCCCGGTGCGGGTGTCCCATTCAAGTCCAATCTGTACCGCCTGTGTCCCGATGTTCATAAAACCCTCCAATGAAAGAATCCCCTTCCGGGGGCGGAAGAGGATCTTTTGGATGGCTCTCTCCCTTATCTTGCGAAACCGCAGGCGATTTCGCTGGAATTGGCACCTTGCCCGTGAAGGCTGGTTGCCGCGACGTCATAGGGCCAGTCCCTCGATCGCTCTTGATAAGAAATATATGTTGAGTTGGTTGATGGTGAAACTCTGGACTATTAATAACAGTTGCACGGTAAATCTGTCAATAATTATTTTATTCTGTCCGGCAAGTCCGGCTTGCCCGACAGCTCTGTTAATTGTCTTCTGAAGTTTTGACATCAAATTTAAGAAAGATTCAAAAAAAGGGTGCTTTTTTTCCCGTATTTGGGTAATGTCACCAACTCAATGTAGAGTGACTTTATTCGAGTTTAATTTTCATCCGTCGGGAGATAACAAATTGGCAACTACTGAACGCAGTTTTATCGAGAACGTCTGGGATTTGTTCTGTTCACTTAAACTAACTCTTTTTCTGCTTATTTCGCTGGCTTTGACATCTATTATCGGGACTGTTCTGCCCCAGGGAATGCTGCCGCCCGAATATGTGGCCCAGATCAGTCCGACCAAGTTGCAGATCTATGCAAAATTGGGCTTTTTTGACATGTACCACTCCTGGTGGTTCATTACTCTACTATATGTTTTCAGCTTGAATCTGATTTCCTGTTCCATCAAGCGTCTGCCGCATGTATTCAAGTTTGTAAGTGAGCCTACACTGTTTCTTGCCGAGTCTATGCGTAACTCCTTCTCCCTGAAAAAAGAGATCGAATTTTCCGGGGGAATTGAAAAAGGCAGGGATAGGCTGTCTGAGTTTCTTGGCTCGGTTTTTTCCAAACCGGTTGTCACGGAGTGTAACGGAGAATTCCACCTGTTTGCCCAGAAGACCGCCTGGTGTAGGCTAGGTGTCTACGTAGTGCATTTCAGCATCCTCGTGATTTTTGTTGGTGCAATTATCGGTTCACTGGCCGGTTATAAGGGTTTTGTGACAATTGTTGAAGGGGCCAAGATCGGTGCTGTTCAGGGGCGTGACGGCCAGCCGATTCAGCTAGGTTTTGAAATCCTCTGTGAAAAGTTCAATGTTGATTTTTATAAAACCGGGGCTCCCAAGGAGTTCAGGAGTATCCTCACCGTCCTGGAAAACGGGCGGCCTGTCCCGGGCTTTACACATGTGAAGGTTATCGTCAATGATCCCCTGACCTACAAGGGGATTACCTTTTATCAGTCCAGCTACGGCCAGGCAAACGAAGAGAGCGAGCATTACTTTTCTGTAACCCCTCGTGCCGGTGGTCCGTCCGAAAAAATTACCGCGAGAGTGGGTGCAGAAGTTACACTGAAGGACGGAACCACGTTCAAGCTGCTGGAGGCAACCCAGGAGGTTCACCAGTTCGCCCCCGAATTCTCCGGACCGGCAGCAAGGATTGAAATAACTCCCAAAGGAGCCTCCCAGCAGACCTTCATTTCATTCAAGGACTTTCCTGAATTTAATGCCCAGCGCGGAGATGCCCTGATTTTTAGTTATGAGGGGACTAACGCCAAGATGTATACCGGCCTTCAGGTTGCAAAGGACCCAGGGGTATGGGTCGTCTGGTTAGGATGCACTCTGATGCTGATCGGTCTCTGTATAGCGTTTTTCATGTCACACAGGCGTGTCTGGATAGTCATCAGCAAGGGGCACGCCCGTATGTACGGCAATGCCAACAAGAACCAGGCTGCGTTTGAGATGCAGTTTGATGCCATTTCCGAGAAGTTCAAACAGTTGAAAATTTAGCGGAGGTAACCTGTTTATGACCAGCTCCATTTTTTTTAACGTAACAACCTTTATATACCTGATCTCGATGATCGTATTTTTTGCATTCCTCGCGAGCAAAAACAGGACGCTCGGTCTCATCGGCAGTTATACTGCGTATGTCGGCCTTCTTGTTCAGAGCGTTGCCATCGGCCTGCGCTGGAAAGAATCATATGACTTGGGTGTAGGTCACGCGCCAATGTCCAATCTGTACGAGTCAATAATCTTCTTTTCATGGACGATTATTCTCCTTTTTGCCTACATTGACATACGCTATAAATACCGTGTTGTCGGTGCTTTTGTAGTGCCATTCGCGCTGCTTGGCATGGCCTGGGCCCAGCTCGGCATGAACACCGGAATCGAACCGCTGGTGCCTGCACTGCAGAGCAACTGGCTGCTGTACCACGTTATTACCTGCTTCCTCGGGTATGCCGCTTTTGCCGTGGCCTGCGGCATTTCAATCATGTACCTGATCAAAACTGCCGCTGAAGGCGCCGATACGTCGACACCGGCAGGCGGACTGATGTCAATGTTTCCCACTTTAAAGGCGCTGGATGACCTCAACTATCGCGCGATCATGATCGGTTTTCCGTTGTTGACGCTCGGTATCATCACCGGCGCCGCCTGGGCCAACTATGCCTGGGGCACCTACTGGGGCTGGGATCCCAAGGAAACCTGGTCGCTGATCGTCTGGTTTGTCTACGCTGCCTTTCTGCACGCCCGCATCACAAAGGGCTGGGTCGGCAAGCGCGCAGCCTGGCTCTCGGTCATCGGCTTTGCGGCGACTATTTTCTGTTATCTCGGCGTTAACCTCTTTCTCTCCGGATTGCACAGTTACGGCGGAACAAAGATGTAATTCCAATTCCAAATCAGGGCGCTATCTTTGTTGGCTTGTACTCGGCTCCTCAATGTACGTAATTGTATGCCTTCGTCGCCTTAATCCCTGCCGCCTTGATTTCATCCATGATTTGAAATTGGTATAAAGTGAGGTTTTTTTGTTTGTACGATCATGCCCTCATTCTCAATTATAATTCCCGTTAAACCTGGGGGAGATGTTGCCGCTCTCCCATATCTCAGAGATTTGGACTCTCCATACCCGTTTGAAGTCCTGGTTGCAGAAGGTTGTCGTCCCAGCCGTCAGCGCAATGCAGCAGTGAGAGAATCACGAGGAGAGTTTTTGTATTTCCTTGATGATGATTCTCTTGTTTTTCCAGCCAGCCTCAACATCTTTGCCAATGCGATGGAGGATCCGGCGGTCGCCGTTGCAGGCGGTCCGTCACTCACTCCGGCAGGCGATTCCCATCTGCAACAGCTTTTTGGCTCTGCCCTGGCATCGATGTTCGGTGCGGGCGCCGTTCGAAACCGCTATCGTGCAGTCGGCGCTTTACGCGAGACAACAGACAGGGAGCTGATTCTATGTAATTTGGCAATGCGGAGAGATGTCTTTCTTTCTCTGGGCGGATTTGATGAACGACTCTATCCGAACGAGGAAAACGAATTACTCGACAGAGTACTGGCTTCAGGTCTGAAGCTTGTACATATCCCACAGATGGGTGTACAGCGCAGCCAGCGCAAGACCTTGAGCCAATTTGTCCGCCAGATGTTTTCTTACGGTCGTGGTCGGGCAGAGCAATCACTCATATCCGGCTCGGTTTCGGTCGTCAGTTTTGCCCCGCTTGTTTTTTTCGTTTATTTGGTGCTGCTCTTTTTTGTGCCGCTTAACTCTTTAGTGCTGGCTCCTTTGATTGTCTACCTCGTTCTGGATGTAATATTTTCCATATCAGCTGTCCTCACTTCCGGATCTGAATCACGCACTCTTCTGCTGTTTCTTTTTCCCTTGATTCACCTGGCTAACGGATGCGGTCTGCTTTGGGGGCTGGCAGGTGGTGTGCGCGGAATTTCGCGCGGAACCCCTGAAGGGGTTGCAGTGAAAAGAATCAAGACATTTGAACAGGCATTGTGGTAAAAGTTTTTTTGATAACGCTATAAAAATGGGCATGCGGAGAGTCGTGTGGATTTCAGCCTTGTAGTTCCGGTTTATAATGAGCAGGACAATATCGATGAATTGTACCGTGCCGTAGTATCTGCATTGGATGCAACCGATTTGGACTACGAGATAATCGTGGTGGATGATGGCTCTACTGATGGGTCATACGGAGTTTTGCAGCACCTTGCTGCTGCAGATGAGCGTTTAAAGGTCATCAGATTCAGAAGGAACTTTGGCCAGACGGCAGCCATGTCGGCCGGTTTTGATGCTGCTTCCGGCAGTATTATTATCCCCATGGATGGTGACCTGCAGAATGACCCAACAGATATACCACGACTGATTCAAAAACTCGATGAGGGCTACGATGTAGTTTCCGGATGGCGTCGCGACCGTAAAGATACCTTCATTACACGCAAGATTCCCTCAATACTTGCCAATGCGCTTATCTCGCGTATGACCGGTGTTCATCTTCATGATTACGGATGTACACTCAAAGCCTACCGCCGTGAGGTGCTTGACGGCATTAATCTATATGGTGAGATGCACCGCTTTGTTCCGGCGCTGGCATCACAGTTTGGCGCCAGGGTGGCAGAACTGCCGGTCAATCATCGCCATCGTCTTCATGGAGTCAGCAAGTATGGGATTTCAAGAACATTGCGTGTCATACTTGATCTTATAACGGTCAAGTTTTTGATGACATACTCAACAAAGCCGATCCAGCTCTTTGGCAGGTGGGGGGTCTATACCATACTGGCCGGGTTGGGCAGCGGGGCGATGACTATTTATATGAAGTTTTTCGATCATCTCAGCATGAATCGCAATCCCCTGCTGATTCTTACCGGGTTCCTCCTCTTCATGGGGGTACAGTTTATTGTCATGGGTTTGCTGGGTGAACTGAACGCCAGGACATATTTCGAGTCCCAGGGCAAGCCGATCTATGTGGTCAGAGACAGGATAAACCTTGGCTGACGAGGCACTGCGCGTGCTCATGCTGGCTCCGACCCCCTATTTTTCCGACCGGGGGTGCCATGTCAGGATATATGAAGAAGCAAGGGCCCTGGCTAGGCTGGGGCATGAGGTCTGCATCGTCACTTATCATCTGGGGCGCGACATGCCGGGTGCAAGGGTGGTCAGAATCCCGCAAATCCCATGGTATCAGAAGTTGGAAGCCGGCCCATCGTGGCATAAACCTTTTCTCGATCTCCTTCTGTTGCTTAAGTCCTACAGAACTGCCAGAAAGTTTCGTCCGCATCTTATTCACGCCCACCTTCATGAAGGAACTCTGCTGGGTTACATTTTAAAACGTACACTTTCCCTGCCACTGCTGTTCGATTATCAGGGGAGCCTCTCCGGAGAGTCGCTAAATCATGGTTTTTTTTGCAAAGGGTCGCTGCTGAACAGACTGTTTATATTTATGGAACGCGGCATTGACCGCTGTGCCGATGCTATCCTGACAAGTTCCACCGAGGGGCGGTGCGAGCTCGTGAGGGATTGGGGGATAAAACCAGAGAGGGTCAGCACACTTCTTGACGGTGTGGACACCGATGTTTTCAAGCCGCATTCGCGCAGTGAGGCACGCCGGGAACTTGGAATAGCGGAAGATGCGCGGGTTGTTGTTTATCTGGGGCTGTTTAACCGCTATCAGGGTGTAGATATGCTCCTGGATGCAATAGTGCCTGTAAAGAGGGAAATCGCCGGGGTACACTTCCTGCTGATGGGTTTTCCAGATGATGAGTACCGTCGCCGGGCAGTAGAAATGGGAATCGGCGACCTGATAACCTTTACAGGTCGTGTGCCATATGATCGCGCACCATTTTTTCTGAGTGCGGGAGATCTTGCCGTCTCACCAAAACTGGCGCGCACCGAAGCCAACGGCAAGCTGTTCAATTATATGGCCTGCGGTCTGCCGACAGTGGTATTCGACAGCCAGGTCAATCGTGAGATTCTTGGCGATGACGGCATTTACGCCGAGTACGGCAATGTGTCTTCGCTGGCGGAGTGCATTGTTGCCACCCTGAATGACAGGGGGGTGATGGCCGGACTTGGTCGGAGAGTCAGGAATAGAGCGGTAGGAGCTCACTCTTGGGATACCCGCGCCAGCCAATTTGTCAGTACCTATAAAAATTTACTCGCCACCTGAATACCAGGAAGATATGCAACCGGCATTTGCTCTTTTGCGATACAATCGCATCAGAATGCTAAAAAATATTGACATCAATTTGGGATATCTGTTATACAACACAGCCTGCCAAGCGGGAATAACTCAGTGGTAGAGTGCAACCTTGCCAAGGTTGAAGTCGCGGGTTCGAATCCCGTTTCCCGCTCCATTAAAAACTTAACGGGATTGCAGAGTTAGAAGAACCGATCCCCCGACTGTACCCGGTACTGTATCTAAACGGTAGCGGGTTTTCCTTTTTTCGGGGTGTTATGAAGTCCTGTCCGAAGTAGTTGTAAATCGCTTCTGCGTCCTCTTCCAGACCTTCAACATAGTTCCCGTATACCTCATACACCATCTGTTTTGAAGCATGCCCCATGAGCTTTACAAGTCGTAATGGATTGACCCCGATAGTAAGACTCCAGGCGGCGAATGAATGCCGTGCAATATAGGAGGTCATCGGAGTTATTCCAGCCAGATCAACAGCCTTTTTCCATACTTTGGCAAAGTCGGTGCTGTTCAATCTGTTTCCCTTGCTGTTTGTAACGAGATGCGGGGTTGTGGATCTTGCCGTCAGAATGTCCAGCCGCTTTCTGATTGCCTCGGTGATGTAAATATCACGCTTGCGGAAGGCACTCTTCATGCCGGATTTCTCTTCTCTAAGCACATAAGAAGAAGTCAGTTTCAGATATTCACCCTGGATGCTCTCTTCAGTCAGGGCTGAGATTTCGGAAACGATCATCCCGGTCAGGATCATCAGTTCTGCAATCGGGCGGTAATGCTCTTCCAGGTTGTCAATGAACTGTTGCCATTCGTTGAATCTCAATGCTAGTCGTTCTTTCTTCTCGGTTTTCGGCAGTTTCTTGTGGATACCGTCACAGG
>Ga0073936_10009768_pt1 | contig 11869 bp, 10 predicted proteins | sample AliMusrvi5mmetaG_FD_87041 | JGI IMG/M metagenome (GOLD analysis project Ga0073936, IMG submission 87041) | Freshwater lake bacterial and archeal communities from Alinen Mustajarvi, Finland, to study Microbial Dark Matter (Phase II) - Alinen... | ecosystem: Environmental > Aquatic > Freshwater >... | reverse complement strand
ACCTTTGCCTTGGAACCCTTCGGCTTCGACGGTGATTTCCCCGGTCGGGGAAATCACCGTCGAAGCCGAAGGGTTCCAAGGCAAAGGTTGCGAAGCCGCGACCAAGGCCATCGAGGACGCGCTGGGCAAACCCCGGTCACGCGTCCGTAAACCGGATTTCTGGCGGCAATCACAAAGCCACCGGAATGAACAGCAGCTCGGCGGAGGATAATCATGAAAGCCATCCTCCGCTTCACGCCCGGCGGCCACATCGACTGCCTCTACACCGAAGCGATCGATCTCCGTGCGCTTGGAAGGCTGCAAGTCTTCCGGGCCACGGACATCCGCTTCTGTGAGAAATCCCAACAATGGAAAGTCCGTTGCGCCAGCACCGGCAAACTCCTCCACACCGATCCCTCGCGCGAGGTCTGCCTCGCATGGGAACACGCCAACCTCGGTCCTCCCAATCCGGAGGCCACGAGACCCGCCAACACATTGCCAAACCTCTAACCCGGAACAGACGCAAGACCGCTGCGCTCCCAGACGGAAGACAGAAGACCGGAGAGAAAGAACAGCGCTCCGCGCATCCCTTTCGCCAATCTTCATCTTCTGTCTTCTGTCTCCAAGTCTTCTGTCTCCTCTCCACCAATAACAAATAACATATAACATTGAACCACACCAAAACATGCAAAACCAACTCACCACCTATCTGCGGGCCGGTTATCCCGGACTCGCCGTCATCAGCAGCGAGGAAGCCCGCGCGGAAGCCGAAATCGCCGCCGCCTGCTCCTCGCTCAAACGCCAACTCCTCGCATGGTCCTCAACCGACGACCCCGTAATTTTGGCACCTTTGGAAAACCATCTGAAAGCCTTATTCCAGGCCGATTCGCGCATTCTCCTAGCGATGGGGTGTTTTGTCGCGGGTCGGAACACCCCAGCCTTCCATACGGATTGGCGCACTCCGGTTCCTTTCGGAAACTAGGAACTAGCGAGGAAATAGTCACTCTGCAATTGCCATTGAAAAAAATCTCAAAAAAAGCTTGCTAGTTATTACAACGATCTCTACAAATTCTCACCGTTCCCCACCAACGTGGGGATGATTCGAAAGAATCAATGACACGGCTGTCATTACCCCGCTTATGCGGGGATGATCCTTGGATCGCCTATTCGGCAGCCGTGTCAGACTTCCCCACCAACGTGGGGATCAAAGACCAGCCCTCTGCAAAGGGGGCTGGTTTTTTGCAATCTCCCCGTGTTGATATGGATCTGTCGTCTTGGATGAATCCAGCAGCCTTTTCCCCGCCTTCACTACCCCGCCGGATTCCTCCAGCGGGGTTTTTCATTTGAAACACAGGAAAGTTGCGTCCTTGGAACCTGCAGCTCAAACGAAATTCAACGGATCCATTCCCACCGCAAGGATTCTGGGAACGGACACCGCTTGTAGCTCCGAAGGTGAAGAGCCAGACGCTACCCCCAAAAAATCGGGGGCCTCGGCCCGAACTCACGTCGCGAGAGTTGGGACCTTCCCCGGAGCACCCTTGTTCGCAATCACCCGTTTCCAGGCACCTGCAAGGTTTTAAGGTTCAAGGATTTCCCCGATCATTGTTGATTCCTGAGGCGCACCGCATAACCGTAAAACCCCACAACAGTCAATCCAACCACAAGTCAACTGCCGGTCATCGGTGGCACGGTGAAACGCGGTGGTTTCGCCGAAGCCGTGCCATTGGATACGGAATGGGAAAGCCTAACCAACATGCAGGCACTGGAGACGATCCGCCGGAACACCAGCAGCCAGGGCGTGACGATCGGAGCAGTCGGGCACGGCAAGCTGCCGGTGACGTTTCTGTTTAAAGCCCTTGGCGGCGAGATCGGCATCCTAGAGATCATCGAACACATGCCCCTCCAGGTGAAAATCCGCTACAAGCTGGTGCTGGATGTCGCCGCCACACAAGGCGCATCAAGGAAACCGTCAGCATTCAAACCCATTCCCGCAGAAGCTGCCCGGTTGGTGGCGGAAATGAAGGGGCTGCCCGATTCGCCAGAATTTGCGGGAAAGGCCATCACCAGTCTGGAGGTCATGAAGGAATTACTGGCCGAGGTCGCGAAGCGCACGGCCGCCATTGAGCAACTCCTGTCGGGCACGGCGGCCGAGTCGCTTATGAAACAGCAGAAGGAACTGATGAGAATGGCGCTAACTTAAGGAAATTCGGCAGAAAATCAACGAGTTGCGGCCGGCATCTCAAACCGGTCATACGGCACGAAATAAACCTCCATTCTACTGGCTTACTCCCCGAGAAAGCCTGATTTCATCCCAAACGACCCTTAAGTTAGCGCCATTCTGGACCCCATAGAGGCGAGAAATCCGGTTTTGAACAGTCGCCGACAAGGCTATAAAAATCCTTGGCAAAGCGGTAGGGAAAGCTATTTTCGCGCTTGAGGAATTCCACCATGAACCGGCCCCCAAGGCCCCATGCAAAAATCCGCCGAAACAGCGCGGCTTGGAATCCTTTTATTCATCAACATTTCAGCTTTTCTCTCCCGCCCTCCGGTTCGGCTTCCGGCTTTTTTCAACGGCCCTCACCCCATAAGCAATTTCCTTGGCAGTTTATCGTAAAATTTGGATGATTTGGATGAAAACGTAGTCTTAATCTGTATGCTAAATCTGCGTTCATCCTGTACATCTGCGGTTAAAAAAATCTTGAGCTGACAGAATTGGACGTGACGCCTGCGCGCGGGAAAAGAATAGATTTATAAGTTAGCGATACCGGAGATCTCATTCTGTTCGCCTCTCTGAAACACATTCCATTGCCTCAATCCAAGTCCTATCGATGAAATCTATCATTTTTCTAGCGATTGTCGCCCACGTTTGCGCTGCGGATCTTCCAACTGACGTGGAGTTGGCAGCCCGTCAGTTGGAGGGAGAGGTCGCCAAGATCGACCAGGCGTTCGTTCTTGATACGTTCAGGCGCGGTTCGGACGCGGGGATAGCACGCGCCCATGCTGGACTGGCCGATTGTCATGCCTGGGGCGTCGGCATGGCACGCGACGAAGGGCCCGTGCGGCGATTGCGCGAAATGGCAGCCAAGGCAGGTGACGCAGTGGGGATGCTCCGATTGGGTGAGGACTTGATTTCCGGGCGCGGCGGTCCCCGCGATCCGCAGCGAGGCATCGAGTTGATCCGCAAGGCCAGCGCTCTCGGATTGAAGACCGCCGATGCGTGTCTCGCCGTCCGTTCGCTCATTGGTGAAGGCCTTCCTGTTGATCGCGAAGCGGGTCTCAAGCGTCTCCATGAACTCGCGGATACGGACAGCATCTCCATCGCTGCGTTTTTCCTCGGTCAGTTCTATCGCGGCGAGTTTGGCAATCAGGATGGAAAGAACCCCGAGTTGACTCGGAAATACTTGATGCTGGCTGCCGATAAAAATCACGCCAAGGCCATGGTCATTCTGGGAGACATGACGATGGAGAAAGGCGGTCCGAGTGGCAAACAAGAGCCGCGAATGACGGCGGCGGATTGGTATCGCAGGGCGGTCGACCGGAATTCCGGCGAGGCGATGTTCAAGCTCGGGCGCATGCTACAACGCGACAAACAGGCGAGGAGGGAAGGCGAGGATTGGTATCAACTTCTGCTAGGCGCCGACCGCGTCGGATTTGGCGAGGCCACCCAGTATCTCGCCGAGCTTCATTACCACGCTACTGGCTACACATACCGCGATCTCGATTGGTCGAAAACCGCGTATTTCCACGAGAAATATCTATCCGATGGTTACGGAGGAGGGAACAGCCACTCTTCGCTGCATCGGCTTTTCGAGATCTATTTCGAAGGGGGTCTTGGTCTCAAACGCGATTTCAAAAAATGTCTGGAGCTCGCCCAACCGCATCTCGACTCTTGCTATTCCGCGTTGCACTACGCCGGGCGGATTCTGTTGCATCCCGATTCCCCGATGGGAGCCACGCGTGAGCACTACATCCGCGGGTATGCCTGCCTGCTCAAATCCGCCACTCTCAAAGGCTCAAGCGTGGACGAAGAAGTGCTGTTTGTCCTCCGCAGCCGTCACGGAATGTCGCGAGAGGAAGTCGCCCGCGCGGAAGCACTTTTCCGTGGCGGTTTCCCCAATTCCGAGACCCCGCTTTTGCCATGAAATCATCCATTCTCATCGCCCTTTGTCTCTTCAGTTCGGTGTACGCGCTGCCACCTGAGAATATGCAATTTGGCAATGCTCCTAAAGACGCTGCGGCGCAGGCCTTCGGAGTTCGTATCGCTGAAATCCACCGCACACGTGGCATTGCCGAGGCCATACGCCTCCTCGATGCCGAGACACCTGTCTTCATGAAGAATGCCGGTGCGACCGCGCAATACGACTTTTTCGCCGCGTTGCAAGATGAGGCGATGGGTCTGCAGGGACTCGGCAACAAAGATGCCGCCTGGAAACAGGCGCTCACCAGCTGGTGCTACTATTATTGCCGCAACGAGGGCCACAGCTATTGGTATGAACGCTGGGTGCCGATGATGCATGAGATCTGTTTTGACGCCGGCAACTACGGCGAGGCCCGCGCGGTGATCGACTACGAACGCAGCCGTCGCATCGAAAAGGGTATCGACCTGGATGTCGCATCCTTGTCGTCCGCCGGACCCGTAAACGCCGTTTTTTCCGCTGTCCTCAAACGGAAATTGGGGCCGAAAAAAAGCATCTTGGCCAAGGACTACAGCTTCCTTCTCGCCCAGGCAGGCCAGGAGATTGTGGAGGGTAAATGGCGATCCGGCATGGAGGTTGCCGCCCTGGGTGCTGATAGTGCGATGGGCAATTTCAAGTGGTATCAGCCGCGCCGCAATCTCACCGATTCCGCAATGATGATGACCGACCTCACCGGCCACTGGCGCACGGCGATGACGCACACGGCCGAAGGCTATCGTTTCCTCGATTTGCCTTGGCTGGAATTGCAAACGCTTCGCGAAATCACCAAGTTCAATCTCGACGAGGGTCGTGGTCTCTTTGAAGTGCGGATGGCAGAAGCTCGCGCACTGCACCTCGATTTTCAACTCGCCGCCAAGGATGCGGCGGCTGTCACCAAAGGCTTGGAGGAGATCCGCCAGATTTTCCTATCCGAACTCTATAGCGCTCCAGTCCACGCCGACCGCGTCTCGCTGATGCTCGCCGATGTCCATTTCCGCGATGGCAAGGCAGAAAAGGGCTGGGAAATTCTCAATCTACTCCGCGCCAACAAGGCCCATTCCCGCGACATGCGCTTCGAGGTGGACCGCGAATGGTGCAGACACCGCGTCGATGCCGGCCTAACCGAGGGCGTGGAGTCTGAACTCGTCGCCTTGCTCAAGATTTCCCGCGAAGGCGGATTGAAGCGCCGCGAAATTGATCTCTATCAAATTTACGCCCGCCTGTTGACGGCCCTCGGGCGCTATCAGGATGCCTTGGTGATTCAGCGTGAATATCTCCGCTTGCTGAAGTCGTTCGACGTGTTCACCCGCATTCCCGGCGCGCTCCATGACTTGGCCACCCTGCATGCCCTACTTGGCCAGCAGGATCCCGCCCAGGCCGATCTAGCAGAAGCCAGAAAGCTCAGCGATTCCCCTATAATTCCCGATGTTGCGAAAACGAGTCTGCGGGAAATTATGGATCGCCCGTTGCCCGAAACAGCGCCCGGAATACCCAAAACCCCTACCCCTGCCGACCTCCAGCCCCTGCGCGCGATGATGGTGCCCTTGGAAGGTTTTTCAGCACGAGGCTTGTTCACACTCAGCAATCCCTCCGGCGTTAACATTTCCGGCACCTTACGCTTTCAAGGCAAAGGTCTGGCATTCACGACCGCCGCTCTGCCTGTCGTCGGCATCGACGTCGCCAAGGCCGGCGGAAGTGACACGATTTCCCGCCCGCTAACCGTGCCCGCAGGAGAGTTCGTGTTCATCGATTTATCCAGCGCACCGCAAAGCGCGAACACTCAGGTATCCATCGTTTGGGCACCCGCCGATGGGGAATCCCAGACCGCTGAATGGACCACAGATCAACCTGAAACCGGAGTTTCCCTAGCGATCACCGATGCTGCCGAATACCTCAACAATCCTTTCTACATGATCCCGTTCTATCACCTCGTGCAGTATCGCGACACCTTCGCGCGTGCCTTGGACGTCCGTGTCATTGCCTCCGCTCCCGCCCGTATCGAGTTTTACGATTCTAAGGATGAGTTGGTCTATGTGGATGCCGATGGCGACGGGAAATTCACCTCGCCCGGCGACATCATCAGCAAGGATCTCAACCGCAACGGCTGGGGCGACCTCGTTCTTGATCCCAAGAGCAATGAACTGCGTTTTCGCATGTTGGTTCATCCCGCACAGATCGTGCCTGACGGCGAGCTCAACCTCGACCTCCAGATTTTCGACCAAGGAAATTGGAACACTTATGCGACTGACCGGCTGGTGTTTCCCAAGAAAATCCGTTAGGCTGGATTTTCAGGACTCTGATCGTTGCTCTGCGGCCCACTTCACCGCGTTTTTCGGCTCTTGGTGAATTCCGGTGGGAAGTAACAGTTTCCAACGAGGCGGCATGGAAGGATGCGCTGCCGTATTTGGATGCCGCCATCGACACGCTCCCCGAAGCCGATCGCCATGTACTCCTGCTCCATTTCGTCAATGAAATGACATTTCCGGAAATCGCCAGGCGGGTCGGCAAATCCGCGGCGACCGTTCAAAAACAATCCCGGCGCGCCTTGGAGAAGCTTCAGGGCATTCTCAGTTGCCGCGGAGTCACGATCTCCGTCGTCATTCTAACCGATGGACTCACTGCGGAGATGACCAAGGCGGCACCCGTGATCCTGGTTCCCGCACTCGGCTCCATCTCCTCCTTGGGAAAAACTGCTTATTTGAATGTGGGTGATCCGCCTCCTTGTGGAACGACAAGGTTCAATCGCGGCTTTGTTGTCGGAGCCTCGTGTTCATTGATCTTATCTGATTTGGGGGTTTGGTTGTCCTTGAAAACAACTCGTAAAACCTGATCCTTTGAGAACACATACCCGACCGCGCCATTCTCCCCGTGCACAATGTCAATTTGCCGAACATCCTTCAGGGTCTCTGAAAAGCGCATGACCGACTGGACCTCATTCTCACTTATCTTACCCTCCTCCTTACCGGACAGTGATACTTCTGGCTTAATGTCCTTAGGATACATCACATGGAGGCATTCTGTCGCCTTGAACCAGCAGGTCCCATCACTCTGCGTGGGCTGGAATGCGCCATAGACATCGATTCGGGGACGACTCATGTCACGGCCCGAGAATCTAATTGCCGCCACATCCCGCGCAGGTTCGAAGGAGATTCGCAAATCCGTTGCTGAGGCGGCTGATCTTGATGACGGCATCTTACTGCACGCGCACACGGCGAAGATTAAAAGTAGTTCGGGATGGAGTGTTTTCATATTTCAGCGAACGTTAAAGGTGATGCGGCGGCGCGGTTGAACCAGTAGGTGTAACGTGATCGGTGGGCTTATGCCCGTCGGATGGCACTGCTTGTTGGCCTTTCTGTTTTACGATCCTTTGCTGTGTGACCGCATGCTCGTAGAGCTTCTTGGTGTATGCAGTATAGTCGGAAATGATCTGATCAAATGTCTTGTATGGGTTCTTGACATCGATGGTGTAGAGATTGGTAAGTGGAGATACCGGCAGGACAGCCCCCTCGGCATGAACTTCATCCCATTGGTAACGTGATCCTCCGTGAAGTTGTTCCCATCCTTTTTGATCCCAGCCTTTTGCGTTTGCTTTGGTGCGCCCGTTCAGAAAAACCAAGAACTTCTTCTCCGGGGTAAGAATATCTTCAAATGGCACCGGAACTGCGGTTTCTCCGTCTATCTCGATGCGCCGATCCGCCAGCCTTGCCACTGCGCCGTCAATTTTATCTCCCTTAAAAATAACAATCGATTTGATGCTGAAGAATCGATGCGGTCCGTACATGTCTGAGTATTGATCGTTCTTATTCTTGGGAACGTCTCGCTTCACAAGTGTTACGATCCCCACGAAATCCGCACTCTCATAGAGCGACTGGAAGCCAGAAAATGGTTGATAGAATGCACCATCGCATGCGGAAATGAGGGCAATGGCGATAAGGACGATACGGTTCATTGTTTTAATAGGCCAACGTTTAATGTGGAGGCATTGGCGGAGATTGAAAGGAGTTTGTCATGATGTTGAGATGTTTAACGCCGGTTGTTCAGCTATTTCTTGTTAGCCTTTGGGTTTGAACATTAGATCTCGGGTCTTCAGTCTTTCAATGAGACCTGTCAGTAACTTTGGGTCTTTCTCCCCTTGCCCAGAGAGAGTGGTCCTTGCCGCATCAAGCTTCTTGATTACACTCCGTTCTTCGTCGCTGTCCGGGGCAATTCGGTAAAATCGATTCTTACGGATTACGAAAAACACCTGCTTCCCAGCTTTCTTATCTTCGTCTGTCCAGTATCCAGGATTCGCCGCCATGATGTCGAACCTCTCACCAGAAGTCGTCTGGAAGGAAAATACCTTTGATCCGCCATCAAAGGGTATAGCCCAGCCATCGAAACTCTTGATCGTCCATTCATTGAACTTTATCTCCTTGAGTTCGGACCAATCTGCTCGAAGTTCATCCGGCGGTAACTTCAAATCACCCCCAGCGTTCGCATACATTGCGAGCGACATCGTCAGAGCAAGGAGTCGTGAGATATTCTTCATTCGTAGGCTAACGTTAAATGTGATGCGGTGGCGCGCTAATGGGTGGCGTTGCTGGGTGGTTGCTGTGTCTCGTCTTGTTCGGCTTCTTAATTCGTCTAAATGCCACTTCAAAGCGGTGCGCAAAAAAATCCAAAAATCCAATTCAGCAAAAGCCCAACGAATCCCCATGAAATCCAAAGCAGCCGCTTCATTACGGTGCCTCTGGCAAATATCGACGCTACCAAGATCCCAATAAAAATCGACAGAGAGTATGTTGCCAATATCAGAAATCCTCCGTGCGGCATAAACGCCTCGAAGATAAGTAGCAGAAACATCGACGTCAACATTGCTATGAGAAGCAAATCGGTGACGGACGTTTTGCCCTTTTTGTCTGCATTTACCATTTTCTGCCGAACGTTAGATGTGCGCCCACCGGCGCGGTTGAAGGGATGTTGAGATGAAATTGAAAAGCTTATGGCCGGTTGGTGCGCCACGCCTTGTTAGGCATTGTGGCCATATCATTTTGGCTTGGCTGGATCTGGTTGCTGACGCTCCATGACTGGCGGCTCATTCCTTGACTTCGTTCAAGTGAAACGGCGTCGGACTGACCTCCCATCCGGGCGAACCTTCTTTGGATCGCTTTTCTGGATAGTGATGGCAGAGGAAAGGATAGACCAGATGGCAGTAACTGAGACTGGTGTCCGAGAATTGTCGTGTGGGATTCGGGCCGTTGTACTTCCAATTCGACGGATCGTCGTTCCACCAGACGCGTCCATCCGGATATGTCACCCCCGTCCACCTCGTCCCGCAGTAATAGGAATTCCACGTCCTGTCGGCCACGGCCAACTTTTTATTATCCGCTTCGGGGCTTGATTCGAGAAGCCGCTTGACCAGCCATGGTTGGTCCACCGCATATGTCAGGGCCATGAGAAATCGGTCTGCCTCTTCCACTGTGAATCCATGCCATGACTCATGCTGGAACGGCTTGTCAGTAGCCGTGCTGAAGCTCCGAATCAGCACTGCCGAGTCCTTCTTTCTCTCCATACGGATGATTTCTTGCTGGATGCCAGCATAATCTCCGGTTCGGAATCGGATCTCAAAATGCCATACCGGAGGGATCAGGATCTTGTAGTCAGGGCAATGGATTGGCGCATCCCCAACAAGTAGTTTCCAAGCCTCCGGGCTGCATCGGCCCTCCGTTTCCACGCGGCGGAAATAATCCTCGCCCACGGCCTCCCACCACTTCCGGTAGGCGCGGGCCCGCAGACTGTCGGTTTCGTACTGACTGTTGTAGGGGTTGAATGACATCCGCGTCAAGCATTCGAGTTGGGAGAATGGAATGCCTCCCTCGTCCCCTTTCTTCTCCAGATAGGTGATCACGGAAGGTATCGCTTCAGGCTTTGGGAGCGATTTCACATGAGGGTAATCGCTTTTGATATCATAAGTGTATTTTCTCCATTTGGTGAAATCCCCCCACTCACCCTGGCGGGGAGTCTCTGTGGCATCGACCACTGCCTGCCGACTGGCCCGCCGCATCTTCACCGATGGATAATCCGCCCGGTCCTTCGGATTGGCCGGATCGGATACACGGAAGAATCCCTCGCGAACGGCGAAATTTTCGGGCTTTAATTTCCCTTTCCGGCGGTCATTATCTGCAATGTACCCCTCGATGCGGAGCACACGCAATTGATTCCCTGGGGCGGGAGCAAAGAGGTTCCACTCGCGGCCGTAGAGGGTTTTCCTGTCTTTGTCATCCGGTTTGCTGAGCAGGAGCGGCCATAACCGGATCAGGATCTCTGAGGCCTTTGCGGGATCTTTGAGGTCAGCGATAGCGGGAAGCCCGTCATAAAAGATGATCACGTCGCTGAGCGAGGAATGATCGGACGACGATAAAGCGACCTTGCCAAGGTGGTCCTGCACTGGACCAATGATGTCGAGCCGGACCGGACCGGCCAAATTTGCGAATTCGTTAGGCGGCGCGCCGATGACGGTTTTCATTTCCCCGACCCAGTGCCGGCGGAGTTCCCATTCACCATCCGCTTTCCTGGCCATCCCCCCGGATTTCTCGATCAAGGCGCGTGCACCGGTCAAGGATAGGATCGCGGTTTCGCCTGGATTTTCGTCAGCTTGCGCCGTAGGAGCCACCGCAGCAAGCAAGAGGGCGGCAAGTATGGATAGCGTCTTCATGGCTGGAGGATGGTAATGAATCGTTTTTATATACTGAAATGCCTAACGTCGAGCCCTGCCGCCGGGCGACAGGATAGTGGTTGGGGTGAAACTGTGGTGCTGATGCCGGTCGGCAGCGGCGATTTGTTAGCCGTCTTATTTCCTGGCTGGGGCCTTGCTGTTGGCGATAGATAACCCCTCACTTAGAATCTCGCCTGATGGCAGCGCAATCGTATACCACTTGTAGTCCATACGGAATCCGGTCGCTTCCGGATACTCAACGCCAAACTTCGCCAGGATTTTGGTCCCGTCATTCGATATAGCGCCGAGCTCTGCCAGCCACCATCGGCTAGCAAAAAGCTTCTGACGTGACTCCAATAGTCTGGTCACCTTCAAACCGGCGTCGGCCACCGTTACCCGCACAAGCGCCACATAATCGGAACCACGGCCCTTATTTTTCATCGCGATGAGTACCAATGACTTCCCGTCTTCGCTGAGCAGCGCTTGTTTAATATATTCCGGAGGACGCAACCTGAAGATCTCTTTATCTTTAGCGTCTAAGAAGACTGTGGCGTCGTCATCCATTTTCAGGCTAATGACGTTATCGCCACCAAGCTGCCACTTTGCAGGGCCGTGCAAATATTGAGAGAAGTCCAATGAGACTTCATTTGGTTCCGCCTGCAGCTCTGATGCAGTGACGGAGGCTAAAAGAAGCAAGGCTAGATTTATGATTCGTTTCATTTTTGGCTAACAGTAGGTTATCCGACCTGTCGGATTTTCGGGGTGTTACACGGCGCGTCGGTGAACTGGAGCAAATCCGACCTGAATTGGCCCGCTTCGTCAGCTACCGATTGATTCGACCGTTTCATGGGTTTCGTTTATCACCTCTGAACCGGCAGTGGAAGCAAATCATCCGCGTTTCTTGCCAGAACCACCCGACGCACCGTTGACACCGCGCCCCGGTCACCATGAAAGCACTCAAATACCTCAGTTTCGTCGGTAAGGTCGCCGGTCTTGTTTCTGTCCTCAATGTGGTCCCGTT
>Ga0073936_10009763_pt1 | contig 11874 bp, 10 predicted proteins | sample AliMusrvi5mmetaG_FD_87041 | JGI IMG/M metagenome (GOLD analysis project Ga0073936, IMG submission 87041) | Freshwater lake bacterial and archeal communities from Alinen Mustajarvi, Finland, to study Microbial Dark Matter (Phase II) - Alinen... | ecosystem: Environmental > Aquatic > Freshwater >... | reverse complement strand
GCCCGTGCGGTTCGAGCCATTGGCCTATTTCCACAATTGGCGTATCTTGCGAGAATATAGCACGGGCGAATGAGCCAATAACTCCCCGATGCAAACGGCTACAGAATAAAGTTACATGCTCTAGAAATCGCTATGCAGTTGTGCCTGCGCGCTTTAATAAAAAAAATATTCGAAAATATTAAATGAAACACTATTTTTGGTTGTACGCAAAAAATAATTACTCGTACGACGAAACCTGTTGCAATAAATCCGCGCACTACATAAAATTCGCTTCAGATCTTTATAATAAAAGGAACATGCTCATGAGTAAGCACCTGGCCGCGTTTATCGTTTTTACCATTGCTTTCCTGCAGTTGCAGATTGCAGGCGCCTTTGTCGATGAGCTGCGGCGTACGCCCGTGGTAAAGGCGGTGGAGAACACGAAATCTGCCGTTGTCAGCATCAGTACTCATGAGCAGGTCTATGAGCGGGATAATCCATTCAGCAGCAGACGGCGCGATCCGTTATTTGACCGTTTTTTTGAAAACTTTTTTGATGAGCGCTTTGCTCCCCAGGAGTCCGTGCGCACACATCTGGGCTCAGGCGTTATCATTGACACACGCGGCTATGTGCTCACCAACTGGCATGTCGTTGAACAAGCAGCCGCCATAGCCGTTACCACTGATGAAGACCGTGAATACAAGGCGGTGCTGGTCGGGGCTGACCGGAAGTCTGATCTTGCAGTGCTGAAAATAGAGTCAAAAGACACCTTTAAGGCAGTGCCGCCCGGCGACTCCGATGGGCTGCTCATCGGGGAGACCGTTATCGCCATCGGCAATCCCTTCGGCCTGTCACATACCGTCACCACAGGTGTGGTCAGCGCCCTGCACCGCAGCATCAGGCAAGATGATCAAATCTATGAAAACTTCATCCAGACGGATGCCTCCATAAATCCCGGCAACAGCGGCGGGCCGCTGCTTAACATCAACGGTGAGCTTATCGGAATAAATACCGCTATTTACGGTGAGGCCAAGGGCATCGGATTCGCCATACCGGTTAATGCAGCAAGAAGGATAGTGGAGGATCTGCTGCGCTACGGCGAAGTGCGTCCGCCCTGGACAGGCATCAGGGTTGAAAGCCTCACGCGAAAGCAGGCCGCAGAACTCGGCTATACCGGAACCCATGGCGTCATTATTACCGGAGTTGCGGCTGGCAGCCCTGCTTTTCACAGCGGTATTGCGGCTGACGATATTCTCCTGTCGGCCGGAGATCAAAAAATAAAAACACCCGCCTCGTTTAAAAGGGTTCTGGAATCCTATACAGCCGGAGCGCAGCTTAAGCTGGAGTTGTTCACAAAAGGTGTGGTCAGGACTGTTGCGATAACGGCATCGGAGATCCCCGCGGGCTTTATCGACGCTCTGATTGAAAAAAATCTCGGTTTTGAAACCATCGATAATAACCCGCAGACTGCCCGCCGCTACAGCCTGGCTTCCCCTGAAGGGATTGTCATAGCAAAACTGAGCCAGAATGGTACTGCCGCGGGAAAAGGCCTCAGGCCCGGGGATATCATCCAGCAGCTGCAGGGCCGAAAAATTGAAAATACCGCAGACTTCAAGCATCAGCTGGCCCAGCATATTTACAGCGACTCGATAGTGCTGCTCGTGCTGCGAGGCCGCTATGGCTATTATGTTGCCTTTGATCTTTGAGGCTTGCGGACAGGCTTTCCGGCTGGTTTATCGCTGGTTCTCCCAAGAGACCTTCCGACCGGCTTTCCGCCAGACTTACCGCTAGACCTTTCGGAAGGTCTTGCGCCTGGCTTGCCGAATGACCTTCCGGCTGGCCTTCCGCCGGGCTTACCGCTAGACCTTGCGGCAGGTTTCGCGCCTGGCTTGCCGAATGACCTTTCGACCGATCTTTCGCCAGGCTTACCACTCGCTCTTTTAGCGGGTCTCGCGCCAGGCTTTCCAAATGACCTTTCGACCGGCCTTCCGCCTGGTTTCCCGCTAGACCTTTCAACGGATTTTCGTGCAGGCTTTGCGCCAGGCTTTCCGATTGCCCACCCGGCAGGTTTTCCGGAAGACTCTTCAGAAGGCTTGCGGCGAGGTTTGCTGAAAGCCTTGCGGGGGGGCTTCTCGATAGAAATTTTTTCCAGATCCTTGATCATGTCGATTTCCTTTTTACTCAGAAAGCGAAAAGAGCCGACAGGAAGCGCGCCAAGCTCAAGAGGGCCGAATGATATCCGTATGATACGTATGGCAGCATAGCCGACCACCTCGAACATTTTTCGTATCTGACGGTTCCGGCCTTCCTTAAGCCGCACCTCAAGCCAGGTATTTTTATCAAGCCGGTCAAGAAGCTTTATCCCGCATTTATTTGTTTTAACATTATCGATATACACGCCGTTCTTAAGCTTTTCGATAACCACGGGAGACGGCATGCCTTTGACCTTGACCCGGTAACAGCGCTCGATCTGAAAACGCGGATGCTGCAGCAGCTGGGAAAAATCACCGTCATTGGTTAAAATCAGCAGGCCCTCGGTTTCATAGTCAAGGCGTCCTACCGGCACGATACGCTCGGGTATTCTGTTGACGATATTCATGACCGTGGGACGGCCTTCGGGGTCGGACAGGGAGGTTATATACCCCGGAGGTTTATTGAGCATCACATAGACCTTGTTCTCTGCCGCTGCAATCACCATATTGTCAAGACTGATAACATCATGTGTTGGGTCTGCCTTGGTACCCAGCTCAAGCACGACAGAGCCGTTAATGGTCACGCGGCCCTCAAGAATCAGCTCCTCAGCCTTGCGGCGCGAGGAAATACCGGCCCGGGCAAGTATTTTCTGCAGGCGCTCTTTCACGGGGTATCCTCCTCACTCCCGGCAGGCGGGCCGGTGTTTTCAGAACCGTCTTGCGCCGGAGCAAGCACATCTTCCGGCAAATCTTCACCTGTTTCTTCAGCCGCTGCCTGCGCAGCCAGCAGGAGTTCTTCATCGGTGGCCGTGGGCAGCTCTGCCTCCGACGCGCCATCGGCTTCATCCACCAGGGGGAACTCCTCTCCGATTTTTTCGCGCAGAAGCGTTGGAAGCTGGCCATCATCGAGTTCGGCAAACTCTTTGAGCGACGGCATATCGGCGAGCTTTTCAAGGCCGAAAACCTCGAGAAAACGGCTGGTGCTGCCCAGCAGAAACGGCCTGCCGGCAATATTTTTCCGGCCCATAATTTTTATCAGCCCGCGCTCAAGCAGCGTTTTTATGACGCCACCGCTGTCAACGCCCCGGATCTTTTCAATCTCAGCCCTGATGATTGGCTGGCGATAGGCGATGATGGCAAGTGTCTCAAGCGTGGGCTGCGTCAATCTGAACGGCTTGGCTTTTTTCAGCTTTTTAACCCATGCGGCATAATTGGGGCGCGTCCTGAACTGATAGCCGCCGGCGACTTCCTGCAGGAAAAATCCGCGCCGCTGGCTTTTATTATCCTGATTAATCTCATCAATCGCCTGCCTGATCTCTTTCAAGCTGATCCCGTCTTCGCTGCCCTCATCAATGAGCTGCTTTATCTTCTGAATGGAGAGCGGGGTATCGGCGGCAAAAATCAAAGCATCGATAATCGGCATTAAATCATCTTGTGTCATAATAAAAAGGTCACTCCTGCGTCAGTTCTTCTTCATACGGAGAAGCCGGGGTTTCATCCTCGGTTACCGTATACACATACATTTTGCTGAAATTTTCGTTCTGATATACTTTCAATGCCTGCATTTTAATAAGCTCAAGAATGGCCAGAAAGGTCGTGATGATCTCAAGCCGGTCGGGAGCGCTGTCAAACAAGGCTTCAAACTCAACACCATCCTTCACACCTTCAAGGCGCTCAAGAATTTCATTTATTTTATCCTTGACCGACATATGCTCCATGGTCAGGGCCATGATGTCGTCTTTGGCATCCGTGCGCTCGATAACTTTTTTAAGTGCCGCAAGGAGCTCGAAAATACTAGCCTCCCTTATGGCCGGGGCATCATCGGTCGTGGTCTCGATAACGCATGCGTGGGTAAACACATCTTTTTCCAGAATGTTCTGCGCGCGCAGCCGCTGGGCCACGTCCTTATACTGCTGGTATTCAAGCAGCTGACGCTTGAGATCCTCAAGCGTGTTTTTCGCCTCCTCGGAATCCTCGTCATTTTCGCAGGCCGGCAAAAGCGCCCGGGATTTTAAATACAGAAGCGTCGCAGCCACCACAAGAAACTCCCCGGCAATATCAAGGTTCAGCACCTTCATGATCTCAAGGTACTCCATGTACTGCGTGGTTATGGTAATGACCGGGATCTGCTCGATGTCGATCTCGTTTTTGCGCACGAGATACAGCAGCAAGTCAAGGGGCCCTTCAAAATTTTCAAGCTTTACGTTGTAGTCCATACCGGTTACACATTTACAATCGCCCTGAGCAGGCTATTTAAGAGAAAAAGGACGAGCCCTCTAATGGGCATCATAATGGCTGAAATAGCTCCGGTCATCACCAGAAGCATGAGCAGCAAAAAGCCATACGGAAAAAGTTTCCGGTAGGCATCGGCCAGACCTGCCGGCAGCAGGTGATACAGCACCCAGGAGCCATCAAGCGGCGGAACCGGCAACAGGTTGAAGATCGCCAGAAGCACGTTTATCTGAATGCCGTATTTGAACATAATGGTGAAAGCGTCATCTGTCGAGACCGGAAATATATTCATATAGACGCCGAACAGCACCGTGGAGATGACGGCAAGCCCGAGATTGGCCGCAATACCAGCAAGGGAAACAAATATATCATCGCGCCCCGGCCTGCGATAATTGTTCGGGTTGACCGGCACGGGCTTTGCCCAGCCTATCAGAAACGGCGAGTGCGTAATCATGAGCAGAGCAGGAAAAATGATCGTGCCGAACATATCAACATGCGGCAGCGGATTGAAGGTCAGCCGTCCGGAATACTTTGCCGTTGCGTCGCCGCACCTGTACGCAGCGTAACCGTGGGCCACCTCATGGGCTATCACGGAAAACAAAAGCACAGGAATCATCAATATTATTTCCATCTCAAAGAAATCCTTTGTAAGCGTAGGGGCGGGGTCTTCCCGCCCAAGTGTCATTCTTAAGCTTTTGAGGACAAAGGCATGCCGGGAAGCTTTGCGCCGGCGGCAAAGGCCGCCGCGAGATCGGCTGGCTTGTCCTGGACAGCTGCCCGCTCAAGATTGCCGGCGCTGAAAACCTCTGCGATTTTTTTCAGCTGAAAATCACGCATATTTGAATCAAGGGCCCGAAAAATCAGGGCCGACTGCGTATAGCTGAAGTCGCCCTGGCTGACGATAACTACAGCCCGCTTGCCATTGATGCGCGTGGTGGCATCCGCGCCGATGATCGCGCCGGCAGCGTCCCTGATAATATCCATTTTGATAAGCGGCTGCATGCGGCAAAAAAGGTTTACCAGCCCCGCCGACATTGAATGCACATGATTTGGCGTGCCGAAAATAAAGGCGTCGGCCTGCTCCATGCGGCAGAGTACGGCGTCCATGGCGTCCTGCAGCGGACAGGGCTGTGAGCCTTTTAAAGCGGTGCAGGCTAGGCAGCCGGTACAGGTCTTGATATCGGCGTCATAGAGATAAATTTTTTCAACCTCCATCGTTCCCAGGCTTTGTGCTCCCGCGATCGCACTGTCAATGAGCAGGTCGGTATTTGAGCCCCTGCGCGGGCTGCCGACAAATGCCATAAGTTTCATAGAGTGCCCCTGTATGTATACTGTTACCCCGGCTGTTTTACCTGAGCCGTAATTTCTTTCAAAAACTTCTTTGTAATATAGCGCAGCTCTTCTTCGCGGCCTTCGATTTTGCCGTTCAGCGCGGCTTCAAGAAGACTGTCCAGTATCTGCTTGTATATTTTGCCCGGAGGTATGCCGAGCTTAATAAGATCACGGCCCGTAACATGTAGCGCTATGTCCCGCAGCCGGGTGAAATAAAGCGAAAAAGCCTTTTTCGTTGCCGGACGAGAAGTTTTGGCCATCAGGTACAGGCACACTTCAAGCGGTATGCTGTTTAGCAGGCCGCGAATTTCAGCATGCGACGGCTGCTGCTTCTGCGCAAAGCGGTACAGGATATCGTTGCCGGTCGTCTTGGCGGCAGTAATCGCGTCACGGTACCTTTTTTTTAGATCAAAATACCGGCAGATCTCCGGAATTTGATCGATTTTGACGCGGTCAAGCGTAGCGAGCAAAAAAACAAACCATTTTTCAGCTGTATTGTCAAGATAAAGAAGGTCATACCAGCTCAACACGCCTGAAATGTTTTTAAACAGCTGCCGCATGGCAGCATCAAACTTAATGTCCTCGTGAATATACTTTAAAAGCCCCAACTCGTGCATGCGCCGCACCATGGAGAGGGCCTTATCCTCGTTCAGAAGCAACACGAGCTCGGTAAAAATCCGCTTGCCGCTCAGACCTTTCAGGAAATCCATTTTTACGGCATTTTCAATCAAGCTTCGGGTAAGCTTGCTTAAATGAAACTCCAGGCGCTGTTCAAACCGTATTGCCCGAAAAATTCGGGAAGGATCTTCAACAAAGCTCAGATTGTGCAGCACCCGGATCGTACGGTCCTTGAGATCGCGGCGAGCCCCGAAAAAATCGATAAATTCTCCGAAAACCGGCGGATTGAGGCGAATGGCAAGAGTGTTAATGGTGAAATCCCGGCGGTACAGGTCAATTTTTATGGAACTCCATTCAACTTTCGGTAGCGCAGCCGGCTTTTCATAATACTCAAGCCGGGCTGAGGCTACATCCAGCTTTTCATTATTTTTCAGATATATAACAGCGGTCCCGAACTTTTTGTAAACTTTGACATTTTTGCTGTTCTCCGCGGCAAAAGCCCGAGCAAATTTTATGCCATCGCCTTCAATCACTATATCAATATCAAAATTTTCAACCCGCAGGAAAACATCCCGCACGAAACCGCCCACGGCATAGGCATGAAAGCCCATGCGCTCGGCGGAGCGGCCTACCTCCCGAAGGAGCTGCAGCAGGTGCTTCGGGAGCCGTTCTATAAGCACGCTTTTAATTGATGTTTTTTTGACGGCTGTTTGTCTGAAGCCGAATTCCTCATCCTGGGAATCCACATGCAGGACGCGCAAAAGATCAGTTCGCGTAATGGCGCCCTTAATTTTTCCGTTATCAACAACGGGCAGAAACCGCTGATTGCCCTTGATAATATGGCGCTTAATCTCATTAAGGGAGGTTGTCTGCCTGACCGTGGCAAACTCTGGGGACATATATTCCTTTACCGGGATGCCCTTCAGACCGTGATGCCGGGCCTTTTCTATGATCTGTCGCGAGATCAGCCCGACAATACGGCCCTTTTCAGTTACCGGTACGACATTAATATTATAGCGGGTCAGCAGCCTGCTTGCGGCATCAAGTGTTTGCCCGAGATCAATCGTTTTCACCGGCGACACCATAAAATCGCGGGCCACCTGAACGGGCTTAATAGACTGCCCGAAGACAAGCAACAACTGTTGTTCGACCTGCGAAAGTGTCATGTCGTGCACGGTCGCGGATGCGGCTGTGGCATGCCCGCCCCCGCCGAAAGCTGAAAGCACCTCGCCGGCGTTGACTTCCGGTATGCGGCTCCGGCCCACGATGTAGATCCGGTCATCCATATTAGCCAGGGCAAAGAGCACATTTGCATTTTCCATATTTTTGAGCTTATGCACCAGTACGGCAAAATCACCCACATAGCCCGTGGTAAGGCAGCGGGTGATCATCACGTCCACGCCCTGAAAGGTATGCACCGCGGCATTTTCAATCAGCTCATTGAGAATGGAGACCTGATCGGCGGTCAGATCCTTGATGACGAGATCAGCGACAACATTTAAATTTGCTCCCATTGAAAGCAGCCAGGCAGCAGCAGTGAAATCCTCCTGCGAGGTCGAGCTGAAGGTGAGGCTGCCCGTATCCTCATAGATGCCGAGCATCATGATCGTTGCTTCATCGGGTGTGATGTTGATCCGGCGTTCGCGCAGCAGTTCGGTCATGAGCGCGGTATTTGATCCATAGGGCCGAATAATTTCAAGGGAGCCCCTCACATCATCGGGGGCGGGCGGATGATGATCATAGACATGAATGTCCACCCCGGGCTGGCTGCACAGCGTAGCGAACTTACCGAGCCTGCCTGCCTGCCGGATATCAACCAGTATAAGCCGGGTGACTTTGTCCAGCTGAATTTTGCTGGCTTTGCCAAAGTCGAGAGCGTACATGGCCGAGCTTAGAAGAAAATTACGTATGGTTTTCTCCTGGCCGCCGGGGAAAGCGGGCACTGCGTCGGGATACAGCTTTTTTGCCGCTATCATTGAGGCAAGCGCGTCAAAATCGGCATTGATGTGAGTGGTAATTAGTTCCATATATCTTAAATTATATTTCAACCCCGCGGATGATATTTCTCGTGAACCTTTTTCAGCGTGCTGTCGGCAACATGGGTATAAATCTGGGTTGTGGTAATATCTGAATGCCCGAGCATCATCTGCACCGAGCGCAGATCAGCTCCGCCCTCCAGCACATGCGTGGCAAATGAATGGCGCAGGGTATGGGGCGAAATCGTCTTGATAATACCGGCTGCCAGACAGTATCGCTTGACAAGTTTCCAGAAACCCTGGCGGCTGAAAGGTCCGCCGTCGCGATTGACAAAGACAAAGGAATTAATCGAACGCTTCATGAGCAGCGGCCGGCCTTCGCCGATATAGCGCCGGAGCCAGGAAATCGCAATTTCACCCAGCGGCACGATCCGTTCCTTTGAGCCCTTGCCCAGCACAATGACAAAGCCGGCCTGCAGATTGATATTGTCCATCTTTAGCATCACCAGCTCCGAGACCCGCAGGCCCGTTGCATAGAGCACTTCAAAAAATGCACGGTCGCGCAGCCCCAGCATGCTATCAGTATCAGGGGCATGTATAAGCGCCTCCACCTCATCGCGATTCATGACCCCGGGCAGCTTTTTTTCAAGCCGCGGGGTTTGCACATCCTGAAACGGACTTTGCTCAAGTACACCTTCTATGACCAGATAGTTGTAGAATGTTTTGATGCTTGAAAGCATGCGCGAAAGCGAGCGGGCTGAAAGGCCGTTTTCCTGTTCATGGTGTAAGAACTGCAGCAAATCAGCGCGCGAACAGTCCTTCGCATGATGCTGCACCAGTTCAATAAAGGCGATATAACGGCCAAGGTCCCGGCTATATGATTCAACAGTATTGGGTGCGAGCCTCCGCTCGGCAACCATGAAGCTGTAGAACCCATCAAGCAGCAGCTGATTTGAAGCGCCCTTTTTCACAGCAGCTCTTTTGCTTTAATAAGCTGGGTTATGGTCCAGTTATAGGGCGTGTCTATACCGTAATCGGCTCCCATTTTGACTACAGCCCCATTGAGAGCATCTATTTCTGTTTTTTTGCCATGCTGTATATCCTGCAGCATGGAGGGGTGATGGTCAAAGGTGCGAGGGATAAGCACGTCAAAAAGCTCGGTGCGATAGTCTTCTGGTTGTCCCCAGTCCAGCTTCACCCCGCAAGCCCGGGCAACGGCAAAAATTTCTTCAATAATATGGGTCATGATCTCCCGCGTGCCCTCGTGAGCAAGCAGTTTGCCGTAATGAACGTTCATGATGGTGGCAAGGGCATTCAGCGCGCAGTTATAAAGAACTTTTCCCCAGATATACCGGTCGATATCGGCAACGGCATCAGTTGGCAGTCCTGCATCGGTAAAAGTTTTTGCAAGCTGCTGGACAAACCCGTGATCAATACCGCCCGGCAAAGCGCCAATCTTGGTATTATCTGCTGAAACCGTTACGGTTACATGGCCGGGTCCGTTAAACTCTACGCCGAATATCATCCTGCCGCCAATGGTTTTATTTCTGCCTGCCATGGCGGCAATCATCTCCACATTCCCGAGGCCGTTTTGCAGTGATACAATCGGTGGCATATCAGGCAGGGCCTGCAAAAGCTCATTAAGCGCCATACCCGTATCATAAGATTTTACCGCCAGAAGCACGACATCAAAGGTCAGCGGATCGCGAATATCTGAAAGGGCCGTAAAAGCGGTAAGAGACTGCACTCTGCGGGTACCCCAGATGCCGTCAATCAAAAGCCCCTTTTCAGCTATGACACGGGCATGTGCCGGCCGGGTTATCAGAACAACCCGGTGACCGGCATCGGCAAGAAAGCCGCCGAAAACCGAGCCCATGGCCCCTGCTCCCATCACCAGTATATTCACAATACGCGCCCTTTCATGTATAATCAATATTACAAAAAAAGGCTGCCTACTGGATTGTCATATTTGAATTTAGCAGTTGTAATCACCCTCCCCTTAATCCCCTCCCATCAAGGGAGGGGAGAACTTATTTGCTCCCTCTCCCCTCGTGGGAGTGGGTTGGGGTGAGGGGGCCTGCAAAATCAATAGGAGCCACGGTTGAATTATACCTTTTTATATACAGAGAAAACTATAAATAATTGCACCTTATGAAACCACCATTCATACTGCTCGTAAACCCCTGGATATATGATTTTGCCGCCTATGACCTCTGGCTCAGGCCCGTGGGGCTGCTGTCGATTGCGTCGCTTTTAAAAAAAAGCGGTTGCGAGGTCCACCTGCTGGATTGTCTGGACACGCATCACCCCGCCATGCAGGCACAGGTGCTGGATGCAAAAATTAAGCACCGTACCTACGGGCAGGGAGAATTTTTTAAGCAGCATATACCGAAACCGGCTTGCTTGCGCTGTATTCCGAGAAACTACAGCCGTTACGGCATGGACCCGGATATTTTCCAGAAAGAGCTCAAAAATCTACCCAGGCCCGATGCCGTTCTTGTCGGCTCAATGATGACCTACTGGTATCCGGCAGTACAGGACTGCATCAAACTGGTCAAAGAGGTTTTCCCTGAGGTTCCGGTGCTGCTTGGCGGGATTTATGCTTCCTTGTGTCATGAGCATGCTGAAAAAAATTCCGGGGCTGATTTTATTGTGCAGGGGACGTTCACCGGTTCCTCGATACAACTGCTGCAGGGAATTATTAAACGACAGCTACTGCCGGTTACCAGTACCAAGGTCCCCTGCCCTGCCTGCGAGCTGCTGAGCTCAAAACAAATTATTCCGATACTGACCTCGCGCGGCTGCCCCTTGAAATGCCCGTACTGCGCATCAAAGCTGTTGTGGCCGGATTTCGAACAGCGTGAACCCATTGCCATGGCCGATGAGATCGAGCGATGGCACATCGTTGAAGGAACCACTGATTTCACCTTTTATGATGACGCCCTGCTCATAAATCCCGCCACCCATATTATTCCGCTTCTTGAATCAGTACTCCAAAGGAATATAAAGGTGCGGTTTCATGTGCCCAATGGCCTGCATGTGCGCGGTATTGACGGCCGGCTTACCGGTCTCATGCAGTCTGCGGGGTTTAAAACATTGCGGCTCGGACTTGAAACGGCGGACCCCCACTTGCAGAATGCAACCGGCAATAAGGCATCGCGCGATGATTTTATCCGGGCGGTTCATGCGCTGAAATCGGCCGGGTTTACCAATAAAGAAGTCGGAGTGTATATTCTTGCCGGTCTTCCGGGACAAACCGTCAAAAACGTTCGCGAGAGCATTGCCTTTGTGCAGGACCACGGACTTCGGCCCTATATAACCGAATATTCTCCGATTCCGGGAACCGCTTTCTGGGAGCAGGCTGTTGCAGCTTCACCATTTCCCATAACCGAGGAGCCCCTTTTTCATAATAATTCGCTTCTGCCCTGCCGGTATCCCCGGTCGTGATAAATTGAGCCAAAAATGGTCGTTAAGAAGTGAGCCACTTTAGAGGTTGAGTTACTGAGAGAAAAGGATAAGGTTTTATTTTTATCTCAGTATAAGAG
>Ga0073936_10009758_pt1 | contig 11876 bp, 11 predicted proteins | sample AliMusrvi5mmetaG_FD_87041 | JGI IMG/M metagenome (GOLD analysis project Ga0073936, IMG submission 87041) | Freshwater lake bacterial and archeal communities from Alinen Mustajarvi, Finland, to study Microbial Dark Matter (Phase II) - Alinen... | ecosystem: Environmental > Aquatic > Freshwater >... | reverse complement strand
TCCCCGAACCGTTGGCGCGGCGGGAATCTCAAGCCAGCGCCCCAGCCCCATACCGGCGAGCACCGCCAGAAACAGACTTGCGATGCTGAGGATGCGCGTGGGAAATTGCACGAAGCGCAGCATTGGCAGCGCGTCCCACAACGGTTGCGAGGCGGGCGTGGTGAAGAAGACGCAGCCCAGCACCGCGGCAACCGCGGCAACCGCGAAGAGAGCTTGCGTCCCATCGGCGCGCGCGCGCGCGCGAATGAGCGCGAATCCGCCGAGGATCGCCGCAGCCAATACTGGCAGGCTGAACGCATAAGGCACGAACTCGCTGATCTGGCGCGGGTCGTAGGTCTGGGGCAGCGTCAACAGATTCCCGACAGTGACGAAGTTGGCGTGAAAGTCGAAGGCGGTGCCGAGGATCGTGCGGTCGAGTTGCACCAGCGTCGTCTCGGTCAGCACCGGCAGCCAGTAGAACGCCGTCAGCCCCAACCCGAGCGCGAACGCGATAACAGGCGCAATCGCGAACGCGGAACGGGTGGGGCGTTGGCTCAACACCGTCACGCCGACGCACAGTGCCACAAACGGCGTCGCAAGCAAGGTCGTGATGTTGTGGCACAGCATCAGTGCAGCGAAGGCGATTGCCGCGATGAGAACGGCGCCGATGCCCCCGCGCACGGTCGCGCGCCGAAAAGCCCAGAACACCAGCGGCAATAGCGCCATCGCGCCCAGTTGCGAGATCGAACCCGTGTGCACGGCTATCAGGATCATGTACGGGGCGAAGGCGTACCCGGCGGCCGCGATCAGCGCGCCAGCGCTGGAGGTGAGATCGCGCGCGAACAAGTAAGTGAACAATGCCGCGGCCACAAGGAGCAGCGCGGTTGCGCCCATCAACGCCGGGACAAAGTCCATTCCGAGCAAGTGCAACGCTTCGACTAAGTAGTACACCCCTGGCGCGTAATAATTGAACAGCGGATAGCCGTACCCGAAGGCCAGGTCGGGCGCCCAGCGCGAGTACAACACGCCTTGCCGCACCAGTTCATCAAGTTGCACGACGCGGTACAGATGCAGGAGGGTGTCGGCGCCGAAGGGCAGGTTGCCGTAGAGCAGGGGTTGCGCGGCCATCAGGCCGATGAGCACGCAGGCCGTGGCGACCAGGATGCCATGAATGGGAATGCGGCGATGCGTTTGGGCGGCGTGCATGGCGGGATTATATCAACTCCCGGCGCTCGTTTGGCGTCAAACAGGTCGTGACGTTTCAGGATTTCAGTGACGTAGGGCGACCAGAAATCGATGTCGATGAGGCGCGAGAGGTGCTCTTGAAGCGACGCGAACGCGGGAACTGCGACCATCCGGCGAGTATATACGATGCACCCAGCGACTGCACCTCGTCAAGAGCCGTCAGGGATGACGGCGTTCCGGCAATGCGCTCATCTCGTTGCTGCGCCAGTTTGTGCGCGGCGAGTACGGCATCGCGTTGGGCGGCGCGCATGCTAAGGGCGTCGACGATGCGGAGTCCGACATCGACCTGTATCTGTTCACGCGCCAGACGCTGTCCAACGACGAGCGCACACTGCTGTGCGAGCGATACAGTTCAGACATCACGGGCATCGTCTGTTGGGGCGACGCGCGCGATAACGGCGCGTTCGCCCAGTCCGGGAGTAGCGGTTCTCAATCTGAATAAAACAGGCCGGGCGGAATAACGACTTCGAGACCCTCCAACATAAAGCGGAAGGGCGCGTCCCACGAATCAAAAAGCATGGTAACTGCTCAGGCCAGTTGTAATGCAACGGGCTTGCCATCAAGCAAATCACGCAAAGACGCCAAGGCTTGATGGCCTTGTTTACGCACAGTTGAGATATAGCCGCGCACACTGGCGAATATGCGCACACCCTCGGCACTGCGGAAGCAGCCTGATACTTTCTGCTTGACTTTCATCATACGCAAATCCCGCTCGGCCTGGTTATTGTCGAAGGGCACTCGGAAGTCGTGCATGAAACGCAACACGCTGTCCTTGTGCTCGCGCAAGCGTTCCGCCACGCATAGCGTGCAGGCGGGCGAGGCGCGGGCACGCCCGCGCGGGTCTAGGATAGGATTTGCGGGCGCGGCCGGACCATCCGCCTATGCCACGGGAGAGATCATCGGCACAGGGCGGCCCTGTTTCGGTGAACCGGGATGATGAATCGATATGCTCTCAAGCGCCTCAATTTCCTGCTTGTTCAGGGTCAGATGAACGGCATCTTCGTCGGTGCTGCGAATTGCCGAAACCGGGATAGAAACGTCTTTCTTCCCCCACAAATGTCCCTCTCTCATCACAAGGTGCGTGATACTGTCTGTGGCAGCGTTCACCAGGAACTCATCCACATGACCCACCGCGCCGTCTGTTGCCTCAACGCGGGTTCCACGGCGAATGGCCAGTTCTCCGAACGGAATCTGTACCTCGCTGACCGGTACCCACATCATCGCATCACGAACTGCATACGGCCAGACGAGATAAGAACCCACCACGTATCCTCCGCTGTAGGCAGGCTGGGGCATCAGTTCATGAATGTAATGCGTCTGCACAAATGCATCCATGTGCTGTAGTTCATCGCGGGTACAGCCAAGTTGGATGCTATCGATGGTTGAGGCAACGATTTTCTCAACTGGCACAATCACTTCCGGGCGCTGCAACGAGGGTTCTTTGACGACCAGATGGGTCACCTTTTCGGTTACAGGGTTGATTAGCACACAGGTGGATTTACCACACTTACCATCGGCACAAGTAACATCCGCGCCGATTGGGATTTGTACGTCTACTGTCTGATGGATCGCAATCATTTTTTGATCGTTAATAACCATTTTCTGACCTCCATACTTATACGCTCAGGGCAACCGGCTCGGGGACATTTATGTGCTGCGTCACTTCGGTCGCTCCGCTGCCTTTCAGGATGTTATTGGCGCACGCTACTTCCTCTGCGGTGCCATGTGCGATGACCAGATACATACCGCCTTTGATATGCTCCTCATACTTGATGATGTGGCGCTTTGAAACACCCCAGCCTGCCAGTGCGCCGAGCACACCACCGCTTGCTGCGCCAACCGTTGCTCCTTCGACTCCGGCCAGCAAAACCGCTGCCAGCGACCCCGCCACAACGAGTGGTCCAAAACCTGGCACCCACACGAATGCGGCGCCGGCTAGTAAACCAAATAAGCCGCCCATCCACGCGCCGGAACCGACTCCGGATCTGGCCACATCACCCGCGGTCACGTATCCGTGAATCTCTTTCTCGCTGACCAGGTTTTGAGCCGTGATGGAGACCTGGGTGATGGGGAAGTCGGCCTTACTCAGGGTAGTGATGGCTTGTTCCGCTTTCGACATGGTGTCGTAGACACCGATAACGCTTTGATCTGACATGGAATTTCCTCAAGTCGATCTTACAAGCCACCTCCGCGGCTGACATTCACTGGATGGGGAGTTGTGTTACCCCCCAGTTGGGGGATTTATTAATCGTTCTAATGGTCTATATATCTTGATTCTCGTCTCAGCTACTATATGTATGGGTGATCACCCATATATCAATAAATACAGAGGTTAATGAACTATGAAGACCGATTATGACTTGCAGCGTGACATTCTCGAAGAGTTGAGATGGGAACCCAGCGTTAAGTCGCAGGATATCGGCGTCGCCGTCCATGATGGCGTCGTCACACTGACGGGAAATGTCCCGACCTATGCCGAGAAATTCGCGGCTGAGGATGCTGCCAAGCGTGTGCCCGGCGTGCGCGCAATTGCTGAAGAACTGATCGTCAATCTGTTCGGCGCCCATGTGCGGAATGACAGCGATATCGCCCAGGCGACCACAAACGCGCTCGACTGGAATGTCACTGTGCCAAATGGCAAAGTGAAGACCATGGTGGAGAACGGCTGGATTACGTTGAGCGGGGATGTCGAATGGAATTTCCAGCGCGATGCCGCACGCGACTCAGTGCGCCATCTGATGGGCGTCAAGGGCGTGACCAACCTGATGCATGTGATCCAGCCATCGGTGTCCACATCCGAAGTGCGCGGCAATATCGAATCGGCGCTGAAGCGCAGTATGCAGGAAAACGCCGACAACATTACGATCGAAGCCCATCACGGCAAGGTCACATTGCGCGGCAAGGTGGACTCGTGGGAAGCCTATAATGACGCCGGACGCGCGGCATGGTCTGCGCCAGGGGTCTCTACGGTCGAAAACGACCTCGTGTTGACCAACTAAACCGGTCCCTCATTCCGCTGCTCGCGCAGCGGAATGAGTTATGTTTTATCTCTCGGCTGTTGCCTTTCCTCGTCCATGCGCCATCGTCCTGATCTGTCCGCCAGCGCCTGCGGGTTCTAGCACACCATAGCTGTATTACTGTCAACCAACAACTCGGAACAACACCGAAACAACACGTGTAATGGGCCACAGTATTTGACCAATCCATGGCCGAATAGCACCTCCACCACGCGTTCTTTCCCCGCGTCGTAGATGGACTCGGATTCCTCTCGCGTCAGTTTCACGACGAGTATATACGATGCACCACAGGCGCTGACCGTGGTTCGGGATGCAGCCAGTGACTGTACCCTGGGCGCTATCATAGGCCTACAGGAGAAAAACGTGGAAGAAGGGTTATCCCAGACAATCGTTGCGCTCATCCCGTTGATGCGCCAGTTTGTGCGCGGCGAGTACGGCATCGCGTTGGGCGGCGCGCATGCTAAGGGCGTCGACGATGCGGAGTCCGACATCGACCTGTACCTGTTCGCGCGCCAGACGCTGTCCAACGACGAACGCACACTGCTGTGCGAGCGATACAGTTCAGACATCACAGGCATCGTCTGTTGGGGCGACGCGCGCGATGACGGCGCTTTCGCCCAGGCCGGCAGTGACTTCCTTTACAAAGGTCGCAAGATCGAGTGCTGGTCGCGCGAGGCCGGCTACGTGGAGGGCATCATCGACGAGTGCCAGCGCGGCATCGTCAAACAGGACCTGGTGACCTGGACCGTGATAGGATTCTACAACCACTGTGCGCTGTCAGATTTGCGCAACATGGTTCCGGTGGATGACCCAACCGGCCTACTGGAAGTCGGCGGTGAGTGTCTACCCGCCCAGGCTGCGCGAGGCCATCATTGTGAAACACTTGAACGCGGCGCGATTCTGGCCGGATAACTTCCATTACAAGAGCGCCGTCGAGCGTTGTGATGTGATCTACACGACCGGCATCGTCCATCAGGTCGCGCACAACCTGATCCAGGCGCTATTCGCGCTTAATGAGACCCACTTCCCCGGCGACAAGAAGCTGGAAGCCGCGCTCGCCCACCTGCCACTGCGGCCGCAGAACTTTGCGTTGCGCGTCAGACGCCTGATGTCGCCCGAAGTCCCTGCCGATCGCGCGCTGCTGACGTGGCAGCGGGAAGAGTTGTGCCGGTTGCTAAGCGAAGTAACCCTGACTGCATGCGCCGACAGCACTAAAAGAATTCGCGATGATGTTCTTGCTTTGCCATCATTCTGAAATTTGTACTTCGACGAGCGTATTGCCGTAGCTGAACCTGTACAATGCCTTTGAGACACAAGGTGAAATCTATCTATCTATTTATAATGGAATCGCCAAAGTTGGATAAGCTCATTACACAGACCAGCGTAATCCGATGATAGACAAGGCACAGACCATCGGCTTCAAGGGTGTGCCGGAGAATGTATGGGAATTCCGTGTTGGTGGTTACCAGGTGTGCGAGAAGTGGCTCAAGGATCGCAAGGGTTGCCAACTCAGTGCGGAAGACATCACGCACTACCAACGCGTCGTTGCCTTGCATGAAACCATCCGACTGATGGGCGAGATTGACGCGGTGATTGATCAACACGGCGGTTGGCCGATCAAGTAATGCAACAATAGCCACCATGTTCAATATGTTTGCCACACCCGAAGACCCACCGGAGAAGCCGCAGACGCAATACCTATTTGTGGACGAAGCTGGCGACCCGGCGCTGTTTAACGCCGGAGGTCATGTCATCATCGGCAATGAAGGCTGCTCCAGTTATTTCATCCTGGGCAAGCTGGACGTGGATGATCCGCCATTGCTGGCTGCAAGGCTGAACCAGTTGCGTAAAGAGTTGCAAACCGATCCTTATTTTGCAGGTGTGGAGTCATTTCGGCCTGAACGCAAAAAGACTGCGTTGTTGTTTCACGCGAAGGACGATGTGGCTGAAGTTCGCTATCGCGTATTCAGCCTGTTGCGCGAAATGGGCAGCGCCTTACGCTTTCACGCCGTAGTGAGTGACAAGGTGAGGATTGCAGAACAGGAACAAGCAAAGCGTGTGGCGCAACCCGGTTATCGCTACAATGAGAATAACCTTTACGATGATCTGACAGAATCGCTTTTCTCGAAATTCCACGTGTTGGCTGACAATTACGATTTGTGTGTTGCAAAGCGTGGAAATAAGGATCGCAACCTGGCTATTCAACAGGCGATTGCACGCGCCGAGCGCAAATTCGAGGCAGACTACGGTTTCTCGCGCGGTGGACTGAATGCGTGGAAGATCACCATCAGCAACCCTGAAACGACCGTTTGCTTGCAGGCTGCCGATTACTTTTTATGGGCGGTGCAACGTTTTTACGAGGCGCGAACGCATCCGCAGACGGGTGAATCATTACGCGAGGATCGCTATCTGAACTTGCTGTGGCCGCAAATTGGCGAGATTCACGATCAGCATTTCGGCCCGCAGCACGGCACTTTCTTTAACCACAGTAAGCCGCTGACACTCGCGGGGCGCTTTCCACCGCCAAAGCAAGGCGGAAAAACAATAAAGCCGTGAGTATAGGAGCGTTACCGCTCTCACGGCGCGAGGCCGAGTTTTGCTCACAGCTTATTTACACATTATAGCGCTTGTGGGGAGCTGTCAAGTCGTTTGCTCCAAGTCGATTAACAAGGCAGATCGTTTTCTGCTAAGGATGTGAACCGCAGCAACCCGCATCGGTTCGGGGATGCCAGAAGTCACGGAATGAATGTGACCTGATCTTACTCGATTAGGTTTCGTTGGCTACAAAGCAAGACCCCTATGTTAAACTCACCTCACCATGGCATCCGCACCTGGCAGGCAATTCGGGACTCCATTAACCCGAAGTTCAGAACTGAGCGCCGTGGCGAGTAACGGCCTGACGCCTGTAACCGTAACCTGATACGAATGACAAATCAACACAGATTACAGCTTGACGGCAAAGTGGTATTTACCGTTATTGCCGTTGTTATTGTCACAGCAACAGTGATTCTTATCAGACTGATAGGACTCAATGTTGTTTCGGATGACTTCTTCACTTTCACCAAGCATTGGGTTCACTTTATCGCGCAGTATGGAGCAGCAGCTGCATTGCGATACGATTTCTCGAATTACGCGCCTCCATATCTGTATTTGCTCTCTGTCGCGCATATGCTCTTCCCAGACGTGACGGCGCTCCATCTGGTTAAGCTGATTTCAATCCCGTTTGATTTTCTCTGCGCGCTTGGCGTGTACTTGAACGTCCGAGCGTTTACGCAGAACCGGGTGGCGCATGCGGTGTGCATCAGCGCTGTTTTGCTGTGTCCCACAGTGGTATTGAACAGCGCCTATTGGGGGCAGGCAGATGCGATATATACGTCGTTGCTTCTACTATCGCTCTGGCTACTTGTCAGCCGGCGCACAACTTTCGCGATGCTTTTCTACAGTCTGGCTTTCGCCTTTAAGCTCCAGGCGATTTTCCTTCTGCCCTTGTATATTTACCTGACTTTCGAAGGAAATATCAACTGGCGGCTTTGGTTATTTTTGCCAACGACATTGCTCCTCGCAGCAATTCCAGTGGTCATGACCGGAAGACCAGTGCTCGATGCACTGAGTATTTACGTGGGTCAAATTGGCATCAAGGAACAACTGACCAATAATGCCCCCAGCATTTTCCAATGGCTACCGCATGAACCCATAGTTACACTGGGTCTGGCAGGTTTGGGCCTTGCTGCTCTTTTCGTCGTTGCTTTATGGTTATGGCAAATTCTGCGGCATCAGCCATCGAGCGATCACATACTGCACATCGCCATGGCGCTGGCAATTGGCATTCCCTTTTTGTTGCCCCGCATGCACGACCGTTATTTTTATGTGGCTGATGTGCTTTCCATCGTCCTGGCGATTAAAGACAGGCGCATGCGCTTCGCGCCGTTTTTAATCGTGGGCGCATCGCTGAGCGCGTATATTGACTACTTCGCACAGACGGAAGTGATCCCTTTGTCTCTGGCAGCGTGCCTCAACCTGATTGCATGGTTGAATACACTCTGGGCTCTCAAAATGCGGATGGGCGAGACTGTAAAAACCGGGCATGAGGCGCCTGCGATTCCGGCAAAATACTTCAGAGTTGCAACCGCAGTGCTATTCGCTACGGTGGTTGCCTTAGCAGTTGCATCCGCATACGGAAACGGCGCGCGCGAACGTCTAGATGCGGCGTCAACCGCAGCGGTTTTTCGTCTCAACAATGGGGAGGTTACTTTACACTCACCGACGGCTGCGCGGTGCGCAGATGGCATTCATATTCAGTACATCTGGTCGGGGCCAGCAGGGTTGGCTGACCTGAAGCCGATCACCATTTTTGTGCACGGCCTGGACGCTGATCATAGAACGATTGCACAAACCGATGGAAAAGTCGACAGACGTTTTCCACTCAATGCGCTCGATCGCGCTTACGCTGAACAACTCACCCTCGCGACCGATAACGCGCAATCGATACGATACATAGAAATTGGCCTCTATTTCGCAGACACTATGCAACGGTTTCAGGCGTTCCGATATGATGGCAGCGAGATATCGGGCAACTCCTATATATACCCGGTTGGAGTAGATCCGTGTGCGTGAGGAAGTAGCGGTGAAGCTGACCTATGACACGAAAATACCGATTCTCACAACTCTCTAGCGCTGCGTTCGTGGTTCTGCTCGTGGCGTTTTCGATAAGGATGTACGGGCTAGGGGATCAAAGCCTGTGGTACGACGAGGGATATACGGTTTTCGTCGCCGCACACAGCCCCCTCTTCATTATCCCGAGGGTTGCTCAAGGCGACTTGAATACCCCATTGCATTACCTGATGCTGCACTATTGGATGATCGGCGCCGGCGCGAGTGAATTTGCCGGACGGATGTTGTCGGTCTTTTTTGGCGTTCTCACTGTTGCCGTTGCAGGAACACTCGCCCGCATGATTCGTCCGGCGTCTGTGCGAGCGTCATTGATTGCCATGCTGATGCTGGCGGTCTGGCCAGTGAGTGTTGCATTCTCGCGGGAACTGCGGATGTACTCCGTCTGCATTTTCCTGGATGTCCTGGCAACCGTTGTGCTTTTACGCTGCATGCGCAACCCGGGTGCGCATAATCAAAAGTGGCTGGCCTGGGCTGTCGTAACCCTTTTGGCATTTGGCGCGAGCGTCGTTTCAGTGTTCGTCTTTGCCGCCCAGGCGGTGTGCATCATGATCTGGTGGTTCACGACAAAGCGCACTGCGCGCACACATCACGCCATCACTGTGACTTTTGTTACGGGAATAGGAATAGTGGCGTGGGCGACGCTCATCTTTTTGTCCGGCGCCGGCTATGGTGGAACCTATACGGGTCGTCTATTGTTTCCCGTGGTGCTGCTCGAAAGCATGGCCGCCATGATGCTGCCACACTTGTCACCCGACCCGCTGGTAGCGCCCCTGGCGGTGGTCTGTATACTCGGGTTGATCCCCGCCCTATGGATTGGTGGCAAGTCGCGACAGTTAGCATTAATAACCGGCATGGGTATCGTTTTCATGGCTGTTTTCTGCTCGATTACAGGGAAGTTCAGTTGGCGGTATGCGTCGCTATTCGTCCCGCACGCGGTGATCCTGTTTGCAGTAAGCATCTCTTCCATGGGGCGCAAAGGAAGCGTTATGATTCAACGGGCGCAGGTGGTTAGCGTATCCATCGCGCTGATCACAGGTCTGGCCGGCGTCTATGTGTTGTACACCAATGAGGTGTATGCGAACGATGATTTCCGCGGCGCTGCTGCTTACATTCGCGCGCACGCACAGCCCGATGAAAGCGTTTTGCTGGTCGCCGGCCATCTCGCCCCTGTGTATGAATACTATGCGCCTGATGCCGCTAACGTATATCCTTTACCCCCGGATATTGATATCAATATTGCGCACATACTGGATTATGACCGCGCGGCGCCATTGCTCAACAAAGCGCTGGCAGATCGCACGGGTGCATGGGTGCTGCTGTGGCAGGATGACGTCATGGATCCTGCTGGAATAGTGCCCACCCTGTTGCGACGCATCTCGCATAAACTGCAACCCGATACCGTTATTACTCAATTTCACGGCGTGCGGCTGGAACACTACATTTTCGACCAAACCTATAGCCCGCTGCCTGAGTCAATTCCCCCACTGCAATCAACTGTTAATCGCGATGGTCGTCAGGCAGGTCTTGACGGCATGGGTTGTGGTCAGCTCCGCGCACCGCGCGTGGGCGAGAGAATGATCGAAGTAGACTGCTTCTGGCTTGTGAAACCGGATTCCGGTTTGCCATATGACACGAAAGTATCACTTCGACTGTACGCGCAAAATAACGCACTGGTAACACAGAATGACGTCATGCTGGCGCCGGTGAAAGGAGTGCCGTTTGTGCCATACTCAAAACCGCTTACAAGCATTTATTACCTTAATATTCCTGCCGACGTGCCCGCTGGCACATACACGTTACAGGCAATCCCCTATACGGGCGATGGCGAGCTTTCACCCCGTATGAGCACGCCATTGATAATATTGCCGTGAGCGCTATGGCAAACGACAAGAAGGGTTTTCATGGTTTCTGGTTAATGCTGATTGTCACAGCATTTATCGTGTTGAGCTTCATCAGCAGCTATAACCTGCCGCTTTTCGATGGATTTGACGAAATAGCGCATTTTCGCGCCGTGGATTACTACGCGCGCTATGCAGCACTTCCAGATTTGACGCATGCTCCATCTCACGAGGCGCACCAGCCGCCCCTATATTATGCGGTTGGCGCCATTCTCGTTGCGCCGATAGATCGCAATGATTTGAATGACTTGCTGCAAAGCGCGGTCGCAGATTCAACCAATCCGCGCTGGAACAAAACGCCCCTCGATATTTTGCGCGTGACTGGAGCAGCGCAGGCGCTTCTCATTCTGCGCCTGCTTTCCACATCACTGGGCCTCGTCACGGTCGTTCTCACTTACATATTGGCGCGCCAGATTGGATTGAAGGATCAGTTCAGCCTGCTCGCTGCCGCACTCATTGCATTCAATCCAAAGTTCATCATGCTGAGCAGCTCGGTCAGCAATGACATCGCGGTGATCTGTGCCGCTGCATTGTGTCTTGTATTGTGCCAGCGGTATATGAGTCGTAAACAGTCGAAACGCGGCGCATTCGCCCTTGGCGCATCGGTTGGGCTCGCGGCGCTATGTAAGGCCAGCGGGTTGGGTCTCGCCCTGCCCGTAGCATTTGCGGTTTTTTATGCGTCAACAACCCAGACATGTTCAGGCAGACGCGCGCGCCTGTTTATCATGCATGGGTTGGTCGCAGCATTTGGAGCAATTCTTGTCGTCGGTTGGCTGTATGTATTTCAATGGTATCGATACGGAAGCCCGTTGGCGTGGGAGCAGGTCAACAACCTGAATCGTTTTGCGATGCGTTTGACACCGCTTGACATAGGCCAGTATGTTGCAATGTTGCCGCCGATCCTGCCCACATTGTGGCGTGTAAATGCCGATCTGCCACTGCGCGCCGTCGGTGATGTCCTTGCGGCAATAACGCTGTTGATCGCGTGCATTGGCTGGGCGATTGGGATTGCCGGGCGAAAAATACCCTCCTACGCGGGGTTGCTTCCTGTCGCCATACTCGGTTC
>Ga0073936_10009749_pt1 | contig 11883 bp, 12 predicted proteins | sample AliMusrvi5mmetaG_FD_87041 | JGI IMG/M metagenome (GOLD analysis project Ga0073936, IMG submission 87041) | Freshwater lake bacterial and archeal communities from Alinen Mustajarvi, Finland, to study Microbial Dark Matter (Phase II) - Alinen... | ecosystem: Environmental > Aquatic > Freshwater >... | reverse complement strand
GAGATATGGTTTCGAGGATTTGCCCGATTTCATCCTGGATAACGACCCCAATAGCGGCCGGCCCAGGGTTTCCGCGTGAGGCGCCATCTGTGAATATAACGACTTTCTTAGGAGTCATTTTACTCGAAAAAAAGTATCCGGCTGCAGCTGGAGCACTGGGCCATTTTCCCGCTGCGGGCTTTTTGCAGTTCCGCGCTCGAGAGCGATATCCGGCAGCGCCCGCAGGTGCCCTTGTCGATTTTAGCCACTGCGATACCGCGGCGGGTCTTTATTTCTGCGTAAAAGTTTAATTCTTCAGGAGGTATCGCTGAAATTATCTTCTTGCGGCCTTCTTTTAACTGAGCCAGTTTGACGGTAAGTTCTTCTATCTGCAGGTGCAGGCTCTTGTGTTCCGCGCCTAGACGGCTCTCCAGCGATTTCAGGTCATCCTCGAATATCTTTATCCGTTTCTGAGTGTCTTCGATCTGTTCCATATATCCCATGGCTGTTTCTTCCAGGGGGTCGCGCTGTTTTTTGAGGGATTCCAGTTCCTGTTGAAGACTGGCCAATTCCTTGGGGTTGCGGACTCGCCCGCTGTAAAGGGACTCGTTGGCGACCGTCATCTTCCCGGTGATGTCTGAGATCGACCAATCGTTTTCTTTTTGCAGTTTCAAGAGGGCATCGAGTTCTGATTGGGATTTAGCCAGCAGGGCTTTTGCGCGGCGTAATACTTCATTCTCGTTGAGTTTAGCCACGGCCAGGGCTGATAGTTTATCTGTGGATTCTATTTCGAGGTCACATTCCTGTAACTGGTTCAGTTGACGGACGCTCATAAAACTATTTTAGCCTTCGGGATATCGAATAGCAACGGAGGTTGGCACCGCCTGGCGGAATAAAGGCCTAACTTATTTATGAAACTCGTCCGCGCGCGCCAGGTTGTAGCAATCCAGGCACATGATCTCGCAGGACATGGCTGTCCCTTTCGCAGGGACAGTGATGTAACGCGGGGCCCACCCCCCCGAGGTGCCTGCTCCGCGGTTTTCGAATACGAGGCGATTGGTGCAGCGGGAATATATATGGCCGTGGGAAACACGGCGGCATTCACACTGGCCTCCGGCTTTCTCCCATGCCTGTAAAACGGATATTTCGGGGATTGCCATATCTTCCCTATAATTATGACAGCAATAAACGTGATAAAGCAACATCCCGGCTATTGACACCCCAATTTTTTGAGATTAAAATAGCTGCGTTTTCCCGGGATACAAGATGAGCTGCTCCGGAGTGTCAGGAAAACGGCACCCGCCAGCAGGCAAGCAACCAGGTCTCCGCACGCAGATCCTAAACCGGTGAAGCAAGGATAAGAATGGACAGTCCGCTCAAGCTAAAATTGAATGACGACCTGAAGCAGGCGATGAGGGCAGGAGACAGCCTGCGCTGTTCCGTCATACGCATGGTGCTGTCGGCCTTGAAATACAAGGAAGGAGCCAAGGTGCAGGCAATCCTGGCTTCAATGAATTTCACCGAAGTCGCCAGGCAGGCCGAACTCCACGGTACCCCGATGCCCCCGGGCTTTGACCATGCCGAGATTGCCAAGCAGGTCACTATCACCGATGACGATATCCGCGGCGTGATCGCCAGGGAGATAAAACAGCGCAAGGAAAGCGTCGAAGCCTACACACAGGCGAAACGCCCGGACCTGGCAGCGAAGGAAGATGCCGAGATGGCTATCCTGAAAGCCTATCTCCCGGAACAAATGAACAGGGAAGAGATCGTCACCCTTGTTCGCAAAATTATCGCCGAAACCGGTGCCCAGGGGCCCAGGGATAAAAACAAGGTCATGCCCAAACTGATGCCCCTGGTCAAAGGCAAAGCAGACGGCCAGGAAGTGAATGCCGTCGTTACCGAGCTGCTCGGCTCATAAAACCACCTTCGGTTAAAAAAGGGGGATATTTCAGCCTCTCCCTTTTTTTTGCAAATCAGAGTTCGATGGAATCCCACGGCAACTTCTCATCCTCGCTCCAGTCCTCGATGATGTAGCGGGGGGAGTCCACGCCGGCTTTATTAACGGCCCTGCGCCAGGCGGCCAGCGAAACTTTTTCCATGTCCGCTAAAACCGGAGCCATGTCTTCACCGCCCCGCGACAGGGCAGCCTGGATCTGACTCCACTCCGGGCTCTCGGCCTTGACGTCGATCCCCTCCCCGCGAAGGGAATCTTTGAGAAGGTTGATCCTCCGTTCCAGCGCAGGCAGGCCCGCCATACCCATGAGTTGGAATGATGTTCCTGCCTTAGGAACAAACGGAGCCAGGTTGAGTGTGAGCCGGCAGCCTTTTTGGCCTTTGTCGAGCAGTGCCTGTGATTTCAGCGCCAGGGCAACTATCCCCTCAACGTCCTCGTCCGTTTCTGTGGGTAGGCCGATCATGAAATAGAGTTTGAGCTGCTTGAAAGGCCTTTCCGCGACCTTTGCCACCGCTTGCATTATGTCCTCTTCGGTGAAGTCTTTGCGAATGACTGCCCGCAGGCGTTCCGAGCCTGCCTCTGGTGCCAGCGACAGGCTGTGGGTGCCACCCAGCAGCATCAGGTCAAGCACCCGGGGCGCAAGTTTTTTCAGTCTGAGCGAACTGAGGGAAAATCCGGCGCCCATGTCCGCCAGACCTGAAAGCAGCTGCTCTATCTGCGGATGGTCGGTAACCACAGGGCCGACCAGCCCGATACGCCTCCTGAAGCGCAGCCCTTCCCGGGCCTGTTCGAGGAGTGAATCCAGTGGATGAAAACGCAAGGGGGAAAAGGCGCAGCTCACCAGGCAAAACTTGCAGCGGCCGCTGCAGCCGCGCTCGACCTCGATCATGAATAGCTCGCCCATTTCTGTGTCGTGCGTTAGTACGGTGGAGTGGACCGGGGACCCGGCCAGCTTCGGCTGCCATTGCCGTTTGATTTTATGCCCCAGGGTGTAGCCGGGGACCCAGACGCCGGGCACATCCGAAAGAAGCCTGAATTTTTCGGCACGGGCATTGTCCGAAACCAGTATCGGGATCAATGCCAGCAGGATCACCTCTGCTTCCCCGACGCAAAAAACATCTATGAACGGCAAAATGGGGGCTGGATTGGCGGTGATGCACGGGCCTCCCGCGATGATGATGGGATGGGTTTCATCGCGCTCGCGGGAATAAATCGGGACCCCGGACGCCCGCAGGATGGGAGCCAGGTTAAGGTAATCCAGCTCGTAGGAAAAAGACAGTGCGAGGCAGGCATAATCCATCATGGGTCGTGAAGATTCCAGGCTTAAAAACAAGGAACCGTCATTCTCCCAGAAAACCCGTTCGCAGACTGTGTCGTTCCGTCCGTTCAACAACCCGTAGATGTACTGTATGCCCAGGTTGGACATGCCGACAAAGTAGCTGTTCGGATATATAAGCGCAACAGGGTAGCGCCCGCCCCAGTCCTTGATGACCGTGCCATCTTCGCCCCCGAGTCTTCCCCCGCTGAAATAATCAGCGCGGCTCTGGGTGGAGAAGGATTTAACTTTTTTTGCGCACATCTGCTTTTGATATTACAGCATGACAGGCGCGCGCACAATAAAGGGCCCCTCTTGCGGAGGGGCCCTGTTGCTCAAAACGAACCGAAAACACTTAAGCTTCGAATCTGGAGTCGTTCCATGAGCTGGCGCGGGGTTCGATGACAGGCTCGATGCGTGTATTTTCCACAGGCATGCTGTGTGGTTCCGAACGTGGCTCTACCTGAGAGTTGGGCCGGCGTTCTATCCGCACTGTTCCGCGTATCTGGGGGGCATGCGAAGGCGGATTCGAGCCGGGCGGCGGAGGGCCTTTCCAGCAGCCTCGCAGGATGCGTCCGTCGAGGGCGATAACTCGGTCTGCCACGTCCCTGAGCTGCCGGGAGGTGCGCTCCTGCCCGAACAACGCGACTTCTACATGCTTGCCGTTGTCCTTGACCGCCTGGATGGCCCCGACGTAATCATTGTCTCCGGCCACGAGGATGGCTACGTCGTAGTTGTTCTTGAACGCATGCGTGATCATGTCCGTGGCGAGCTGCACGTCCACGCCTTTTTCGAAAGGCGGGCTGCTCGGCCACTGGCTGGTGTAAACCAGCCTTCCCAGCCGCAGTTCGGTGTAAGGGATGGCCGCCACGCTTTTGAAGAACTTGTCCTGGTCTTTGAAACGCTCAGGCTCTTCCAGTTTGCCCACTAGGGCGTTGTAATAATACATGCGAACGAGGCGGCGCTTCTCAAGGATTTTTTCGTTGAAGCACGCCAGGTCTATGTCGGTACGTTTGAAATAGGCCTTGAGCGAATGGTACATGTTGGAGCCGTCGATGAATATCATTACCCTTTCGTTTCTGTCGATGTCCTTTTACCTCCTTTCTTTGAGATTTATACCGGATCGATCAGCACTTGGTATACCCGCAGCTCGGGCACTTCAGGCAGCCTTCCTGGTATGCCAGGACGCTTGCGCACTCAGGGCATTGCCCCGCCACGTTCTTCACCAGGCCGAAATCCTGGGTTGCCCCTCCGTCAGCAGCCTCTTTGCCGGGTGCGAGCCCTGCATGGCGTTCAAGGACCCCCGAGATGGCATCGGCGCATGAGAGTATGGACTTGCCGTTCTCCCAGGCTATCGAGGGACAGCGTATGCCTTTCAATTGCTTGACCAGGGAGGCCACATCGATACCTGAACGGAGCCCAAGCGATATGAGGCGGCAAGTGGATTCAAGCTGGGCCGCGGCGCAGCCGCCTGACTTGCCGAGATGGGAAAAGACTTCGCATATCCCGTGTTCGTCGGAGTTCACCGTGACATAGATATAGCCGCAGCCTGTGGTTACACGCTCTGTAAAACCGGATGTGACCTTGGCCCGGCGGCGCGGGGCCAGGACCGAAGACTTGGCTTCTTCTTTCTTCTCTTTGGGGGCGTCCTTGCCGGTCGTGAACACCTGCCCTTCACGGCTGCCGTCGCGGTAGATCGTGATGCCTTTCAAACGCTGTTCGTAGGCCATCATGTAGACATTGCCCACGTCGGCAGGAGTCGCATCTTTCGAGAAATTGACCGTCTTGGAAACGGCATTGTCCGTGTGGTGCTGGAAGGCCGACTGCATACGGACGTGCCACTTGACCTCGATATCGTGCGCGGTCACAAAAACACGTCTAACGGCTTCGGGGACGCTTTCGATGTCCTTAAGGTGCCCGCCGCCGGCGAGTTTCTGCATGAGTTCATCGGAATAGAAACCGCCGCTTTTCGCTGCATCCTCGAAGTACGGATTGACCTCGATGAACTTGGCGCCGTCCAGGATGTTGCGCACGAAGCTTAGTGCGAAAACGGGTTCGACTCCGCCCGAGCAGTTGGCGATGATGGAAAGGGTCCCGGTCGGGGCGATAGTGGTGCAGGACGCATTACGCATCGGGGGCGCCCCGGGGCGATCATAGACGCTGCCTTCAAAAGCCGGGAAAACGCCTCTTTCCGCTCCCAGTTCGGCCGAAGTTTTATGAGCGGTATCGTTGATGACACGCATGACGTCTTCGGCGGTTTTAAGGGCCTCCTCGGAGTTATAAGGGACGCCCAGGCGCAGCAGCATGTCCGCAAATCCCATCAGCCCGAGACCGATTTTACGCGTACGGCGCGTCATTTCATCAATAGCAGGCAAAGGGAAGCGGTTGACGTCGATCACGTTGTCCAGGAAACGCACAGCCAGCTTCACGGTTTCCTGCAGTTTCTTATAATCTATCTCCGGTTTGCCGTCTTCTTTCAACATGCGGGACATGTTGATAGAACCAAGGTTGCATGATTCGTAAGGCAGGAGCGGCTGTTCTCCGCAGGGATTGGTGCTTTCTATGCGTCCCAGATTCGGGGTCGGGTTGTCCTCGTTGATGCGGTCTATGAAGATGATGCCGGGGTCGCCTGTCTTCCAGGCCAGCTCAACCATCTTGTCGAACACGGCTTTAGCGTTGAGCTTGCCGGCGAGTTCTTTGGTCCGGGGATTGACCAGGTCGTAATCTTTCCCGGCCCTGACGGCGTCCATGAATTCCGTGGTGACGGCCACCGAAATATTGAAATTGGTAAAAGAGCACATATCTTCCTTGGAAGTGATGAAGTGCATGATGTCCGGATGCGTCACGCTGAGGATGGCCATGTTTGCCCCGCGGCGGGTGCCGCCCTGCTTGATAACGTCAGTAGCCACATCAAAAGCCCGCATGAATGATACAGGGCCGCTGGCGACGCCGCCGGTAGTCCCTACCCTGTCAGTCTCGGGGCGCAGCCGGGTAAATGAGAAACCGGTCCCGCCGCCGCTCTTGTGTATCAGTGCCGTATTTTTTACAGCTTCGAATATGGACTCCATCGAGTCTTCGATAGGAAGCACGAAACACGCCGACAATTGGCCCAGGTCGCGTCCGGCGTTCATCAAAGTCGGAGAGTTGGGAAGAAACTCCAGGCTGGTCATAAGGGAATAGAACCTGTCTTCCCAGGCTTTAATATCCGCCTTGGGATCATGCTTTGATTCAGCCGAAGCGATGGTATGCGCCACCCGGCGGAACATCTCCTCGGGGGTCTCTATAACTTTGCCCTGTTTGTCCTTTTTCAGATAGCGCTTTTCAAGAACGCGAAGGGCATTTTCACTCAGTTTGGCGGGGACGTCGCCTGTTTTGGTCTTGGCCGGCATGGCGGTCATCTCCTTTTTGGAACGTGATTTTGATTCTGTAATGGGTTTGATTTGAGGCATATCTTTGATTTCCGGCCGCCCGGATTCGACTACGATTTGAGGCTCTTTGACTTGCCCTGCGGGCGCCTCGATCGGAGCCTGGTCGTATTGTATGTCGGAAGGCTTTTCAACAGATAGAAATTCCTTCACCATGGCCAGGATATCTGATTCCGAAGCCGGCTGAAGGGGTTGTTTGATATTTTTGGGAACGAAATCTTCCATGCCGGGCAGGACGGGCGGGCGCTCCATGCGCCCGATAACCTGGGTGGTGATTTTATCAATGCGGTCCCGATCGGAGATTCCCATCGAAGCTGCTGCGTTGTAGATCGCCCGCGCTATCTGGGTCCTGTTGATCTGGTCGCCCGCTCCCGTTTTAATATCGCCCTGTTTACTCATAATGACCCCTGAACGGTTTATACGCCTTGAACTAGGAATTAATGGGCAACGTTAGCTGGGCTTCTGAAGGAGATTGATAGCTCAATAAAGTATCAACTTCATTCTTGAGATCGGTGATATCCGTGAAATCGCGGTAAACGCTGGCGAAACGTATATATGCGATGTAATCGAGTTTCCTGAGATGGTTCATCACCATGTCGCCGATGTGGGAACTCGGGATTTCGGGCTTGCCCATCTGCACAAGCTCGGCCTCGATTTCGTCGGCCACAGCCTCTATCGCGCCGGCATTCAACGGCCTCTTCTCGCAGGCTTTGCGCAGGCCTGTAAGCAGCTTTTCCTTATTGAATTCCTCGTGGCGCCCGTCCTTCTTGATAACATACAGGCTGACGGGCTGAAGGCGTTCGTAGGTTGTAAAGCGTTCCTGGCAGTTGATACACTCACGCCTCCTCCTGACACCATCGTTTGTGTCACGGGAATCGACGACTTTCGAGTCTTCACTGCTGCAATAAGGGCACTTCATAACATAACTACTATATATGGGGTTAATAAAGATAGGCTACCACAATAGATAGTGGGAGTCAATACATTTAGGAGTGATTTCAGTTGTTTTTTGCACTTAATTTCTGTCTCTTCCCGAACCGGCCCGCCTGGGCTTAGAGCAGATCGTGCCCCCTCGCATGTCATTCCCGGGAGTCGAGACCCGGGAATCAAGATTAGAGGTTCCCGTCATCCCCGTTCCCTGTCATCCTCGGGCCGCAGACCCGGGGATCCATTTCCAATTCCTTGTCGAGCGCACCAAGACAACACTAGATGCCTTCGTTCGGCCGGGCCTCGGGCGGTTCCCCGAGGTTCTTGTCCTCGAGGCTCGAAGAGACCCGGGAATCCAGGATTCTCAGAGTAGTGACAGAGGGGTAACGCTCCATCCGCAGCCGCCTCACTTCATCGTTTGGGTCAAAACGATAGTCGAATTGCAGTCACGTTATGTAAGCGCAATCAAAGCATCTTTTTAAGGAAACGAATCGGTTTATCAGGCGCGGTCCGAAGGCATTCCAGGCACGGCATTCGTTTTTCGTTCTAACGAAACGAATACCCGTTGTCCTTATCTGCACTGACCGCTGTTTTGTTCTTCTTCGAGATATTCAGCTTTTAATTCGGTCGGGAAGAATGTGCCGAGTGGTATAGCTCCATAATAGCACATTTGTTCTACTTTGCAAAGGTGGGCATTTCCGTCATTGTTATATATATTTAAGTATTTCACTACCGGATGTAATGCTTTATTTATGTCCTCCGGTTACAATGGATATATGTCATTACTGTCACGCAACAACGAAACCGAAAAAGTTCTGGTAGATGCCGCCCTGATCCCTGAGTTCGAAATAGCCACCTTCTCGATGGGTTGATTCTGGGGTCCTGACTCCCGGTTCGGGAGTGAAAGCGGAGTGGTTCAGACCGTCGCAGGATATGCTGGAGGGACTTCAGTCAATCCGACTTATCATGACCTCGACGGGCACACCGAGACGACCCAGGTCCGTTATGTCCAGACGGTGATATCTTACGAGCGCTTGCTGGAGATCTTCTGGAGCGGGGTGGAGCCGACCGCCCGTATCTCGCGCCGCCAGTATGCCCAGATCCTCTTTTTCCATAACGTGGAACAACAGCGCCAGGCCGAAGAATCGAAACAGCGGCTAGACTATAGAATGAAACGCAAGACAACGGTGGAAATCCTTCCGTTCAAGCGTTTCTATCCAGCGGAGGACTATCATCAGAAATACTATCTGCAGCAAAACAGTCGCCTTATGCAGGAACTGAAGAACGCGTATCCCAAGACATCGGACCTGCTGAAGTCCACCGCGGCCGCCCGTTTGAACTCGTTTGTTTCGGGTTATCTTACTCTGGATAAATTGCGTAATGAACTGGGACACACTGATTTATTGCAGCCCGCCCAAGACGCTATCCTGGAAATCGCCTCCGGTACCATAATAACACCGGCGAACTGCTCTCTTTAACATCAATACGTGAAAATGGGGCTGGACAGCACATCCAGCCCCATTTTGTTGTTGTATAATTTTACGATTCGTGATTAAGTTTGTGATTCCAAAACAGATTTAGCGGAAGAATGCCACATTGAGATCGGCCTATTTATTGCGGGTTTAGTGACAGCTTCCGCCGTGTTCGCCCTGCTTTTCCGAATGGTCGCAGACTTCCTGGGGGTGTCCGCAGGTATTTTGTCCGATAACCAGTGTGTGGTTAATATTGGCTAGGACGGCTTTTTCGGGGTCCATTTCAGCCACCCCGAGCACTACTTCTATCCCCCTGCTTTCGAAAGCCATCCTCGGCCCCATACCCATGCCCCCGGCCAGGACAGTTTTCGCTCCGAGGTCTGAAAGCAACTGTGGCAGGCTGCCGCAGTTATGGGCGATAGTGGAAATCTTTTTTTTACTTGATATTTTCCCGTTTGGATCCACGTCGATTATCATGAATTCAGTCGACTGCCCGAAATGCTGCGATAATTTGCCGCCGCTTGTGGGAATTGCGTATTTCATGTTCGTTCTCCTTCAAGATATTGTCACTAACAGTCGAAGTTTTTCCGGCTGATTAATACCTATGTTTAAATTTGATGTGTATATTCAAATGCCGATTCAGGCTGTGTCCTGGTTACGGCGTACCCCTGGCGTATCACCTGTTGTGACGTCTTTAGATTTCGCCTTGCTGCAATAGGGACATTTAGCGCGTCGTTCGCCCGAACCATCTGTCTCTTGGCGCTGGTTTGCCAGGCAATCCGGGCTTGTGTTAACTACTTGAAAGCTGCCTCCCTCTATCCGGATAGCTTTCCCGTTTAGCAGTGCATCCGCGACTTTTTGCCTCGCCGCAGACAGAACCCGCTGGAAAGTTGGGCGGGAGACACCCATCTTGCTTGCGGCTTCTGTTTGTTGGAGCGCTTCGACATCCTTTAGCCTGAGCGCTTCAGCTTCTTCCACCGAAAGACGAATTTCGCTCAAAAATCTGAGGGGAATGCCTGCGGGTTTGAAATATGTGACATTTGGAAGTGACGAAACCACCCTGCATTTTTTAGTTCGTACCACAATATCACCTTTGATTATTGAGCATATGCCCATTATAAGTATCTTCTTAGGAATTTGTCAACAACGAAATTGAAAGATAGCTATTATTGAAATCGTTTCGCTGGCAACGTGCTCAATCCTTTCTGTTTTTACGCATGTGGAACATCCCTAAGAGACGGGAGCGGATTGTGGACGTTCGTCTCAGTTCCATCTAATACAAAAGTTACTAAACCAGAACCGTGGGTTGGCCATCCAAAGCACTCTCGATAAGCTCTAGAAGACCTCTATTTTATTATCGGGTGAGCTCGAATCGGTCAAGATTCATTACCTTGTTCCATGCAGCAACAAAATCATGCAGAAACTTCTCCAGGGAGTCACCACTTGCATAGACTTCCGCCAAGGCCCGGAGTTGGGAGTTCGAACCGAAGATAAGGTCGATGCGTGTGCCGGTCCATTTAAGCTCCCCTGTTGCGCGGTCACGCCCTTCGAACACATCTTTATCTTCGCTGGTTGCCTTCCAGGTTGTTCTCATATCCAGCAGATTCACAAAGAAGTCATTTGTGAGTGTCTCCGGGTACTTGGTGAAAACGCCGTGCTGAGACCCCCCGTAGTTAGCGTTCAACACGCGCATCCCGCCCACCAGCACTGTCATTTCGGGTGCGGTCAGGGTCAGCAATTGCGCCTTGTCCACCATCAACACCTCTGCCGATGCGGCATAGCGTGTCTTCTGGTAATTACGGAAGCCGTCCGCGATTGGCTCGAGCACGGCGAAGGATACCGCATCGGTTTGTTCTTGCGAGGCGTCCATGCGTCCCGGCGTGAAGGGAACCGTCACCGCATGACCGGCGTTCTTCGCAGCCTGCTCGACGCCGGCGCACCCTGCCAGAACGACCAGATCAGCCAATGAGACCTTCTTGTCGCTCGACCGGGCGGCATCATTATTGAACGCTGTCTTGACGGCCTCCAATGTCTTGAGCACCTTGGCTAACCGGACAGGCTGGTTAACTTCCCAACCCTTCTGGGGAGTCAGACGGATGCGGGCTCCGTTGGCGCCGCCGCGCTTGTCGGAGCCGCGGAACGTGGACGCAGACGCCCAGGCGGTCGAAACCATTTCCGAGACTGAGAGGCCGGAATCCAGTATCTTGTCCTTGAGGAATGCGATGTCCTTTGTATCGATCAGTTTGTGATTAACAGGTGGGATTGGATCCTGCCAGATAAGCTCTTCTGCCGGGACCTCCGGGCCGAGATAGCGTGCGCGCGGGCCCATATCGCGGTGCGTCAGTTTGAACCACGCCCGGGCGAAAGCATCCGCAAGCTGATCCGGATTTTCCATGAACCGCCGGGAGATCTTTTCGTAGGCAGGGTCAAAACGCAGAGCGAGGTCTGTGGTCAGCATTGCCGGCGCATGCATCTTGAATGGGTCGTGTGCGTCCGGGACAGTCCCGGCGCCCGCGCCGCCCTTCGGCTTCCACTGATGCGCACCGGCAGGGCTCGTCGTCAATTCCCATTCAAAACCAAACAGTATCCTGAAGAAGTTGTTACTCCACTTCGTTGGCGAGTTGGTCCAGGTGACTTCCAGGCCGCTGCTGATCGTGTCCGCGCCTTTTCCCATGCCAAAGTTGCTCTTCCAGCCGAAACCTTGCTCCTCGATGGGTGCACCTTCGGGCTCAGGCCCCACATATTTCGCATCACCGGCGCCGTGGGTCTTTCCGAAAGCGTGGCCGCCCGCGATGAGCGCCACAGTTT
>Ga0073936_10009746_pt1 | contig 11886 bp, 9 predicted proteins | sample AliMusrvi5mmetaG_FD_87041 | JGI IMG/M metagenome (GOLD analysis project Ga0073936, IMG submission 87041) | Freshwater lake bacterial and archeal communities from Alinen Mustajarvi, Finland, to study Microbial Dark Matter (Phase II) - Alinen... | ecosystem: Environmental > Aquatic > Freshwater >... | reverse complement strand
GGGCACGAAGAACGCCGAGATGGCGATGGTGATGATGTAGTCGAGCATCAGCGCCCAGCCGGCGAAGAAGCTCACGAACTCGTTGAAGGTGTGGCGGGCGAAGCTGGACGAGCCGCCCGCCTCGGGGAACATCGTGGTCGCCTCGGCGTAGGAGAACGCCGTGGTCACGAAGAGGAGGCCGGTCACCATGAAGACGACCGGCGTGAGGCCCATGGCGGAGGCCGCGACCACGCCGAGAGCGTAGTAGATCGAGGAGCCGACGTTGCCGTAGGCGGTGCTGAACAGCGCGGGAACGCCGAGGACCTTGTGGAGGCTCTGTCCCTCTCTCTTCTTGCGTCGTGCCACGGGCCCTCAGTCTCCGTCTACTTGATATAGCGCCAGCGCAGCGCGGCGAGGATCACGAGGAAGATGCCGGCGATCAGCTGGATGGAGAGCGGCCATACGCCGCCCCACACGCCGCGCGCGATCAACAGGACCCCCACGCCCCCGGTGACTACGGTGATGATCCGGCGTACGGTCCACATGCTCCACAGTCCGCAAAAGGCCGGTCCGGGCACGGACCGGCCACTCGGCGCAGCCTAGCACCCGCCGCCAGCCTGGACAAGACGTCAATAAAGACGGTGTAAAGGACGGGCCAAACGGGGCAGAGCGGCGCGCCGCCGACCGGAGAGGCTGGCGCGCGCACAGGGAGGCGCGCAAGGCGCCGCGAAAAGGGGGCGCGGCGGCGGCCGTGAGGCCTCCCCGCCGCGCCCCCTCGAGGAGAGCGCGTGCTCTGCCGTCCGTCCTACTTGACGAGGAACGGGATCACGAGCAGGGCGACGATGTTGATGACCTTGATCATCGGGTTGATGGCGGGGCCGGCGGTGTCCTTGTAGGGATCGCCGACGGTGTCGCCGGTGACGGCGGCCGCATGGGCGTCAGAGCCCTTGCCGCCGTACTCGCCGTCCTCGATGAGCTTCTTGGCGTTGTCCCAGGCGCCTCCGCCCGAGGTCATGCTGATGGCCAGGAACAGGCCGGTGATGATGGAGCCCATGAGGACGCCACCGAGCACCAGGTACGCATGGTTCCAGAATACGAGGGCGATGATGATCGGCGTGAGCACCGGGATGGCTGCCGGGAGCATCATCTCTCGAATGGCGGACTTGGTGACGATGTCCACGGCCCTGCCGTACTCGGGCTTCTCGGTGCCCAGCATGATGCCGGGCAACTCACGGAACTGGCGCCGGACCTCTTCGACGACCTTGCCGCCGGCGCGCCCCACGGACTGCATGCAGAGCGACGCGAACAGATACGGGAGCATCCCGCCGATGAGCAGGCCGACCAGCACCCAAGGCTCGCTGACCTTGAACTGGTTGATCACGCCCGGCCCGAAGCTCTCCTTGAGGTCGTAGGTGTACGACACGAAGAGGATGAGAGCAGCGAAGCCGGCTGAGCCGATGGCATAGCCCTTGGTGATCGCCTTGGTGGTGTTGCCGACTGCGTCGAGCGGATCGGTGATGGCGCGCACGCTGTCGGGCAGGCCGGCCATTTCGGCGATGCCGCCGGCGTTGTCGGTGATCGGGCCATAGGCGTCGATGGCGACGATGATGCCGGTCATGGAAAGCATGGCCATGACGGCCACGGCGATGCCGTACAGGCCGGCGGTGCCGCCACCGGCGGCCGTGTAGCTGGCGAGGATGCCGGCGGCGATGACGAGCACCGGCAGAGCCGTCGACTGCATGGACACGGCGAGGCCCTGGATGATGTTGGTGGCGTGGCCGGTGATGCTCGCCTTCGCGATGCTCTTCACCGGGTTGTAGCGCGTCGCCGTGAAGTACTCGGTGATGACGACGAGGAGGGCGGTGACCACGATGCCGCTGACCGCGCACAGGAAGAGGCGGCCGACGCTGGGGATGCCGGCGAGGCGGTACTTCTCGGCGCCGAGCATCCAGTTGGTGAGCGGGTAGAAGAGCGCGATGGCGATGAGAGCGGCGATGCCGAGGCCTCTGTACAGGGCGTTCATGATGTTGGTGCTGCCGCTGCCGAGGCGCACGAAGAACGTGCCGATGATCGAGGCGATGATGGAGGCGCCGCCGAGGACCAGCGGATAGGTGAGGGCGGCGGTCACGTGCGGCCAGAAGAGATAGGCCAGCAACATGGCGGCGACGGCCGTGACGGCGTAGGTCTCGAACAGGTCGGCGGCCATGCCGGCGCAGTCGCCGACGTTGTCGCCGACGTTGTCGGCGATGACGGCCGGGTTGCGCGGGTCGTCCTCAGGGATGCCCGCCTCCAGCTTGCCGACCAAGTCGGCGCCCACATCGGCGGCCTTGGTGAAGATACCGCCGCCGACGCGCGCGAACACGCTGATGAGGCTGCCGCCGAAGCCCAGACCGATGAGCGCGCGCACGGCGTGCTCTGGCCAGAACTTCGTGCCCAGCCAGTAGTACACGGCCACGCCGAAGAGCGCGAGGCCGACGACCAGCAGGCCCGTGACGGAACCGCCGCGGAAGGCGACGGAAAGGGCTGAGCCCAGACCCTTCTTGGCGGCCTCGGCGGTGCGGATGTTGACGCGCACGCTGACCATCATGCCGATGTAGCCGGCGGCGGCCGAGAGGGAGGCGCCGACGACGAAGCCCGCGGCGGTCTCCCAGCCGAGGCCCCAGCCCTGCTTGGCGCCGAGAGCGACGCCGATGATGACGAAGACGACGACCCCGACCATGGCGATGGTGCGGTACTGACGCCCGAGGTACGCCCTGGCGCCCTCCTGGACGGCTCCCGCGACCTCGCGCATCTTCTCGTCGCCGGACGGCAACGCCAGCAACCAGCGGATGAGCAGCACCCCGTAGACCACTGCCCCGAGGGCGCAGATCACAGCGATCAGCACCGCATTGTTGGAGAAGAACGAACTCACTTGGCTGACTCCTTTGTTGACTCCACGTGGCTCGCGGCTCGGTCCGCAAGGACCTCAGCACGGCCACCCCAGACTTGGTGGGCATCCCCGCTGCCCATGACTTTCCTGACTCGCGCGCGCCACCCCGCGAAGGGGAGGGGCGCGTCAGCCCAGGTACTTGCCGATCAGAAGGTCGAGCTTCTCTTTGGTCGCCGCCGGGATGAGCTCGGCCGGCGTGTTGATGGCGAACTCCACGGCGTGCCGGCAGGCGCAGTCCCGCTCCTCGTCGAGCGCCCCTACTACGCGGCGCACGATGGCCTGCGCGGTCTCGACGTTGCGCTGGACGTTGCCCAGCACCTGCTCCAGCGTGACGTCCTCTTCCCCTTCGTACCACACGTCGTAGTCGGTGACCATGGCCATGGTGGCGTAACAGAGTTCCGCCTCACGCGCCAGCTTGGCCTCCTGAAGGTTGGTCATGCCGATGACGTCGAAGCCCAGCTGCCGGTAGACGTTGCTCTCGGCGCGCGTGGAGAACTGGGGACCCTCGATACAGACGTAGGTGCCACCCTCGTGCACGGTCGCGCCGGCGGCGCGCCCGTGCTGCACGATGAGCTCGGAGCAGTAGGGGCAGAACGGATCGGCGAAGCCCATGTGCACGACGACGCCGTCGCCGAAGAAGGTGCTCGGCCGCGCCTTGGTGCGGTCGAAGAGCTGGTCCGGCACCACCACGTCGAGGGGCTTGAGTTCCTCGCGCAGGCTGCCGACGGCGCTGGCCGAGAGGACGTGCTTCACGCCCAGCGACTTCATGCCCCAGATGTTGGCGCGGTAGTTGACCTCGCCGGGAAGGATGCGGTGGCCGCGTGCGTGCCGCGGCAGGAACGCGACCGGCACGCCGTCGATGTCGCCGAGGAAGTACGAGTCGCTGGGCGCGCCGAACGGGGTGTCGATGCGGACCTCGCGGGCGTTCTCGAGGAGCTCGTAGAAACCAGAACCGCCGATCACGCCGACGCTTGCCGAATCCTGCATATCGGACACCCTTTCTCTCCGTTCTGACGTGCGCCGCCGGAAGTATACAGGATGCAAGTCTGGGACGAGCCCGCGCGCGCGTGCGCAAGGACGCCGATCCGCAGCGGCGCCACGATTGCCAGCCGAGGCCGACGCGGCGGGCCATCGCGGCGTCGTCAGCGGCCCGCCCGGAGTGATAGGTTTCCCGCACCAGTGCGTACCCCGGGTCTCTCGCGCGCAAAGGAGCGAAAGGTGCCGAAGAACAAGGTCATCCCCATCGCCGAGGCGATGTCCCACGTGAAGAGTGGGATGAGCATCGCCGTCGGCGGCTTCATCGGGCAGGGCGATCCGCTCACGCTGATCGACCACCTCAAGACCATGGACGTGCGCGACCTCACCATCTACGAGAACGACGCCGGCTACCGCGAGCGCGGCGTCGTGGAGCTCGTCAGGCAGGGCAAGATCAAGAAGGTCGTCGCCAGCCACATCGGCACGACGCCCGAGATCGGCAAGGCCATGAACGAGGGGCGCCTGGAAGTCGAGCCCACCCCGCAGGGCACGCTCGCCGAGATGATGCGCTGCGGCGGCGCGGGGCTCGGCGGCTTCCTCACGCCGACCGGCATCGGCACCATCGCCGAAGAAGGCAAGCAGATCATCGAGCTCAACGGCCGCAAGTACATCCTCGTCCCGTCGCTGAAGTGCGACATCGCCATCATCCGCGCTCACGCCGGCGACACGTGGGGCAACCTCATCTACCGCGGCACGTCGCGCAACTTCAACGTGCCCGCGGCGATGTGCGCCGACTACGTCATCGCCGAGGTCGAGAACCTCTACACCATGGGTGAGCTCGACCCCAATGCCATCCACACGTCGGGGATCTTCGTGGACGCGGTCGTCCGCGCCAACGTCGAGTACTGCACGCTGCGCGAGGAGAAGTTCAATGCCTGACGCGAAGCAGACCATCGCCTCCCGCGCGGGGCGGGAGCTCGAGGACGGGCAGATCATCAATCTCGGCATCGGTCTGCCGACGCTGATCGCCAACTACGTGCCCGAGGGTGTCGACGTCGTCATCCAGACCGAGAACGGCGGCATCGGCGTCGGCCCGGCGCCGGAGCCCGGTTGCGAGGACCGCGACCGCGCCAACGCCGGCAACCAGCCGATCACGCTCGTCCCGGGCGGCAGCTACTTCGACTCCGCGACGTCGTTCGCGATGATCCGCGGCGGTCACATCGACGCCACCTTCCTGGGCACGCTCCAGGTCGACGAGAAGGGCAACATCGCCAACTGGATCGTGCCCGGCAAGATGCTCGCCGGCATGGGCGGCGCCATGGACCTCATCACCGGCGCCAAGATCGTCTACATCGTCAGCGAGCACTGCTCCAAGGACGGCGCCTCCAAGCTGATGAAGCAGTGCACCTTCCCGCTCACCGGCGCCGAGGAAGCCGACGTGATCATCACCGAGCGCGCCCTCTTTCGCCGGCATCCGGACACGGGCTGGGTGCTCGAGGAGGTCGCGACCGGCTTCTCGCTCGACGACATCGCCGGCTGCACCGACATGGCGTACGCGGTCGCCGCCGACGTGAAGCTGGATGCCTTCGGCGCATAGGCCGCTCGCGCCCGCGGCGGAGTCGGCGAACGGGCGTTTCCCACCCGCCGCGGGGCGGTAACAGCGTAGCGGCACGTTCGAGTCCGTGGACCTGAGCCGGGGAGTGACATGAGCGACCTCAAGAAGAAGTTCAGCCGCAAGGAGTGGAAGGACTGCTGCGGCAAGGGCTGCAAGAAATGCAAGATCGCCCAGACCTACATCGGCGTGTACGGCAAGAAGAAGGGCCTCGACAAGCTCAACGAGGACCGCGCCGTGATGCAGAGCAAGAAGGCCTCGAGCAAGAAGAAGTCCTCATAGCGGTGGATGAGCGCGACCGCGTGACCACCTCGAGGGCGATCGCGCCGTGACGGGCTCTCCGGCCTCGTCCGCTCGCTACCCGGAGACCATCGGCTTCCTCGACATCGGCACCAACTCGGTGCGCCTGCTGGTCGCCTGCCTCGAGGACGCCCATTCGTGGACCACGCTCGCCCAGCAGAAGGAGCCCGTGCGGCTGGGCGAGGGCGAGTTCGGCGGGGAGAGCGTGCTGCAGCCCGCCGCCATGGACCGCGCCGTCCTCGTGTGCCGGACGCTTGCCGACCTCGCCCGTTCCCGCGGCGCCAGCGAGATCGTCGCCGTGGCGACGTCCGCGACGCGCGAGGCCCAGAACCAGAGCGTCTTCGTGCACCGCCTGCGCGACGAGGCGGGCATCGAGGTGCACGTCGTCTCCGGGCCAGAGGAGGCACGCCTCATCTTCCTCGGCGTGCTCGCTACCGTCCACCTCGAGGACGCGCATGCGCTCGTCGTCGACATCGGCGGCGGCAGCACGGAGATCGCGCTCGGGGGCGCCGGCGGCGCCGACTCCACAGACTCACTCCGGCTCGGCGCCATCCGGCTCACCAGCGAGTTCCCGGAGGCGGGCGGCCCCGGCCCAGTCACGGCCGCCACCTACGAGGCCATGCGCCGGCACGTGCAGGTCCAGTCGGCGCGCGTGCGGCACAAGCTCGCCGGCGAGAGCATCGACGTGGCCTACGGCACCTCGGGCAGCATCCGCAACCTCGCCAGCGTCGTCGTCCGCGCCTTGCGTGGCGGCACGCCGCAGCGCATCGACACGTTCACGCGCGCCGAGTTGCGCAAGGTCGTCAAGCTGCTGCGCACGGCGGACCTGGAGGCGCGGCGCAAGGTGCCGGGCCTCAACCCGACGCGCGCCGACATCGTCCTTGCCGGCGCGGCGATCCTGGACGCCGTGATGGAGGACTTCGGCCTCGACAAGATCTCGGCGATCGGCGAGTGCGGCCTGCGCGAGGGACTCGTGATGGACCACCTCGCGCGCACCTCGCGCGCCGTGCCCGGGCACGCGCCCACGGTGCGCGAGCAGAGCGTACTCGCTCTCGCGCGCGCCACCGCCTTCGACGAGCAGCACGCGCGCCACGTGACGGCGCTCGCGCTCGAGCTCTTCGACCGCTCCCGCGAGGCCGGCCTGCACGCGTACGGCGCCGGCGAGCGCGAACTCTTCGAATACGCCTGCCTGCTACACGACATCGGCGCCTTCCTGAGCTACTCAGACCACCACGTGCACGGCCACTACCTGGTCCGCAACGCCGACCTTCTGGGGTTCGACCAGGCGGAGGTGGAGATCATGGCGGCGACGGTGCTCTTCCACCGCAAAGGGCGCCCCGGCTCGCGGCACGCCGCGTTCACGGCGCTCGACCGGGCAGGGCGCAGGACGGTGCGGCTGCTGGCCGTCTTGCTGCGCATGGCCGAGTACCTCGACCGCAGTCACACCCAGGCCGTCGCGCACGTCGCGCTGCGCCGCGACGGCAAGCGGGCGCTGGTGCTCGAGGTGCAGCCGGCGCACGACTGGCGCCTCGAGCGCTGGCGGCTGGAGGACCGTCGCGAGACGCTCGAGAAGGCGCTCGGCCGCGCGCTGACCGTGAGCGAGCTCGCGGCCGGCTAGATCTCGGCGATCACCGTCGCCAGCTCGCGGCTGAAGCCGCTGCCCGCGACGGTGGGCCACACCTCCGGGAAGCTGAGCACGAGGCGCTCCATCTCCTCCTGGCGGACCACCAGGTAGCGCGCGGCGCCCGGGGCGATGGTGACCTCGAGCGTCCCCGGCAGCCCGTGGCCGCCGTGCCGCCAGGTGCCCCAGGTGATGTAGTCGCGCAGGACGCCGCTGGTGACCACCGCGTCCTGCAGGTCGCCGAGGTGGTCCTGCATGCCCTTGACCTTCTTGATCAGCGACCGCGCGTCCGGGCCGAGCACGTCCTCGAAGAACTCGAGCGTGTAACGCAGTCCTTTGCAGGCCTTGCGCAGCGCGTGGAACTCCGGCAGCGGCGTCTCGAGCCCGCCGAGCCGGCCCTCGAACGACCACACGTCGGCCATGTCCTTGTAGAGCACGCCGGGCAGCACCTGCGCGACCCGCTGCGGGCGCGGGTCCGCGGGCGGGCGCGACGCGAGGAGTTCCACCGGAGCCTCGAGCAGCTCTGAGAACCGCTCGACGAAGGCCCTGTAGCGATCGCCGTCGAGGTACGCGGCCATGCGCTCGCGCTGCCGCTCGCGCTCGCCGCGGCAGCCGTCCAGCAGGCCGTCCAGCTCACCGCGGCGGGCGGCGGGCAGGCCGTCCAGATAGTGCTGCGTCTTCTCGCCGAACACGTCCAGGTCGCGCACCGCACCGAGCAGGCGCCCGGTCCGCCGCAGGCCCTTGAGCACCGGGCGCATCACGTCCGGCTCGAGGTAGTCGTCGAAGACGCGCAGGGCCATGCGCATGCGGCGCGTCGAGACGCGCATCACGTGCAGTTCCTCGGGATCTTCGCCGAGACGCGTGCCGGCCTCGTGCTCGAGCATGCGCGCGAGGTGGAAGCGGAACGTCTTGCCGGCCGCCTGGACCATGGTGTCGGCCGGCAGGATGCCGGGGCGCTTCTTCTTCTCGTCGTCGGCGGCCTCCGGCTCCTGCGCGTCGGCATGCGGCTCCGCCGCGCCGGCCTCGGGCCGGCGCCCAGCGCTGCCGGCCTGCGCGCCGGCGGGACGCGAGCCCGCTGCCGGGCGGCGAGCCGTGGCGATCGCGGCGCCGATGTCGACGGCGCCCTCGGGGACGCCAGCGTAGATGGCGAGCCCGTCGGTGCGGTACCGCGCCACCCAGTAGCGCGCGCGCCGGCCCGAGAGGCCGGCGCGCGCGCCGGCCTCGGCCGCCGAAGCGCCTTCGTCGATGGCCAGCAGCACGAGCGCGCGGCGTGCGTTCGCGTCCTCGCCGCCGGCGCGCGCCTCGTGGGCTGCCCTTTCGGCCCGCGGCAGCAGCGTGCCGCCTTCGGCGGCCGGCTCCGCGATCTCGAGGGCGCGCACGAACTTGGCGCGCGGCTCGGGCTCCATGCCAGACTCGGCGCGCAGCGCCGCGGACAGCTTGTCGAGGTCGTCCTCGGTGCCCGCGTCGCGGAGCTCGAGCTCGACCTCGGACCAGCGCTTCGCGTGACCCTCCACGGCGACCGTGACGTCGTCGACGCTCAGCTCGGCCACCTCGCGCCGCCCGTCGCGGACGATCCGCGCCAGACGTTCCTGCTCGAGATAGAGGAACGGCTCCAGCGGTTCGTCCCCGGCCATGGCGCGCACGCGTTCGCGCAGCTCGCCCTCGGGCCACTCGCTCAGCGGGACGTCGGCGGCCACGAGCGCCTCGAGCTCCTCGCGGCGCATCACGCCGCCGGTGCCGTGCGCGAGCTGCTTGAGCGTGATGCGCACGCCGCCGCCGGTCTCGCGCCGCCGCAGGTAGAAGCCCGCGGCCAGGAAGCGCCGGCCCGGGGTGTCGAGAAACGTGTCGCGGTCGCGGCGGCGTTCGCCGGCGTCCACGTCGTACCCGGCGAGGTCCGTCGCCTGCGAAAGGCGGGCGACCGTCGCCGGATCGGTCACCGTGAACTTGAGCTCGACCTCCACGCCCTCACTCCCCTGCCAGTTGGGACGGCGTGAGCAGCCACGCCAGCACGCCGTCCTCGAGTCCCGGGCCCCCCACGTCGACGCGTGCGAGGCCCCCTTTCTTCATGTCCACGAAGCCGCCGCCGATGAGCTCCGCGATGGTCGCGGAGAACTCGGGCTCGTGGCCCACGACCATGAGCTCCGCCGCCTCCGGCCGCTCCGCCGCGATCCGCTCCAGGCAGCGCGCGTCGAAGCCGCGCGCGAGGCGCGCCTCCTCGACCAGCCGGTCGCGCGCGCCCAGCGCCTCGGCGACGATCTCCGCCGTGCGGAGCGCGCGCACGAGCGGGCTGGTGAGGATGACGTCGGGCGTCAGCCCGAGCCGGCGCATGCCTTTGGCCTCGCGGCGCATCAGGTCCTCGCCCGCGGGCGTGAGCGGGCGCAGGCCGTCGTCGCCCTCCCACGTGGCGCGCGGCGCGGCCTTGCCGTGACGCAGGAAGTAGATCCTGCGCGTCATTCGTCGCCCTGACGCAACACGGCTTCGCGCGCCTGCGCCACGAAGTACTCCTGTGCGTTGAGCGGCGTCTCGCCTTCGGCCGGCCAGATGTGCTCCCAGGTGCCGTCCGGCTTGAGCACGCGCGTCTTCATGTTGTCGGCGAGGTACGTCGCCAGGATCTCGTCGCGCAGGCGCCGCAGGATCGCCTTGTCCTGCACCGGGAAGAGGATCTCGACGCGGCGGTTGAGGTTGCGGGGCATCAGGTCGGCGCTGCCCAGCAGGATCTCCTCCTCGCCGCCGTTGCGGAACCAGTAGATGCGGCTGTGCTCGAGAAAGCGGCCGACGACGCTGCGCTCGGTGATGTTGTCGCTCACGCCGGGCACGCCCGGCCGCAGGCAGCACATGCCGCGCACGTTGAGCTCGACCTTGACGCCGGCCTGCGAGGCCCGGTACAGCCGGCGGATCATCGGCTTGTCCACGAGCGAGTTCATCTTGAAGATGAGGTGTGCCTCTTCCCCGCGCTCGGCGTGCGCGATCTCGCGGTCGATGCGCTCCTCGATGCCGCGGCGCATCGTCGTCGGCGCGACCAGGAACTTGCGGTAGTCGCCGGACGTCGCGTAACCGGTGAGCGAGTTGAACACCACGGAGGCGTCGGCGCCGAGATCGTCGTTGCAGGTGAGGTACCCGAGGTCGGTGTACTGCTTGGTCGTCATGCTGTTGTAGTTGCCGGTGCCGAGGTGGACGTAGCGGCGGATGCGCTCGCCCTCGCGGCGCACGACCAGCATGATCTTGGAGTGCGTCTTGAGGCCGACGAGGCCGTAGACCACGTGAACGCCCTCGCGCTCCAGCGCCTTGGCCCACCCGATGTTGCTCTCCTCGTCGAAGCGGGCCTTGAGCTCGAGCAGCACGGCGACCTGCTTGCCGTTGGCGGCCGCCTCCATGAGCGCGTCGACGACCGGCGCGTTGCGGCCGACGCGGTACAGCGTGGTCTTGATGGCGAGCACGTCCGGGTCGTCGGCCGCCGAGGTGACGAAATCCACGACGGGGTCGAACGAGTCGTAGGGATGGTGCAGGAGGATGTCCTTCTGGCGGATGGCGGCGAAGATGTCCGGCTTGTCGGCATCGGCGAGGACCGCCGGCGTCGACTGCACGAGCGGCTGGAACGAGAGCTCGGGCCGGTCGATGCGCTGCAGGTCCCAGAGACTGCTCAGCCCCAGCGGCGACTTGACGGTGTAGATGTCCTGCTCGGTCAGCTCGAGGTTCTCCTTGAGGATGCCGCGGATGCGCTCCGGCATCTCCTCGTCGATCGTCACGCGGATGACCGAGCCGAAGCGGCGGCGGCGCACGAAGCGCTCGATGGTCTCGAGCAGGTCGTCGGCCTCGAGCTCCTGGATCGCCAGTTCGGCGTCGCGGGTTACGCGGAAGGCGTGCGTCTCCAGCACCTCCATGCCGGGGAACAGCGAGCTGAGGTTGGCGGCGATGACCTGCTCCAGCCAGGTGAACCACTGATCGGGAGCGCCCTCGCCGTCCTCCGGCGCGACGTAGCGTGCCGGCGCCGGCACGGGCACGAGCCGCGGCAGCGGCGAGCCCGGCACCTTGACGCGCGCGAAACGCTCCTCGCCGCTCGGGTCGCGCACGAGCACGGCCAGGTTGTGGCTCATGTTGGAGATGTGCGGGAACGGCCGGCCGGGGTCGAACGCCAGCGGCGTCAGCACAGGGAAGATCTGGGACTCGAAGTACTCGTCGAGCTTGCCCTGCTGGCCGCTGTCGAGAGTCCCGTAGTCGACGATGTGGATGCCGGCCGTCTCGAGCTCGGGCCTGAGGTCCGAGAAGCACTGGCGCGCCGCCTTCATGAGCCCCCAGGCGCGCTCCTGGACGAGCGGCAGCAGCTTCTGCGGCGTGAAGCCGTCGGCGGAGACCTCGGTCACGCCGGCCTCGACCTGCTGGCGCAGGCCGGCGATGCGCACCATGAAGAACTCGCCGAGGATGGACCCGAGGATGCCGACGAACTTGACGCGCTCGAGCAGAGGATTGTTG
>Ga0073936_10009745_pt1 | contig 11888 bp, 11 predicted proteins | sample AliMusrvi5mmetaG_FD_87041 | JGI IMG/M metagenome (GOLD analysis project Ga0073936, IMG submission 87041) | Freshwater lake bacterial and archeal communities from Alinen Mustajarvi, Finland, to study Microbial Dark Matter (Phase II) - Alinen... | ecosystem: Environmental > Aquatic > Freshwater >... | reverse complement strand
GCCCGCCTACGTGAAGGAGGAGGGCGCGCCGGTGCTGCCGCTTTTCGCGTATGCGCCGCTGGGCTGGCTGCGCGGCCGGCTGGTGACCACGGCCCTGCGCGTGGACGGTTCAAACCGGCAGGACCCGGGGCGGTTCCACCTGCCCCAGATCCGGAAGGCGGCGCGTGCCCTGCGCAAGGCGATGCCTGCCAACCGGCTGGTCGAGCACCTGGAGCATTGCGCGCTGGTGTACTGCTGCCGCGCCGCGCAGAACTTCTTCCTGGCCCGCGAGGAGTGCCCGCTGCCCACCGCGCCCACCTGCAACTGCGCGTGTGCCGGCTGCCTGTCGCTGGACCCGGACCAGGGCGTCACCGCGCCGCACCAGCGCATCACGTTCGTGCCGACGCCGGAGGAAATCGCCGAGGTCGCCTGCCTGCACATCGGGCGGGTGCCGCGGGCGGTCGTGTCGTTCGGCCAGGGCTGCGAGGGCGAGCCGCTGATGGTGGCGCCGACGCTGATCGAGGCCGTCCGCCTGATCCGCGCGCGCACCGACGCCGGGACGATCAACCTGAACACCAACGGCAGCCGCCCGAAGGACGTCGCCGCGCTGTGCGACGCGGGCCTGGACGCCATCCGGCTGTCGGTCAATTCCTTCCGCGAGCCGGCGTACAAGGCGTATTACCGGCCCCGGGGCTTCCGGCTGGCCGACGTGATCGAAAGCGGCCGCATCGTCCGGGACTCGGGCGGCTGGGTGTCCGTGAACCTGCTGGTGTTTCCCGGCGTGTCGGATCTGCCGGCCGACGTCGATGCGTCGATCGCAGGTCTGCGGGCCTCGCAGGCCGACTTCGTGCAGATGCGGAACCTGAATATCGATCCCTCGGTGTACTATGCGACGATGGGAGCAGCGACGGAGGAACCGATCGGGATCGCTGCGACCATGGTCCGGTTCCGTGAAGCGATTCCGGCGATCCGGTTCGGGTACTTCAATCCGCCGGTCCGCAGCCTGGTGCGCCGGCGCAGGAGGAGCGCGCGAACATGAAGCTGTCGAAGCTGGCGGAGTCCCTGGCCGATCCGGCGACGCTGCGACTGAACGCGACGGCGGCCCGCCTGAAGGCGGAAGGCGAGCCGGTGATCCACCTGGGTGGCGGCGAGCCCGAATCCCCCGCGCCCCCGGCCGCGGTGCAGGCGGCCCGCGAGCTGCTGGAGCGCGGCGACGTCAAGTACACGCCCACGCCCGGCATCCCGCTGCTGCGCCAGACGGTGGCGTCCTACGTGGAATCGGAGTTCGGCCGGCCGACCCGGCAGGCCGAGGTGCTGATCACCGCGGGGGCCAAGCCGGCCATCTATGCCGCGCTGGTGGCGGTGCTGGACCCGGGCGACGAGGTCGTGTTCCCGGCGCCGTTCTGGGTGTCGTACCCGGAAATGGTGCGGCTGGCGGGCGGCGTCCCGGTGCCCGTGGCGTCCCCGGAGGGCAGCCACGAGCCGCGCCTGGCGGACTTCGAGGCGACCCTCACGTCCCGCACTCGGCTGGTGATCCTGAACAGCCCGAACAACCCGTCCGGGGCGGTGTACAGCGAGGCCTTCGTCGCGGGCGTCGTCGACCTCTGCGAGCGGCGCGGCCTGTTCCTGATCGCCGACGACATCTACCGGCGGTTGACGTTCGACGGGCTGACCGCGCCGTCGGCGGTGCGGCATGCCAAGGACCACGGTGACGAGGGCAAGATCATCCTGATCGACGGCGTGTCGAAGATGTTCGGCATGACGGGCTTCCGGATTGGCTGGGCCGTGGCGTCCCGGCGCATCATCGAGGTGATGGGGAACGTCCAGGGCCAGACCAATTCGTGCGCGTCGTCGCTGGGCCAGGTGGCGACGCTGGCGGCGCTGCGCGATGGAAAGGGGTACGTGGAAGACCTCCAGCGGGACCTGCAGGGGCGCCGGGACCTGGCGGTGCGCGAACTGGCGGCCATCCCCGGCGTGAAACTGGTCCCGCCCCGCGGGACCTTCTACTGCCTGCCGGACTTCCGTGCCTACGGGGCGGACAGCAACGCGCTGTCGGCGTTCCTGCTGGAAAAAACGCGGGTCGTCACCGTGCCCGGCGCCGATTTCGGCCGAGAGGGCCACCTGCGCATTTCGTACTGCGGACCCGCTGCCGGCGTCGAGGAAGGCATCCGCCGCATCCGCTGGGCGCTGGACCCGTCGACCCCCCGGGAACTCACGTTCGGCGGGGCCGTGCACGTCCGCGACTGGGACCCGCCGGGGGCCTAGGGCGGTTCGCCTGCCACGCCTGGATGCCCGCGGGTTCGCCGCAAGTTCCTACACCTTCAATTTGCGCGGAGGGGGCTTGCCTGCCTGCGTCCGAGGCTTCGCATCCTTCAGGGCGCGAAGGACGGCATGAACGGTCTTGGGATTCCTGGGGACCTCCGTGGGATCCGGGTCCACGACCACTACGTACCCCTCTACAGCGATACGGGCGGCGTAAGGGTTCCCTTGCGCCGTTCGGTAGTCGAACTCGTACTCCGGACGCAGCTCATCCTCAAGCACCGCGCTGCTGGTCGAAGAACCTTTCTTCATGATTTCTTCGCTCCCGCCGCGTTGCCGGACGGGCATTGATGAGCCGGATACAATCGTGCCTCTTTTCGGCGAAAGACACCAGCAACAGGCGTCCATGCGCCGAAAGGCCGACCAGGATTCGCCGCTTTTCGCCCACCGAATGTTCATCGTCCCGAAGGCAGGCGGCCAGCGGGTCGCGGAAGGCCGTGGCTGCCTCGTCGAACGTCACTCCATGCTTGATGGCATTGACGATGGCCTTCCGGGGATCCCACTCGAACCACATCGCCTTCCCCATGCAGCGGCGGAATTCGAAACTGCTGGTGGGAGATCGATTCGACGATGATCCTGTTTCACGTCGATGAAACCCGACCGCGGACACCCGTCGCGCCCTCCGCGATTCTTTGAGATCACAATCTGTGATCTCAAGTTTGCAAGCCGTTGTTCGGAAGGCAGTTCCGCGGATCGCTGATGCGAAGAGTGCCGCCTCCTTCGGAATGAACTAGAAGGAACGGCATCCGCCGCACATGGCGGGGCAGTCGGTCGTGGGGTATCCTCGCACGGCTCCAGTGTTCTTCCGGAGGTGTTCGTGAGGTCGCGTGTCGTCCTTCTGGTGCTGGCCAGCGGCTTCCTCGTGGCCTGCGGAGGCAGCCACGCGGGCGGGGATGCGGACGTGCCGCCCGGGGACGTTGCCTTGCCGGACGACGGCGTGGTCGTCGATGACGCGCCGGTCGGCGACGTTCCCTCCGAGGTTCCGTCGCCCGTGCTGCCTGACGGCTTCGCGGACATCGGCAGCAACGGGTTCGTCGGCGCCAACGTGCCGTTCGGGATGATCACGTGGGGGCCCAATTCGCCGGAGGGGTACTCGCTGACCGACCTGAGCGGCGCCGAGATGATCGAGCGCTGGCAGCACTACGTGGCGATCCGCCCGTCGGCCAGCCCCATCGATGTCGCCACGTCGGAAACGGTGGACCACGCAAACGCCGGGACGCCGGGCGGATTCAAGGGCGCCGCGGGCAGCGTCGCCTTGCCCGTCGGCGTGGAACTGGCGGCCACCGCGCGGACCGGCATCGGCCGGTTCACGTTCCCGGCCGGGGCCGACGCCCGCGTGTTCTTCTACGCGACCGACTTCCAGCAGGACGACGCCACGCACGTCAGCGGGTCGCAGGATCGGCTGGGCGGCTTCAAGGTGTATTTCGTCGCGGCGTTCGAAACGCCGATGACCGGCAGCGAGGACTTCGGCGAGGGCCTGGCCGCGTCGTTCGGACCGCTGGCCGCGGAATCGACCGTCATCCAGATGAAGGTCGCGATGTCCTACGTCAGCATCGACAACGCCCGCGCGAACCTGGACACCGAGAACCCCGGCTGGGACTTCGACGGGGTGCGCGTCGCGGCGGGCCGGGCCTGGGACGACGCGCTGTCCCGCGTGGACGTGAGGGGCGCCACCGACGCCGAGCGCAAGGTGTTCTACACCTACCTGTACCACACGATGCACCAGCCGAACCTGGCCAGCGACGTGAACGGGCAGTACCTGGGCTTCGACGACCAGGTGCACACGGTCGCCGCGGGGCATGCGCACTACACCTCCTACTCGATCTGGGACACCTACCGCGGCGACGTGCAACTGCTGGCCTGGCTGTTCCCGGCGCGGACCGGCGACATCGTGCAGTCGCTGGTCGACGACGGGGTGCAGGGCGCCGACAGCCCGGGGGCCGCCGTGATGCCGCGGTGGGTGGTGGCCAACCGCGAGTCCGGCGTGATGGAAACCGGCAGCGCAACGCCGTACGTGGCGTCCGCATACGCGTTCGGCGCGACGGGCTTCGACACGAACGCCGCCTGGGACGCGATGTACCGGGTCGAAACGACGGACGGCATGACCAACCAGTACACGCTGGAGCACTACCGGCTGGGCGAGTTCCTGAAGGGCGGCTATGTGCCGTACTACGACGACTACCAGGGCAAGCAGTGCGTGTCGTTCACGCTGGAGTACTGCATCGGCGACTACGCGCTGGCGCAGTTCGCCGCGGCGCTGGGCAAGACGAAGGACCAAGGCGATTTCCTGAAGCTGTCGGGCAACTGGAAGAACCTGTTCAACGGCGACTCGAAGTACCTGCAGCCGAAGATGCCCGACGGGACCTGGCGCGCCGGCTTCGATCCGAACGCCGGCCACTTCCAGGGCTTCGTGGAGGGCTCGTCGGCGCAGTACACGTGGCTGGTGCCTCACGACTGGGAGGAGCTGTTCAAGATGATGGGCGGCAAGGACGCGGCGATCGCCCGGCTGGACGCGTACTTCACGAAGCTGAACGACGCCTACAACGTCTGGAACAGCGCGTACCACTGCGCCGGCAACGAGCCGGGCTTCTTCACGCCGTGGGCCTACGCGGCGGCCAATGCGCCCGCGAAGACCCAGGCGGTGGTGCGCCGCATCCTGACCGGGGTGTTCGACGTGAAGATGCCCGGCGCGGACGACCTGGGCGCCATGAGCGCCTGGTACGTGTGGGCGACGCTGGGCCTGTATCCCGTGCTGCCCGGCACCGACACGATGGCGCTGCACGGACCGCGCTTCCCCGAGGTCGTGGTGCGATACGCGGACGGCACCCGAACGCTGACGGTCACGGGCGCCGGGGCCGCCGTGGACGCGCCGTACGTGCAGGCGCTCACCCTGGACGGCACGCCGGTGACGGAGCACCGCGTGACGATGCGCGACCTCCTCGCGAAGTCCGACGGCTCGCTGGCGTTCACGATGGGCACCGCGGCATCGACCTGGGCGGTCGTGCCGTCTTCCGTCGACGCGAATCCTTGAGGCGCCTGGCGGAGCCTATTCCGACGAACACGCGGTGCCCCGGCCCAGCACGTCGCAGGGCCAGGCCAGGTCCGATCCCACGACCGTTCCCGTGATCGTCAGCGTGCTGTTCGCGAGGGTGCATTCGGTCGGCTGGTAGCGCATCGTCAGGCCGATCGACGCGTTGTGGTCCAGCGCCATCGGCATCGATCCGCCGGCCGGCAGCGCAACGTTCAGCAGCGTGAAGGTCGGGCTGCCGCCCACGTCCAGAGCCACCGCGTCGAGGGCCTGTGCGGAACATCCGATGTTCTTCACGACGACGTCCAGGTCCCGGAACGTGCCGACCGCCACGTCGCCGAAGTCGATGGGGTTCGGCGTCACCACCAGGTCGGCCCGTCCATCGTCGGTCGCCGCCACCGGGACGAGGGTCTGGTTCCCCAGTTCCACGATGTCGTGATCCAGCACCAGGTTCCCCGATCGCGAACCCGGCGTCGCCCGGGGCGCATAGGTCACGGATGCCACCGCGGACTGGCCGGGCAGCAGCGTCACCGGCGTGAACGACAGCGTGAACTCGTCACCCAGGCCTTCCAGGCGGGCGCCCGACACCGTCACGTCGCCGCAGACGCCGACGTTCTGCATCGACACGGACATCGTGACGGACTCGCCCACGCAGACGTTGGCGAACGCCAGTTGTGTCGGCATCCCGGTGAACCGGAGGTCCCCGGTGTTGACGCACCCGGTCCCCCCGGACCCGCTCGATCCGCACGCTGTCAGGGCACACACGATCAGGCACGTCGCCAGCGACAAGCGAAAACCGTACGGCGACCGTTTCATGCCCACCCTCTCACGCCTGGCGGCGGCGCCGGACCATTCCCACGACGATCATCGCCGCGACCAACCACACCGGCGACAGCGTGGCGCTGTGGACGCGCGAAGCCTGGCACCCGCCCGCGTCCGAGTCGCGCACCTGCAGCCGGAAGGCCGTGCCCTGGTTGCCGGCGGCGTCGACCGGCACGATCAGCAGGTCGAAGTTCAACGACACCACGTCGTCCTCGGGCTCGATGAAGTCGATGGCGAGGATCCCGTCCTGCAGCAGCCGGATCGGCGGGTTGTCCGCGGTGTCGGGGAACACGTCCCACAGGGTGGGGACCCGTCCGCCGTCATGCGCGACCGCGGTGACGATGTAGCCGATCTCGGCGGACGCCGTCAGGTCGTCCATCGGCGGCGTCAGTCCCACCCGGACCGTCCCGATGTTGATGCAACCTGTCTTGCCGGCGCACGCGTTGCCCCGGGTGTCGTTTGTGCCGTCGCGAACGACGTCTTCCACCCAGGCCGACGGGATGGCCCCGGGAGGCGTCGTGTCCGCCGCCGCGACCGATCCGGCGTCCGTCAGGGCCGACGTCGCCGTCGCGGTGCGCGTGGAAATGGTGGACGGGCCGCGACACGCCTGCGCAGGCCGACTGGCCAGGCCGACCGCCACGGAAGCTGCCACCAGCACGAGCAGCATTCGCATGGGCCTACTCCTTGTGTGCTGGGGAAAGGGTACGTGTTTGAGGGGGGGAGTTCAATGACCGATCGGATGGGCGGTGGCGCCTGGAGCGTCCTCCGCGGATGCCTTTCCGAGCCCGCCGTCGTCCGCGCCGGTGCCGGCCATCCCGATCGCCGAGCGCGGCATGGGGACGTTCATCTTCCGGGGGTGACTCGCGTCTGCCCGTCTTCCGGGAAACGTCTGGACTGCCTTGCAGGAAGTCGGTTTCGTCACCATCTTGAGGCGGCGGGATTGCCCGCTGGAATGAGGTACATGCGAATGGACATCGCGCTGTGGGTGGTTCAGGGTTTGGTAGCGGCGGCGTTCCTGGCGGCCGGTTTCTTCAAGATGACCCAGACCAGGGAGAACCTTGCTCCGAAGATGGCTTGGGTCCAGGACTTCTCCCCTGGGGCGATCAAGGCAATCGGTGGCGCCGAGTTGCTGGGCGCGGTCGGCGTGATCGTCCCCTATGCCACCGGCATTCTTCCCTGGCTGACTTCGGTGGCTGCCGGGGGCCTGGTGCTGCTGATGGCGGGTGCAGTCGTCACCCATGTCCGGCGCAAGGAACTGGCGATGGCGGCTCCTTCCGCCGTGCTGCTGGTGCTCGCCGCCACGGTTGCGCTGGGCCGGTGCTGCTGCTGCGGCGCGTGCAGCGTCGGCTGACCGCCCCATCGCCGTGACCGGGAAGGAAGGGGTTTGTCCAATCCACATGCTGGTTATCCGGCCCCTTTGGAGCGGGCAGAGGTTTTGCCTCACCGATCTTCTGGTTCCGCATCGGTAGGGCCGAAAAGTCGAAGGTGCAGACAACCGAGCGCTCGGCAAGGAGGCAGCTCTCGATCGGCAATGTTATCGGTTGTCCCAGCCGCCGGCCCGTTCAGCACAACAACGCGACCTTCGCCACCGCGGAAGCACCTGAGGTGAGCGACAACAAACTTCGGAAGCCAGTGCAGTCATCGGCGCTCATGGCGGCCCGCCTCGACGCCCTCGGGAGATCGCGCGCGGTTGTTCTTCCCGGCCCGGATAACCAGCGTTCCCGTGGACGCCTGCTTGCGCCACGGCCCTTGCCTTGCACTGCGGCTCACGTTCTTCACGCGCCCGGCTTCGCGCCCTGCCTCGCCCGCATCCGGTTGTTCTTCGGGTTGTGTTCCAGTTCGCACAGGCCCAGCGCTTCCATCAGCGGCGGGACATACACGCCGAAGCGGCCGCGCAGGCCCTTCTTCAAGCCGTACCAGCCTCCCACGGGGTTGTCCGGCGAGCGCCCCCACGCCTCCACCGTGCCGTCCTTCGCGGGCTTCTGCTCGTCGGCGCCGCCCAGGTCCACCCAGCCGCCGGCCGCCGTCAGCATCGCGTGCAGGTCGTCGATGCAGCGGGCATCATAGAACAGCACCGTGCTGCCGACCGTGCACACGAGGACTTTCCGCCCGTCCCTTTCGTCCACGTGCATCGTGTACTCGGAGGTCCCCGGGGGCGTCTTCAGCACCCACGGGTCGGCTTTCGTGCGATCGAGCTTCGGCATGGGGCACCTCCTTCCTCGTCGACAACGATGGGCATCGAGGACGGATCGCGCCAGCGGGCGTCCTGCTCGTCGGTCAGGCCGTTGCAGTTGTCGTCCTTCCCGTTGCCGGGGATTTCTGTCGCCAGGTGGCTGATCGCGGGGTCGTACGGGGCGCAGTCCGGTTGGGCCGGTGTCGGGCATCCGAAGTTGGCGTTCGGGTCCCCGTCGCCGTCAGAACCGCCCGCCCAGCCGGAACCCGATGATCGCGTCGATCGCGTCCCGGTACTCCTTGCTGACCGGGATCATCGCATAGAAATCCCCGACGAAATGCCCGAGGGCGACGTGGACGCCGGGGCCGATCGACACGTACGACGAGAAGTCCTTGACGGAGGAGTCCGGCCCGGAGCGGAGCAGCCGTGACAACTGCAGTTCGGCATACGGGGTGACGATCCCGAGGATCTGGTAGCCGACGTTGAAACCTGCGTGGAGTCCCACCGCGGTCGCGTCCCGCGTGGAGAAATGGTCGGAATCGTGCTGGAAGGTGAACATGAAATCGAAGCCGAACTCGGTGTTCACCAGGAACCCGGCGTGATGGAACTGGTACCGGATGTCGGGGCGCAACGACAGCGTGGCAGGCATGTACCGGGCCAGGTCATAGTTGCCGGTCACCATGCCCATCTCCCCGGCGATCGCCCCCATGTCCGTCACGCTCCAGATCGTCGGCACGAACAGGGTCATCGAGAGCCCCAGTCGGTTCATCCCGTCGTCATAGACGGACCCGCGGACCCACAGCGCCGGGTTCCCGAAGATGCCGCCGTGATCCTTCGAACCCGTGCGCTCGATCGCGAACGGCACGGTCAGGGAGATCCCGAGGGCGAGGCTGCGGTTGATCCTGAGCTGGCCGTCCACCAGGAACGTTCCCCCCACGAGGTTGTCGCGGGTTCGCATGCGATCGAACACGTACCACCGGGTACCGACCAGCACGGCGGAGGCCGTGTCCGTGGTCCCGATAGCCTGGCTGACGAACGCGGCCTTGTCCTGGTCCTGCGCGGCCGTCGCGGCCGGACGGGCGAGGGTTTCGGACGGGCGGGAATCGGCTCGGGCCGCCAGGGTCGCCAGAACACAGGACGCGCACAGCAGGCCGGACAACATGCGTCGCATCGGGATTCACTCCAGGACTGACGGTCGACTATGCGACACGCCCCCCCCGGGTGTCAATCCGGAGCATAGTTGTCCCATCGGGGGGATCTCATCGGGTAGGACGAAGCGCCGCCTGCGTGCGTTCATCGATGGAATTGCGGGATCATCGGGGGCTGTTCAAGACGCGAGGCGCTGCTGGACTTCCTTCGGAAGCACCAAGGGGCGAACAGGCTCTGCGGGAACAGGTAGTCCTGGCCCCCGCCTACCCCTCCAGCCCGCGGTATTCCGCGAACTCGATCGTGCGGGTGGGCTGATAGCCGAGGATCCGGGTGGCGCGGGTGGTGTCCAGGAGGCAGGTGTAGCGCATGCGGTCGCGGTCCACGGAGTAGTAGTAGTCGGTCAGGCCGACGCGGCGCATCGCGCGGTTCACGAACTCCAGCAGCGGGTCGGGCAGCGCGATGCAGCGGCGACCGTTCATTTCCGCGAACGTGGAAACGGTGGCGGTGTCGGCGCCGGCGATGTTGAAGATGCCGCTGCCGGTGTCGGTGACGATGGCCAGCCGGATGGCCTCGATGACGTCCTTCATGTGCACCAGGTTCAGCAGGGGGTCGTAGCCCATCGCCCGGAACACCACCCGCCCGTCGAAGTACGCGTTCATCTGCCCGCCCACGTTGCGCCCGACGATGCTGGCGAACCGCAGGATCACCACGTCCATGCCCTGCGAGTCCATGCGCGACCGGCAGATCATTTCGGCGGCGACCCGGTCCTGGATCCACTGATCGGCCAGCGGGTCGTGGTTCAGGTCGGCGTTCTCGTCCAGGTACACGGGCGTCGTGGGGTCCAGTTTGTACACGGCGTCCGACGACTTGAACACGAACTTGCGCACGCGGCCGCTTTCCATGCAGCGGTCCAGCAGGCCCTTGGTGCCTTCGACGTTGAGGCGGTGGACCTTGCGGCCGCGCAGGTTCGGGTGGCTGACGAAGGCCAGGTGAACGACGGTGTCGATGCCGTGCTCGGTGAACTCGGGTCGGTGGAACAGGTCCCGGACCTGGCGGGGGCGCAGGATGTCCGTGGGGATGTAAAGGAAGCGCGCCGGGTCCAGGGGGGCCAGGAAGCGCGGTCGTGGGCCGGGGGCGGTTCCCAGCACGAAGCCGACGCGCGGGTCGGCGGCCAGGTGCATCGCCAGATGGCGGCCGACGGTGCTGGACACGCCGGTGATCAGCACGTTGCGCTTCGGGTGGCCGCGGTGGCCGCGCTGGCCGTCGGCACCGCGCCCGCCGCCGCCGCGCGCCGATTTCGGCCTCGTCGTGCCCGACGCGGCGGTTTCACGCGGGGTGCGCGCCGTTGCCATGACCGTTGCCTCCAGGGGAGCCGGGCCCGAAAGACCTGATGTCGAACACGCTTTCGCGCTGGGCGCGCGCTTCGTCCAGCATTTCCTGCACCCGGACCTGCACCTTGTCGGCCAGCATCCGGACGATGACCGGGTCGTCGGCCGCGGCCGGCGGGTATTCTTCGTAGAAGCGCAGCGGCGTTTCGTAGGTGATGTGGTACTTCGCGGGCAGCGGCAGCAGTCCCAGGGGACCGAGGTGCGGGAACGTGGGCGTGACCGGGAAGTACGGGACCCCGAACAGGCGCGCCAGCGGGGCCAGGTTCGCCAGCATCGGGGCCTGCTCCTCGGAGCCGACGATCGACACCGGCACGATCGGCACGCGTTGCCGCAGCGCGATTTCGATGAAGCCCACGTTGAAGCGCCGCAGCCGGTAGCGTTCCCGGAACAGCTTGCCGGTGCCCTTCGCGCCTTCGGGGAACAGGCCGACCAACTCGCCGCGCCGGACCAGGTCCTCCACGTTCTTGCGGTCCCCGAAAACCTGCCCCGCCCGGGTCAGGAACGTGTTGATGAACGGGAAGCCCGCGGCGAAGTTGTCCACGATGTAGCGGACCACGCGCGGCGGGTCCAGCCGCTTGAACACGTCGATGGCCAGCATGGAGCCGTCGATGGGCAGCACGCCGCCGTGGTTGGGCGTCAGCAGCGCGGGACCCTCGATGGGCACGTTGTGGATGCCCCGGCTTTCCACCCGGAACCAGTGCCGGTGCAGGAACGCGAACACCACGTAGGTCAGCGCGGCGCTTTCGCGTTCCATGCCGAAGGGGTCGTACCCGTAGCCCATGTCCTGGAAGGCGAACGTGCGGACGTCGCGCAGATCGTCGGTCGACAACAGGCGTTCGGCCAGCTTCCAGGCGATGCGGCGCCCTTCCTGCGTCATGGCGGCCCTCGCAAACGGCCGGCGCGGTCCGGGCCGTCAAGACAGGAACCTGTGCGATGGATCGAATGTAGATCCGCGGAAACGGGAAGTCGATGGGGCGGCGCCGCGCGGCGCGTCGTTGCAGGGCCGGAACGTGACGGGCCGGGTCGGTGG
>Ga0073936_10009743_pt1 | contig 11889 bp, 8 predicted proteins | sample AliMusrvi5mmetaG_FD_87041 | JGI IMG/M metagenome (GOLD analysis project Ga0073936, IMG submission 87041) | Freshwater lake bacterial and archeal communities from Alinen Mustajarvi, Finland, to study Microbial Dark Matter (Phase II) - Alinen... | ecosystem: Environmental > Aquatic > Freshwater >... | reverse complement strand
CTCGGGCCATAGACTCCTTAGTCAGCAACGGCAGCCTCCTCTCCACTTGTTTCTTCGCAAATCCAAGTGAATCAGAGACTGCCGTTGCCCTGTCTATCTACCCCTCAAATCCCGGAAGAACCATATTTTTCACACCTACAAATCGTGGGCCGCAGGGCCCGCGATTTGTAGAGGAACGGCCCTACGACTTCACCCACCGAAGCACCGGCTTGCGGGCCGCCGTGGTCTCATCCAAACGCCGCAGCGGGGCCAGGGTCGGGGCCTGGTGCAGGGCCTCGGGGTTCTCCTCGACTTCCTTGGCGATGGCCAGCATCGTGTCGCAGAAGGCGTCCAGCTCGTCCTGGCCTTCGCTTTCCGTGGGCTCGATCATGAGGGCCCCGGGCACGATCAGCGGGAAGTAGATCGTGGGCGGGTGGTAGCCGTGGTCGATGAGGCGCTTGGCGATGTCCAGGGTGTGCACGTCGTGCTTGGCCTGGAGGGTGTCGCTGAAGACCACCTCATGGAGGCTGGGGGAGTCGATGTGCAGCGCGTAGGCGCCCTTGAGGCGGGTGCGGATGTAGTTGGCGTTCACGATGGCGCGCAGGGTGGCGGCCTTCAGCCCATCCGAGCCGTGGCTCAGGCAGTAGGTGAGCGCCCGCACCAGGATTCCGAAGTTGCCGTAGAAGGTGTGGACCTTGCCGATGCTCTGGGGCTGGTCCCATTCCATGCGGTAACTGTGCTTGGGCACCTCGCCCTCGCCCACCTTGACGGTGTCACGGACCACCACAGGCACGGGCAGGAAGGGCATGAGCTTGTCCACGCAGCAGACGGGACCGGCGCCGGGGCCGCCACCGCCGTGGGGCGTGGACATGGTCTTGTGCAGGTTCAGGTGCATGACGTCGACGCCGAAGTCGCCGGGGCGCGCCACGCCCACCAGGGCGTTCATGTTGGCGCCGTCCATGTAGACCAGGGCGTCCACGCTGTGGAGCAGATCGCTGATCTCCTTGAAGCGGTATTCGAAGACGCCCACGGTGTTGGGGTTCGTGATCATGGCGCCGGCAATCTCGGTGCCCAGCTCACTGACCAGGGTCTGGAGGCCCTTGCGGACCTTGCCATTCACGGGATCCGTCACGTCCTCGAAGCTGATGGTGCCATCGGGGCGGGAGGGCAGCTCGACCACTTCGTAGCCCGCCATGGCGGCCGTGGCGGGGTTGGTGCCGTGGCCGCTGTCCGGGATCAGGATCACGCGGCGCTTGGCGCCCTTGGACACGTGGTAGGCGCGGATGAGCATGACGCCCGTGAGCTCACCGGCGGCGCCAGCGCTGGGTTGCAGGGTGACGCCGGGCAGGCCCGTGATCTCCTTCAGCCATTCCTGGAGCGTGAAGAGCAGGGCCAGGTTGCCCTGCACGAAGGCATCTGGCGCCATGGGGTGGCTGTCGGTGAAGCCCGGCAACCCGGCGACCTTTTCATTGAGGCGGGGGTTGTGCTTCATGGTGCAGGAGCCCAACGGATACATGCCGTCGTCCACGCCGTAGTTCCACTTGGACAGGCGGGTGAAGTGGCGGATGACCTCCACTTCGCTCAGCTCAGGCAGGGCGTCGAAGCCGCTGCGCTTCAGGTGGGCGGGGCGGGTGTCCTGGGCCACCGGGACGTCGAGGCGGGGCAGGTCCATGCCCCGTTTGCCGGAGACGGAACGCTCGAAGGAGAGGGGTTCGCGCTGACGAAGAAACATGGCTCTCTCCCTAGACCGAGGCGGGGACGCGGGCGAGGATCTCGACGAGACTCTCGATCATCTGGCGCGTGTGGAGTTCCGTGGCGCACCAGAGGATGCAGCCCGCGTATTCGGGGTAGAAGCGGCCCAGGTCCAGGCCCGGCAGCAGGCTCTCCTTCAGGCAGGCCTCCTGGAGCGCTGCGTAGTCGCCCTTGTAGCGCAGCACGAACTCATTGAAGAAGGGCTGCTCGTCCACCACCTCCATGTCCGGCAACTCCAACAGGCGTTGGCGCAGGTACTGGGCCTTGGCGGCGTTCTGCTGGGCCAGGCCGCGCATCCCCTCGGGACCGGCCAGGTGCATGAAGATATTGGCGCGCAGGGCCACGAGGCCCTGATTTGAGCAGATGTTGCTGGTGGCCTTGTCGCGGCGGATGTGCTGCTCGCGGGCAGTGAGTGTGAGCACGTAGCCCGTGCGGCCCTCAAGGTCCTTGGTCTGGCCCACCACGCGGCCGGGAATCTCGCGCTTGTGAGCGTCTTTGACGGCCAGGAAGCCCAGGAAGGGGCCCCCGAAGTTGGGCTTGTTGCCGAGGGACATCGCTTCGCCACAGGCCATGTCGGCACCGGCCTTGCCGGGGGCCTCGAACCAGCCGAAGGCAAAGGCCTCCTGAGTGACGCTCACCAGCAGGGCGCCTGCGGCATGGATGGAAGCAGCCAGGACCGGGAGATCCTCGACGTTACCGAGGAAGTTGGGATAGCCCACCAGCACCGCGGCGACATCGCCATTCAGCTTGGCCTGGAGATCCGCCAGGTCCGTGACCCCATCCTTCAGGTCCACTTCCACCAGGTTCAGCCCGGCGTGGGGCGCGAAGTTGGTCTTGAGCACCTCGCGGTAGAGCGGGTGGAGGCCACGGCTCACCAGCACAGTATTGCGCTTCTTGGCGACGCGCACGGCCATGAGGGCCGCCTCGACGCAGGCGGTGCCGCCGTCATAGAGGCTGGCGTTGGTGACCTCCAGGCCGGTGAGGTCGCAGATGAGGGTCTGGTACTCGAAGATGTGCTGGAGGGTGCCCTGGCTGATCTCGGGCTGGTAGGGCGTGTAGGCCGTGAACCACTCCTGGCGGCTGATGAGCGCGTCGATGGCCGAGGGCACAAAGTGATCGTATGCCCCGGCGCCCAGGAACTGTGCGCAGAAACGGGTGTTCCGGTTGGCCAGGCCCATCATCTCCCAGGCCACTTCCTGCTCGGAGCCGCTGGTGGGCAGGTCCAGTTCGCGTCCCAGGCGCAGGGCCTCGGGGATGCCGACCAGCAGGGCCTCGGCATTCGGGACGCCGATGGTGTCCAGGAGGGCTCGATCCTCGACAGGGGAAGAGGGCAGGTAGCGCATGGCGGCCTCGGCAAAAAACGTTGAAATGCCAACGCCCCAGAGTATCAGGCGGACCCGTCGAAGCGCCCTGGGAACGGGTCAAAGGCCACACCGGCACAGACCACCGCCTTCCGCCCCCCCTATCTCCGCTTCCACAGGTCGAAGGGCTGCGTGCCCACCAGCACATTGAAACTGCCGGTGGCCCTGCCGCTGTCCCTGGGCGTCTGGAGCTTCAGTAGCCCGTAAGAGAGCTCAACGTAGAAGTTGGACAGGGTCGTGCGCAGCATCAGCCCCATGCCCTGGGCCTTGAGCCCATCAGCGGGGCCCAGGGCTGCACTGTCCCGGGCCACCCGGGCCAGGTCGAAGCGGGGGGTGGCCTCCACGGTGAGCCCAAGGCCGATGTAGAGGCGCAGGGGCAGGCCCAGGCGGAGGGCCGCGAAATTGGGCGCCATGAAGCCCGCAGCACGGGAGCCGATGACGAAGGAGGGACCACCCAGTACCCACCAGCGGTCCAGGGGCAGGTGGCGGCCCTGGCCCCACTCCAGATCCAGATCGGTGCCGAAGTACTCACCCAGGGCCACTAGGCCTCGCACCCGGGCGTAGCTCTGCTGGAAGGTGGCGCCAGGCAGGACACCCGCCTCCGCCTCTCCCACGCCAAAGCGGGAGCGCAGCAGAAGCCCCTCACGGGGCAGGGTGTAGCGGTCGAAGTTGTCCCATTCCTCCGAGAGGAAAACCGCGTTTTGTTGCTGGGAGCGGCGTTGGCCCTGGTCCAGGAAGGCTGCGTCGCGATGACCCAGATCGAAGCTCAGCTTGCCCGTGCCCAGGTTGCTGAAGCGGAAATAGGTGCGCAGCAGGAGGTCCGAAACGCTGATGCGGGCGTCCTGGCCCAGGCTCACCAGCTCTGGCGTGGCCCAGGGCAGGGTCACGTCCAGGCGCTGCTGCCAGTAGGTGGCCGTCAGCTCCAGGCCGGCGCCCCTGGAGAAGCCGAAGGGGCCCCGCAGCACCAGGGCCGCCTGCTCCTGGAGGCGGTTGCGGGCACCACTCAACTCTACTTCGGTGCCCTTGAAGCCCAGGTTCAGGGCCCGGTAGTTGAGGCCCAGCTGCCCACCCAGGGTGGACTCGTAGCCCAGGGAGATGTCCAGGCGCTCCCGCTGCTGGGGTACCGGGATGAGGGTGATGGCCGTGCCTTCGTCACCGTCGGGGCGGATCTGGTAGCGCAGTTCCGCCAAGTGCAGGCGGTGCTCAGCCAGGGCGATGCGATTCTGGAGTTCCACCGGCCGGAGGGGGCGGCCGTGCAATTCGCCCAGCAGGCGCAGGAGGTGGGACTCGTCCACAGAGCTGGGCGCCGACCGGACCTCCACCCGCGTCACCAGGGGTTCTTCCAGGACGATGCGCAGGCAGCCGGTCTGGGGGTCGAAGCCGCACTTCCGGGCATCCACCAGGGGATTGCCGTCCATGAGGAAGCCATAGACCAGGCGGGCCACCAGGTGACCGAAGACCTCGGGGTTGAAGGGCTGGCCCAGCTTGAAGGTGTCGGTGGCAAGGTTCCAGATGGCGTGGCGCCAGGCGGCGGGGGCCTGCACATCCAGGCTGGTGACGGCCGCATAGGGCCGCAGGTGGAACGTGAGCACGCGCTCCGGGTCCACCGTGGCCCAGGCTTCCCGGGCCAGACCGTGAACCAGGGCCTGCTGGAGGAGGATCTGCACATCCTGGACCCGGACCGCGGGGCTTGGCTTCAGGGTGACGGAGATGAGGCCCGTGAGGGGCGTGTCCAGGTCTCCGGGGCCCTCGAAGGCCACCCGGGCGATGTCCAGCCGTTCCTGGGTGAGGCGCGTGCGGAGCAGGTCATTCATGGCATCGCGTCGGGCGTCGAAGGCCTCCCGGCCCTGGCGCACCAGCTGGGCCGTCTGGGAGCTGTATTCCAGGAAGGGCACGTCGTGGATGTCGGGGCGGATGAGGAAGTCCGCGGCGGCGCGGCTCTCCCATTGGCGGCGTTCCACCACCAGGTCCAGGCTGCGGGCCGCCACGGAGAGGATGCTGGTGGACGGGCGCCGCTCCAGGGGGGCGCTGATGTCCACGGCGATGACCAGGTCTGGGTGGAAGGCCTCCTTGGCCGTGTGCACGGGCAGGTTCTCCACCAGGGCGCCATCCACGTACTGCTGGCCCTCGATGACCACCGGGCGGAAGCCGCCGGGGATGGACATGGAGGCCCGCACGGCCTCCACCAGGTCGCCCCGGCCGAAGACTCGGCCCTGGCCCGTCTCCAGGTTGGTGGCCAGCACCCGCAGGGGCCGCTGGAGCCGGTCGAAGTCGCCGTTGGAGAAGTAGGCCCCGCGGGCCAGCAGGCCCTGCAGCGTGTGCTGGACCTCCACGCCGCTGCGCAGGCCTTGGGCCAGAGAGAGCTGACCGTCCTGCCGCTCGATGGAGAGGAAGGTGGCGTTGTGGTCCTCCTGCTCCATGAGGGTCTCGCCGGGATTCCGCAGCAGGGGTTCCAGGAAGGCCCGGGTCAGGTCCAGGCGAGCGAAGAGGTCCTCGATCTCCTTGCCCGTGAAGCCGCTGGCGTAGAGCGCGGCCACCAGGGCCCCGGCGCTGGTGCCAGTGAGGCTGTCCAGGGGGTAGCCCACTTCCTCCAGGCGCTGAAGGACCCCGATGTGGGCCAGGCCCCGGGCACCCCCTCCGCTGAGGACCAGGCCCACCCGGGGCATGCCGGGGATGACCACCCGGGGGAGGAAGCGGAACACCATGTCCGGGGCCTGGAGTTCTACGTCGATGCGGCGGGGTTCCGCCATGCCAGCCTTGGGCGTGGCAGGGCCCTGCGCCGCCAGCAGCGCCGGCAGGCAGAGGGCCAGCCACCCAGGTTTCATGCGAGCGCCGCCCGTTGCGCCTCCATGAGGGCTCCACAGCCCTGGAGCCCCAGGTCCACGAGAGCCGCCGCCTCGGCGCGACTGAAGGGACGGCCTTCGCCGGTGCCCTGCAGCTCCACCAGGTCAAGCTCCCCGCCGTTCCTGCCCCGGGCCGCCACCAGGTTGCAGTCCACGGCGGCCAGGTGGTCCTCCTCGTATTCCAGGTCCAGCACCAGGCCCCGGCGACCTTCCCCGGCCTCCACGATGCCCGCGCTGACGGCGGCCACCGGGCGGACCAGGGCGGCCTCCAGGCCCCGGGCCCGCAGGGCCATGGCCACGGCCACCCAGGCTCCGGTGATGGAGGCGCAGCGGGTGCCGCCATCGGCATTCAGCACATCGCAGTCCACCGTGAGGGTCCACTCACCCAGGAGGGCCAAGTCCACGGCCTGGCGCAGGCTGCGGCCGATGAGGCGCTGGATCTCCACGGTGCGGCCCTGCTGCTTGCCTTTGGCCGCTTCGCGGTCCGAGCGTGTGTTCGTGGCTGCGGGCAGCATGCCGTACTCCGCCGTCAGCCAGCCCGTGCCCCGGCCCTTCATCCAGCCCGGCACCTTGTTTTCCAGGTTGGCGGCGCAGAGGACATGGGTGTTTCCCTGCTTCACTAGGCAGGATCCGCCCGCGTGCAATTGGACGCCCTGAATGAGCTCCAGGTGGCGCAGGGCCTCGATCGGACGCATCAGCAGCTCCCCTTGTATTCGATCTTGTCCACCCGCCCCTGATGCCGCCCACCTTCAAAAGGTGTATCCAAGAACGTTTTCAGGTAGGATTCTGCATTGAGCGTATCCGTCAGCCGCTGGCCGAAAGCGATGGCGTTCGCGTCATTGTGCTGCCGAGCCAGTGCCGCGTGTTCAGTGGAGGTCACGAGCGCGCAACGGATTCCGGCATGGCGGTTGGCCGCGATGCTGATACCGATGCCCGATCCGCAGACCAGCACCAGGCGCTCCCACTGATCCATGCCTTCCGCTGCCCGATGCGCGAAATCCGGATAATCCACCGAGGCCATTCCATCCGTACCGAAGTCCACCACGGCATGTCCCTGCTCCACCGCCCAGGCCTTGAGCCGCTCCTTCAGGTCGTACCCCGCATGATCGCTTGCAAAGCCCAGCCGCATCGTCAAACCCCCAGGTCTCCAGCCTACCGCCTTCGGCCCACGGGCCCCAGCCTCCAGCCCACTGTCCACAGCTCAAAGCCGATAGCTCAACCATGCTGAATCTGTTCCTGCAGTATCGCCCCCAAGATCGCGGCTTTCTCTTGTGCATGCCTGAGGCTGTGGGTGCCACAGAGTGGCTCCGGGCATTGCGGACCCTGCCTGGCGAGCTCCAGGGCCGGGAGCGCCTGACCCCCGCCAAGGCACAGATCTTCCTACCCGACGGTGCCCTGGTCGAAATGCACGCCGTGCCCCTGCGCTGGCAGCGGGCCTATCCCTGGCTCTCCTCCCTGGCCCTGAACCCCGGCACGGCCGGCCCCACCCTCCGCTACTGGGCCACCGTGCTCCGCCTCCTCCAGTCCCTGGTGGTGCGTGGCGCCGTCCTGCCCCAACTGGACACCCGCGGCAATCCCTGGAAGGCCCGCTGGGGCGTCAGCCTCACCAGCCCCTCGGACCGCCTGGCCCTCCGCCAGCTCACGGAGGCCATGCCGCCAGCCTCGGTGGCCTTCCCTGAAACCGACACCTGGGGCTTCACCAAGACCGTGGCCCTGGGCGATCTGGACGCCTTCGACATCGAGGACGACCTGGCCATGCCGCCGGCCGCGGATGCTGTGCTGACCGCCTTCCTGGAGGATGGCGCGGACTTCATCATGCGCTTCGTGGCGGGCGGCCTGCGGGCCGGGGACGATCCCCGCCTCAGCCTCATCCACCGCCTGCGGGGCCACAAGCGGGACCGTCTGCCCTGGGACGAGCGCATCATGGTGGCCCTGTGCCACCAGCTGCCGGAATTCCCCACCATCGGCATCACCGAGCGCACCCTGGGTGAGCAGTTGACCCAGTGGAGCGAGGGCGCGCGGCCCCAGTGGCTGCGTCCCAGCCTGCGTCTGGAGGCCCCGGCGGTGCCCCTCACCACCCAGGCCGTGCAGGACGCGGATCGCCTGGCCGAAGAGGGCTGGATCCTCAAGGTGGGCCTGGAGACTGAAGCCGGTGCCGACATCGGTGTGGCCAAGCTCTGGGAACCCTCCACAGAGCCTGCCGTGTTGCAGGCCCGCCAGGCCCTGCTGCGAGGCCTGGCCCGCGCCACACCCTTCTTCCCGGCCCTGGAACGGGCCCTCTCCGGCCAAAAGCCCGAGGATCTGGTGCTGCGGCCCACGGAGGCCTGGGGCTTCCTCACCCGGGGCGCTGCGCAGCTGAAAGAGGCTGGCTTCCTGGTCCACATCCCCGAGAGCCTGGCGGACTTCGGCGGCGCCAAGCGGCTCCGCGCCAAGGTGCGCCTGGGGGCCCGCAGCACGGTGGACTCCGGCCCCCTGGCCCAGGCGGGTCTGGAGGGCAGCGTCAGCGCCGACTGGTCGCTCATGCTCGGCGACGATGCTCTCAGCGTCGAGGACTTCGCCCAGATGGCCAGCCTCAAGCACCCCCTGGTGGCCTGGAAGGGCAAGTGGGTGGCGCTGGATCCCGAGACCCTCAAGCAGATCAGCGCCGTCATCCAGGCCAGCGCCGGAGCGGGCTTCGAAAGCATGACCAAGGGCGATGCCCTGGCCGCCGCCCTCACGGGCACGGCCCGCATCCCAGGTGTCAGCGAGGCCATCGAGGTGGAGGTGGCCGGTGACTTTGGGGCTGCCCTGGAGGATCTCAAGGTCCTGCCAGACAAGCCCATCACCCAGCCCACCACCTTCAAAGGCCAGCTGCGGCCCTACCAGCTGCGCGGCCTGGCCTGGCTCGAGGGCCTGTCGCGCCATGGCCTGGGCGGCATTCTCGCGGACGACATGGGTTTGGGTAAAACCATCCAGGTTCTGGCCCTACTGCTCCACCGTCAGGAACACAGCCCCGAGTTCGGTCCCGCCACCCTGCTGGTCTGCCCGACCTCCCTGCTGGGGAACTGGGAGCGGGAGCTGGCCAAGTTTGCGCCCTCCGTGCCGGTCTTTGTGCACCACGGCAACAACCGGGACCGTCTGCCCAAGACCTTCAAGCCCCACACCCTGGTGCTCACCACCTACGGCGTGGTGCGCCGCGAGGAGGACACCTTCGCCGCCCGTCCCTGGGGCATGGTGGTGGTGGACGAGGCCCAGGCCATCAAGAACGCCAGCTCGGCCCAGGCCAAGGCCATCCGCAAGCTGCACGGCGCCTTCCGCCTGGCGCTCACAGGCACCCCCATCGAGAACCGCCTCACGGAGCTGTGGGCCATCATGAACGCGGGCCTGCCGGGCTACCTGGGCAGCGAGTCGCAGTTCAAGGAGCGCTTCGCCAATCCCATCGAGAAGTACCGCGATCCCGACGCCGCCAACGAGCTGCGCCAACGCATCGGGCCCTTTATCCTCCGCCGCCTCAAGAGTGACAAGAGCATCATCCAGGACCTGCCAGAGAAGAACGAGATGAAGGTCTTCACCACCCTCAGTCGCGAGCAGGCGGAGCTCTACCAGTACCGCGTCGAGAAGATGGATGAGGAGCTGGACGCCGCCTCCTCGGGCATCGAGCGCCGTGGGCGCATCCTGGCCCTGCTCACGCACCTCAAGCAGATCTGCAACCACCCCAGCCAGTTCCTCAAGGCCCAGGGGCCCTACAAGAACCGCAGCGGCAAGCTGGACCGCCTCACGGAAATGCTGGAAGAGGTCGTCGAAGCCGGCGAGCGCGCCCTGGTCTTCACCCAGTTCAAGGAGATGGGCGACCGCCTCCAGGTCCACCTCAAGGACGAGCTGGGCTTCGAGCACCCCTTCCTGCACGGCGGCACCACCCGCGAAGGCCGCGATGAGCTGGTGCGGGCCTTCCAGGAAGACGCGGACTCCTCCCCCGTGCTGCTGCTGAGCCTCAAGGCCGGTGGCGTGGGCCTCAACCTCACGGCTGCCACCCATGTTTTCCACTTCGACCGCTGGTGGAACCCCGCCGTGGAAGACCAGGCCACGGACCGCACCTACCGCATCGGCCAGACCAAGAACGTGCAGGTCCACAAGCTGGGCACCATCGGCACCCTGGAGGAGAAGATCGACGCCCTCCTGGAGTCCAAGCGGGACCTTGCGGACCGTGTGGTGGGCAGTGGCGAAGGCTGGCTGACGGAGCTGGATGATGACGCCCTGCGTCGCCTCGTGGCACTGGATCCCGACGCCGAACTGCTGGACGCCGATGAGGCCACACCTGAGGAGACCGCGCCCAAACCGGTGCGGCGCAAGGCCAAGGAGGTGGCGCCATGATGAGCCACGCCGACCGCTTCGGCGCCACGTGGTGGGGCCGCCTCTGGATCCAGGGCCTCGAGAAGCTCGGAGACGACTACGAGAACCGCCTGCCCCGGGGCAAGAAGTACGCGGAGGACGGCCACGTCTCCCACTTCGGCGTGCAGCCCGGCGAGATCCAGGCCCGGGTTCATGGCCGCAAGACCTACAACGTGACCTTGGGCCTGCCCGCCCTCACCACCGCGCAGTGGGAGAAGGCCCTGAGCCGCATCGCCCAGGAGAGCCGGTTTGTGGCCTCCCTGCTGGCAGGCGAAATGCCCCAGGGCCTGGACGAGACCTTTCGCGAAGCGGGCGCCAGCCTCTACCCCCGCGTGCCCAAGGAGCTGCAGACCCACTGCGACTGCCCGGACTGGGCCAACCCCTGCAAGCACGTGGCCGCCGTCTGCTACGTCATGGCCGAGGCCCTGGACCGGGATCCCTGGCTGCTCTTCGACCTCCGTGGCAAGAGCCGCGAGGAAGTGCTCCAGGCTCTGCAGTCGGCCCTGGATGCCGCCGCCGTGGCCGCTCCCAAGAAGCGGGGCCGTCCTCCCAAGAAGCAGCAGACCGTGGCGGACCTCCTCCGCCAGGAACAGCCCGAGCCCGAGCCCTGGCGCCGCCTCCCCGAGGAGGCCTATGACGCCCTGCCCATGCCCCTGCCTGAGCTCACCATCCCCCGCATGATCCCGCCGGATCCTTCGGTATTCACCCAGCTGGGGCCGCTGCCCCACGCCCGCATCGAGACCAGTCTCTGCCTGGCCGCCCTCATGCACCGCACCGCCCAATGGGTGCAGCAGCAGATTGAGGACGGTCCCAAGGGCCTCGAAGATGGGGAGGAGGATGGCGATCTGGAGCAGCCCGCCTCGCCCTTCGACGCCCCCCTCCAGCCCGCCCCCAAGACCAGCCGTAACTGGCGTCACAAGAAGCGACGCTGGGGCAAGAAGGGCTGATACCTTCCATCCTTGGACCTTAGGAGTTCCCATGCGCACCATCAGCACCCCCGCCGCCCCCGCCGCCATCGGCCCCTACAGCCAGGCCCAGATCTCGGGCAACCACCTCTACACCTCGGGGCAGATCCCCCTGGTGCCGGAGACCATGGAGATGGTCTCCGGCACCATCGAGCCCCAGGCCGAGCAGGTGCTGAAGATCCTCAGCGCCGTCCTAGCCGCTGCTGGCACCAGCTGGGACCGCGTCGTGAAGACCACGGTCTTCCTGTCCGACATGGCCGACTTCGCCGCCTTCAACGCCATCTACGAAAAGGCCCTCGGCGGCGCCAAACCTGCCCGCAGCACTGTCCAAGTGGCGGCCCTGCCCCGCGGCGCGAAGGTCGAGATCGAGCTCATCGCGGAAGTCTGAATCGAGCGGCTCGACCCATTCCAGGGTTCTGTTTAACCGCAGAGGACGCAGAGGGCGCAGAGGAATGATGGCCCTCCTCTGCGCCCTCTGCGTCCTCTGCGGTTAATTGGTTTTCTGATTATCGGCCACCCTCAGCCTAAAGAACAGATGCCTCTGCTCGGGCAACTCCGAGGTCTTTAACCATTTAGGCACAAGTGGACAGGATGTGTCGCATCCATGACGCGATGTTTTGG
>Ga0073936_10009742_pt1 | contig 11890 bp, 10 predicted proteins | sample AliMusrvi5mmetaG_FD_87041 | JGI IMG/M metagenome (GOLD analysis project Ga0073936, IMG submission 87041) | Freshwater lake bacterial and archeal communities from Alinen Mustajarvi, Finland, to study Microbial Dark Matter (Phase II) - Alinen... | ecosystem: Environmental > Aquatic > Freshwater >... | reverse complement strand
TGGAGTTTTCGGCGTTTTTAATTCAAAAACTCCCGCGGAAGATACCTTCTATGGACTTTACTCCCTTCAACACAGAGGACAGGAAGCCGCAGGCATTGTTGTAGCTGATTACAACAAGGTTAAAAAAAGAACCCTCTTCAAGCAGCACAAAGGCATGGGATTAGTCTCTGAAGTGTTCAGAGATGAAACAATTTTTGAAACCCTTGGCGGTTATGCGGCAATTGGTCATAACCGGTACTCGACCACTGGCTCATCAAAATCTGTCAGCAATATTCAACCCTTTTCCCTGACCTACCGCTCAGGCAGTTTGGCGATAGCCCATAACGGAAATCTTACCAACTCCCGTGCGTTACGGCGCGAACTGACAGAGCTCGGTGTTATCTTTCAGGCCTCTTCAGATACTGAAATTATCCCGCATCTGGCAGCGCGAAGCCGTGAAAAAGAGCCTCTACACCAGATCGACGAAGCATTGATGCAGGTTCAGGGAGCATACTCAATAGTCATTCTGGCCAACAACCAGTTGATCGCAGCCCGAGATCCTTACGGGTTCAGACCCCTCGCTCTCGGAAAGAAGGTGGATCCACTCACCGGAGAACTTGCCTATATCGTTGCAAGTGAAACCTGTGCATTTGATATTATCCAGGCAGAGTACATTCGCGATATCGAGCCCGGTGAAATTCTTCTGATCGACCATCTTGCGGTAACGAATGAAAAGCCCACCTCACTCTTTCTGCCCTCCTCAAAACGCAAGGCCCGCTGCATTTTCGAATATGTCTACTTTGCCCGCCCCGACAGTTTTATTTTCAAGCACTCTGTAGACAAAATCAGGAGAAATCTCGGCAAAAACCTTGCAAGAGAGTCTAATATAGTCCATCAACCCGGTGAGAAAGAACTGACCGTCGTCAGCGTTCCCGATTCATCAAATACCGCCGCGCTCGGTTTTGTCCGGGAAAGCTTGAAAATGGAGAGGCCGGCAAGATTCGAACATGGCCTTATCCGCAACCATTATGTTGGAAGAACCTTCATTCAACCTGGTATTCACAGCAGGGACATCAAGGTTCGCTCAAAATACAATATTGTGCGGGGAGTACTTCAGGGCAGGCCGATCATTCTCATTGACGACTCCATTGTCCGCGGCACAACCGCAAAAATGCTGATTAAACTGATCCGTGAGGCAGACCCGAAGTCAATTAACCTTCACATCAGTTCACCACCTATCACCAACCCCTGTTTTTACGGCATGGATTTTCCTACCAAACGACAGTTGCTCACTCACATGTTTGAGAGCCTGGATAATGACTTAGAGGAAATCGAAAAAATAAGGGAATATATTGGCGTGGACTCATTGAAGTACCTCTCCATGAAGGGATTGATGAACAGTGTCCCTGCGTTTGAAGATGAAGAAGGCAGCTACTGTACTGCCTGTTTCAGCGGTGACTACCCAATCCAGGTGAGTGATGTTACAACCGACAAAGAGGAAAACGACTGAGCAATTCTCTGGCTCTTACTTTTTCCCCTGTTTGCATTCAATTCTTACCGAGGTATGCGGTACTGCTTCAAGTCTCTTTTTTGGAATAGGTTTTCCGGACTTGATACAGATACCGTAAACCTTGTTCCTGATCCTGTCGAGAGCCTGATCAATGTATCCGATATATTTTTCATCACGGGCGATAAACATGAAACGCTGCTCACGGTCCATGGTATCAGTACCATGGTCAGCCATGTGCATGGAGTAGTTTGAATTAATGGAATCTTCCACATTCTCATCCGAAATCGAAGAGCGCAGAATATCCAGATCACGAAGCACCTCTTCCCGTCGTTTAAGCAGCAACTGCTTGAAATGCTCGAGCTCTTCGTCGGTTAAATAAGTCTTAGTAAGGACAGGTTCCTCAATAACCTCATTTTCCTTTTTGGACGCACTGCTATTCTTTTTGGCCATGATAGATCACATTTTCTTAATCTCAAGAAAGGCTATAATAACACCGACGCGAAAAATACTATTAACCTGCATATTTTTCAAGTGATAACCAGCAAATTTCACCATTGACCCTCTCCTCCCTGCCCTTGATTGCTGATGAAGGATCGAATGCTGTTGTGACAAGAGATGCGGCTAAAGTTTCTGCTTTAATATACGCATCATTTTTCTTCACAGCATCCAGAAGTTTTTCCGATCCCTGGATACCAAGAGCAATACGGTCAGTAATATCAAAGCCGCTCTCCTTGCGGAGCGCCTGGATACGACTTACCAGCTCACGGGAAAGTCCGAGCATTTCAAGCTCCTCATTCATCTCAGTATCAAGTGCAACCATAATACCATTGGCTTCATCGGATGCAACAAGCCAGCCCTCGATATCCTCATGCATGATCTCTACATCTTCACGCATAATAGCAAACACTTTACCATCGAGTTCAAGCGACAGATGTCCCTGATGTTCCAGAAGCGCAATCTGTTTGTGGCTCATGATCCTTATGGCTTCAGCAAGCGCTTTCATATCCTTGCCGAAACGCGGGCCGAGGGTTTTGAAATTCGGCTTTACCTTTTTGCTGATGACTGAGCCCTCCTCCTCTATGTACTCAATCTTCTGGACATTGATCTCTTCCATAATAATATCATCAACCAATCGATACTCTTCCCTTGCTTCAGCATCACTGACAGCGAGCAGAATACGTTTGAGCGGCTGACGAACCTTGATGGAAGCTTTTTCGCGCATGGTTCGGACAAGCGAGGTACTAATCTGTGCCTTTTTCATGCGTTGCTCAAGCGGACGGTCGATAGCCGACACGTCAAGCAGAGGAAAATCCGCCAGGTGAACTGACTCACAAGATTCGAGTCCGCTGACTCCATTCAGATTCAGGTAGATCCGGTCGGCAAGAAATGGAGTAAAAGGAGCAAGCAGTTTTGCCAGCGTCTCAAGAGCGCTGTAGAGCGTCTGATAGGCCGCAATCTTGTCTGGTCCCATCTCGCTTTTCCAGAAGCGTTTACGTGACCGGCGGATATACCAGTTTGAAAGATCATCAACGGTAAAGTCGTTGATCAGCCTTACTGCACCGGTAAGATCATACTGCTCCATACGCATATAAACGGCCCCAACCAACGTGTTCAGACACGACAAAACCCAGCGGTCAAGCTCGGAACGCTCCTGTAGTGCAATGTTCGGCTCGGCAAAAGTAAAGCCATCAACATTGGCGTAGAGCACAAAGAAGTTATAGCTGTTAATGAAGGCGCGGAAAAACTTTCGCTGTTCTTCCTCAATCTCATCAGCATTGAACGATTTCGGCCTCCAGGGAGGACTGGTCACCATAAGATACCAGCGAAGCGCATCGGCACCGTAACGCTCCATAGTCTCAAACGGATCGACCATATTGCCTTTTGACTTCGACATTTTGTGGCCCTGTTTATCAAGAATGTGACCGTTCACAATCAGGTTTTTGTAGGCCGGCTTATCGAAAATCAAAGTGGCAATGGCATGCATGGTATAGAACCAGCCTCTGGTCTGATCAACACCCTCGGCAATGAAGTCGGCCGGAAAGGTCTGATCAAACAGATCACGATGTTCAAACGGGTAGTGCAGCTGGGCAAACGGCATCGAGCCACTGTCGAACCAAACATCAACCAGCTCCGGTGTGCGGTTGAAGCGTATATTCTCCCTGATAAAATAAATTTTATCAACAAAAGGTTTGTGCAGATCAAGTACTGCCAACCCTCTGTCGAGCGCATCTCCCAGGAGAAGCCTCTCTCCTTCAATATCGATGAATCCTTCACGCAATTCAGCAACGGAACCGATCGCGAACATCTTTCCCGAAGCGGCATCATCGCCAATAACAAAATGCTCCGAAACCCATAAAGGAAGCGGTGAGCCCCAGAATCGCTCACGTGAAAGCGCCCAGTCCTTGTTCTCCTCGAGCCAGTTGCCGAAACGCCCGGTACCAATCTCTGGAGGGCACCAGTTAATGGTTTTATTGAGTTCCACCATACGATCAGCTATAGCTGTAGTCCTGATATACCATGACTCTCTTGCATAATAGATCACCGGCACATCATAACGCCATGAAAAAGGGTAGGTATGAGTGATGATCTCCTTGCGATACAACTTCCCTGCCTCCTTGAGCTGACGGATAATCAGCGGATCGGTATCCTTGAAAAACATACCGTCATAATCGCTAACCTCGGCAGTAAAACATCCGTTCCGCGCCACCGGCTGCAGCATCGGCAAATCGTATTTCTTTGCAATCTCATAGTCATCAGCGCCAAAAGCCGGTGCAATATGCACAATACCGGTGCCGTCCTCAGTTGAAACAAAGGAGCCGGCAGTAACATACCAGCACTTTTTTTAGGATACAGATAACTGAAAAGAGGTTCATAGTCGAGCCCTTCAAGATCACGTCCCTTGAGTTCGGAAATAACCTTCCACAACGACTCCCCCTCCTCGTTTTTCTCAAGAAGCACCTGCAGACGCGACTTGGCAAGAATCATCACTTCGCCACTCTCTGCATGTGAAACCTTGACATAATCAATATCCGAACCGACACAAAGCGCCACATTTGAAATCAGTGTCCACGGTGTCGTCGTCCACACAAGCAGAGACTCCTCGGAGCCCTTTACTTTGAACTTGACATAAATGCTGGGATCTTTAACCTCTTTGTAACCCAAGGCAAGCTCATGCGAACTCAGCACCGTTTCGGATTTCGGATCCTGCGGTACAATTTTATAATCCTTGTAGATCAGTCCCTTGTCGAAAATGGTTTTCAGAGCCCACCAGACCGACTCGATATAGTCATTGGTACAGGTTATGTATGGATTATCCATATCAACCCAGTATCCCATCCGCTCGGTCAGCTTTCCCCACCCTTCGCGATTATCGTCAATATGATGATAGACAAGTGCCCTTGCCTCGGCATTGAACTCTCCGTCGCCATACTCAACCACCTGTGCCTTATTTTTAAGACCAAGTTTTTTTTCAACCGAAATCTCTACGGGTAATCCATGCGTATCCCATCCGGCCTTGCGAGGCACACGGTAGCCCTGCATAGTCTTGTAACGACACACTACATCTTTTATCGTACGGCTGAATACATGGTGAACACCAGGTTTGCCATTAACGGTAGGTGGCCCTTCATAAAAGGAGTATATCCTGTCCGCCGGTCTTTCTTCAAGACTCTTGAGAAAAATCCCGTGGTCATTCCAGTATGCCAGAACTTCTGCTTCTACAGCGCTGTATGGTATATTCGATGGATACTCAACAAATTTATCGTCCATTGTTCTTAAGAATCATTCAATAAAAAAGGCAGTCTGCCTGTGATTATAAAAAAATCAATAACGTTGAACCCGGCATTAAAACAGCACAGGCAAGCTTTTCAATAACTGAAAAGCTTGCCTGAATTTTTTTATAACAACACCGGCATTCAATGCCCGTAAAACCCCAAGCTCTTACTTTTTGCCGCCAAGAGAGGAACTGACACCTTCAAGGATCTGTTTTGCAACTACCGTCAGGGAATCAAGCGCCTGGGCAACTATTTTGCTTAATGGAGCCATCGTACTGTCAAGAAGAGTGCCGACGCCAGTCAGGATCGTTGAAAAATCCCCCTTAATAACATCACTCTGGTTCCGCTTATCCTGACCGGTAGGTTTAATGTCTTCAGCCATATCACACTGAGATTTAGGTTTATCGCCGACTAAACAATACAGTTTAAATGTAATATACTTAATAATGCCATCAAAGCAAATCGGTAAAAAGGAACAAATCCTGGACCTCCATTTTACTGACGTCCATACCGGTCTTCCAGACGAACAATATCATCCTCTCCCAGATAACTGCCAGACAGTACTTCAATCAATTCAAGCGGAGTTTCTCCGGCATTCTCAAGACGATGCACAGCGCCGACAGGAATATAGGTTGACTGATCTTCATACAACGTGCTCTCCTTGTCTTCCACCCGGACAAGGGCTGTTCCCTTGACCACAATCCAGTGTTCCGCACGATGATGATGTTTTTGCAACGACAGCGCCTCACCAGGTTTTACCGTAATGCGCTTGACCTTGAAGCGCTCTGAAAAATCAACGGTTTCATAAGAACCCCAAGGCCTGTAGACCCGCCGATGAATCTCAGTTTCATCCCGTTCTTTCCTTTTCAGCTCTTCAACAAGCGTCTTGACATCCTGAACAGACTCCCTCGACGCAACCAGCACAGCATCGACAGTTTCAACAATAATGAGATTATCAAGACCAACAGCTGTAACAAGACGACTGGTAGCGTGGATATAGCAGTTTTTCACATCCTGCACCATCACGTCACCCTTTTTTACATTGCCCGCATCATCCCGCTCATGAACATCCCAGAGGGCAGACCAGGCACCAACATCATTCCATCCGGCATCGAGAGGAACAAGAGCTGCTTTGGCAGTTTTTTCCATCACGGCATAGTCAATGGAATCAGAAGGAGATGCACAAAAAGCATCGACATCAAGCCTTAAGAAATCAAGATCCTTATGCGCTTTCCTCACCGACTCCCTGCATGCCGTAACTATTTCCGGCACATGGGCTTCAAGCTCCTGAAGATATGCCTCAGCCTTGAAAAGAAAAATGCCGCTATTCCAGAAATACTCCCCCGAGGCAAGATAGAGTTCGGCTGTTAGTTTGTCGGGCTTCTCGACAAATTCAAGCACCGGATAAGCCGCCAGCTTACCGTCACGTTCGACTGAAGCCCTGATATAGCCATATCCGGTTTCAGGAGTAGCCGGAACTATTCCGAAGGTAACAAGACCACCCTCTTCAGCCGCAGACTTTCCGGTCGCAACAGCGCGACCAAAAGCTGCCGGATCAAAAATAACATGATCAGCCGGCAGAATCAACATGGTAGCGCCCGGATACTTTTCAGCGATGAGTATCGCTGCTACAGCGGCGGCCGGTGCAGTATTGCGCCCCTGTGGTTCAAGAATAATCTCCCCGATGTCCGTATTGATCTCGTGAAGCTGCTCAGCCACCAGAAACCGGTGACTCTCATTGCAGACACAATAGACCGGCCCGGTATCAGCGGTTGAAACAAGACGAAGTACCGTATCCTGCAGCATGGTTTTTTCGCCGATCAGCGAAAGCAGCTGTTTAGGGTACAATGCACGGGAGAGCGGCCACAGCCTGGTTCCCGAACCGCCACTGAGTATGACAGGAATAATCATGAACGAAAGTGGTTTGTTAAAAGGTTACAAATTTCTCGTACATCTTCCAGGTCGATCCGATAAGGGTGTCAACATCGCTGTACTTCGGTACCCAGCCAAGCAGCTCACGAGCCTTGGCAGATGATGCCACAAGTTCAGAAGGATCTCCAGCGCGCCTGCCAGAAACCTCAGCAGATACTGACCTGCCGGTGATTGCCCGAGCACGTTCGACCATTTCAAAAACAGTGACGCCGGTCTGACTGCCAAGATTGACCGTAATGCTCTGCTCCTTCTGCAGAATATATTCAAAAGCAGTGACATGCGCTTCTGCCAGATCGCTGACATGAACATAATCGCGTATGCAGCTTCCGTCACGCGTCGGATAATCATCACCAAATATGGAGAGTTTCGGACGAATACCGGCTGCAGTTTCCATGACTATCGGCAAAAGGTTTTCAGGATTCAGCTCAAGCCCCTTGATTCTACCCCGAACATCATAGCCCGCAGCGTTAAAATAGCGGATTGCAGCATACCGCATCCCTTTGAGCTTCTCATACCACTCAAGTAAGCGCTCTATTTCAAGCTTGGTAAACCCGTAAAAGTTTTCAGGCTCCTTTGGATGTTCCTCATCGATTGGAAGGTATTGAGGAGTGCCATACACTGCAGCTGAAGATGAAAAGATAACCCTTGCTATTCCTGCTGCCGATGCCTGATTGAGAATGTTAATGGTTCCGGCAATATTTGCTTCAGCGTAGATTTCAGGCTTCAGCATTGACTGACCGGCAGCTTTCATGGCTGCAAGGTGAACACACCCATCAAACCCTCCTCCCGTCATGACTGCCCTCAGCTGTTCCGGACGCATGATATCACCATGCACGAACGCAGCTTCATCAAAAAGATTTTCTCTTAACCCGGTCTGAAAATTGTCAAACACGGTCACCGCATAGCCACGGTCAAGAAAAGCTCTTGCAACATGACTGCCGATATAGCCAGCTCCACCGATCACCAGAATTCGCATAAAAAAGCTTTGAGTTCAACGTTTATAGATCAAGTCACGCTTTTTTCATCTTCCACCGTACATCTCTTCGTAATAATGCTGATATCCGCCGGAAGTAACATTGTCAAGCCACTCCGCATTTGTAAGATACCAGTCGACGGTCAACTCAAGCCCTTTTTCAAACGATATTGACGGTACCCAGCCAAGCTCCCGCTGCAATTTCGATGAATCAATGGCATAACGAAGGTCGTGACCAGCCCGGTCGGTAACATAGGTGACGAGTTTTTCCGACACACCAGCCGCGCGCCCAAGCTTTGTGTCCATAATCCGACAAAGAAGCCTGATCAGATCAATGTTGCTCCATTCATTATGACCGCCGATATTGTAAGTTTCTCCATTGCTGCCCTGATGATAAATCACATCGATCGCTTGCGCATGGTCATCAACCCAGAGCCAGTCACGAATATTCTCACCCTTGCCATAGACCGGCAGAGGTTTGTTGTGCACAATATTATTGATAAAAAGTGGAATAAGCTTTTCAGGAAACTGGAATGAACCATAATTATTAGAACAGTTGCTGATCACAACCGGTAAATTATAGGTATCATGATAAGCCCTGACAAAATGATCCGAAGAGGCCTTTGAGGCCGAATAAGGGCTATGGGGATCGTAAGCAGTTTGTTCAGTAAACAGCCCTTCCCTGCCAAGTGAACCGTACACCTCATCAGTTGAAATATGATAAAACCTCTTTCCTTCAAGATCTGACTGCCAGCAAGCTTTTGCGGCATTGAGCAGAGTCACTGTACCAAGCACATTGGTAACGACAAACTCCGTCGGGTTTGAAATTGATAGGTCAACGTGCGATTCAGCAGCAAGATGAATGACTCCATCAAAGTGTGACTCCTGAAACAAACGCTGTAGAAAAACTCCATCAGTTATATCCCCTTTGACAAAACGGTAGTTCGGCAGAGCATCAACATCCTTGAGGTTGGCAAGGTTGCCTGCATACGTCAGATTGTCAAGATTGGTTATCGTGTACGTCGGATAGCTCTTCAAAAAATGCCTGACAACATGCGACCCTATAAACCCGGCTCCTCCGGTGATCAGAATATGCATTGGTGTTCCGATGGTTAATGGTTGACCTCTCTCTACCCAATATCCCCTGCCGGGTTGTGTTATTCTGTTGCTCGCGGCTGGATCTTTTCCAGCAAAGAAGCAAGTGATACCCTCCAGTAAGGAATTTCCACTCCCCACTCCTGCTTGATGGCCGACTTGTCAAGAACGCTGAAGCTCGGTCTTGGGGCAATCTGGGGATAGTGGGCGCTTGACACTGGCAATACTTTACAGGATAATCCGGAAAGATCCATAATGGCTACAGCAAAATCATACCAGGAACAGACACCTTCATTGGAATAATGATAGGTCTCTCTATACTGTTTACTGCAATCATAGTGCTCAAGAATCGTAACGATAGCCGCAGCAAGATCGCCCGCATAGGTCGGTGTTCCGATCTGGTCATCCACCACATTCAGCATTTGACGTTCTGCACCAAGCCGAAGCATGGTTTTCACAAAGTTAGCTCCATAAGCAGAATAAAGCCATGATGTTCTGATAATCATGTATGAGGGTGCAATCTGACGAACACGCTCCTCACCCTCCCATTTCGACTTTCCATAAACACCAAGCGGAGTGGCCGGAGCGTTTACACGATAAGGAGTGCATGACTCTCCATTAAAAACATAATCCGTGGAAATATGCACCAGCAGTGCATTTCGCTCTTTAGCGCATGAAGCAAGCACAGCCGAACCATCCCTGTTGACCCGGAAAGCTGTTTCAACATCAGCTTCCGCCTTGTCCACTGCAGTGTATGCCGCACAATTCACCATAACATTTATGTCATGTTCGCGACATACTCGATCGACGAGATCTTGGTTTGTTATATCAAGTTCAGGAAGGTCATAGAAAAAAAAGTGCTGTTTGCCACTGTTGGCCGACAACTCCTGCAGTTCAGACCCCAGTTGCCCTTTGCTGCCGGTAACAAGAATATTCATGTCCATTTTTTCAAGAAAGATCTATATCTGATTATTTTAAAGCACTATACCAACCGTTCAATTTTTCCTTTTTTTGAGCCTTCCGTACACTTGAGAAATATTCTGCAAAGCTACTAAAGATAACGAAAAAGAGAGAGCAAACTTTTGATGTGTAAATATTTTTCTCTTTTGGAACAGGTGTATTTATGGCATTTGCTGATGGTGGCGAGCCTTTACGGGGTGTAGTTTAGAAAATCACCATACACAACCCTGCACGAATAAACCGGAACCATGACGGGCACTTTAACCGGATCGACTGACTATGGCGAATTGTGCGTTTTCAGTTAGAATGACACATCAGGTTAGTCTTTTTTTGAGGGTGTCGAGGAGTTTGTTGAGTTCGAGAAGTTGTTTGTTCATGTCGAGCGCGGCGTTTTGGAGCTGCTGGATTTTTTGGGTGCAGTCGGTGAGGATGAGGGTCAGGGTGGGGTCGGGCGGCGGTGGCGGGAGCTGTGGGGTGCCTTTTTTGCCGTAGATGATGTAGTTGACGTCGATGCCGACGGCTTCGAGTTTTTCGCGAAGGATGTTGCCGATGCGGTTTTTGCCAGTGACGTAAGCGGTGATGTAGGAGGCGTCTTTGGCGCCGATTGCCTGGCAGAGGGCTACCTGGGTTTTGAATTTCTTTTTGATCTCTGCTTTGAGGCGTTTTGCTTCGTCGGTGTACGCTCCTGATATAGGCATATATTTATATTTTTTTCAATATTTTGCGTACATTCAATGGATAATTATACCTAAAAACAGGGATAAAAGCAAACGAAGAGCAGGAAAGATAGGAAATGATAAGGATAAAGAAGAGGATGGAGGGGCGGGAAAAATGGATAGTTCTTTCTCTATTTCCCCATTTCCCCGTATAAAAAGGGGGTTGTGATGCCTGCGGCGAAGATTACGGAGGAGATTACCGGGTGCATTGTGGATGCGCTGGGTGCGGGTCATTACCGGGAGGTGGCTTGCAAACTTGCGGGGATTGACCGGAAGACCTTGTTGAACTGGCTGAAGCGGGGCGAACGGGAGCGGTCGGGGGTGTATCGGGAGTTGTACCTGGCGGTTGAGCAGGCGGAGGCGAAGTCGGAGGTGTTTCACCTGAAGAATATTGAGACTGCTTCATCGAAGAGCTGGTTTGCATCGGCGTGGTTCCTGGAGCGGAAGCATCCTGACCGGTGGGTTGCGCAAACGGAGCGGAGCGGAGTGCAGCGCCTCTGAGGGTTTTTTCAGATTGATCTCTCTTTATATCCAGATTAAAATCAAGAATATCTTTCCCCAATGCCACTTCAAATTCAACAATAGTTTTCAAGGTTGGATTCGACCAACCAGCCAAAATCCTGCTGACATAGGACTCTTTTTTACCCAGTTTTTCAGCAAGCTCACGCTGAGTCATACCTGTTGATTCAAGTAACTCACTAAGCTTGACAGCAAATTCACCCTGCCTTTCTACATATTTTTTTGTAAAGGGCGGTATCTGCTCAACAAACTTTTGAAAAAATGATGTATTCATAGTCTATCATCCAATGAAAATATAAGGTTACCCCTCATGCTCCCGTTATTGTGATCTATTTCGATGTCACCTGACCTCTGGCGCATCATAATCAGCTTATCAAGCTCCTGGAGTTCAGGAACAATATGGCGAAGGGCCATATCTTTCTGATACGTTTGA
>Ga0073936_10009738_pt1 | contig 11892 bp, 9 predicted proteins | sample AliMusrvi5mmetaG_FD_87041 | JGI IMG/M metagenome (GOLD analysis project Ga0073936, IMG submission 87041) | Freshwater lake bacterial and archeal communities from Alinen Mustajarvi, Finland, to study Microbial Dark Matter (Phase II) - Alinen... | ecosystem: Environmental > Aquatic > Freshwater >... | reverse complement strand
ATTTATAAGCATTAATCATTTGGAAAGTTAATTTGCTTACGGCTCCTTACCTTGGAAGCGCCCTCACAAGGCAAGCAACTCATACGAACCAATGAAACATCCCACCAGCGGTATTCCTTCCCACATTCCTGATTCCGTCAGCCTGGGCTCCGAGGCCGTTCTCGCCGGATCCTGGGATTCCGGTGTTTTGGCGGAAATTCTCCGTCGGAAATGGCGATCCGGCGAGGCGCCGGCCTTCCTGTTGCTCGGGCGTCGGGAAGCCTCGCTGTTGCGTTCCCATCTGGCCGCCGCCTTTGGCGAAGAGGCGGTGGTCACCCTCAAAGGCACATATTACATGGGCCTGGAAGTTGTCGAAATCGACTTCCCGGAGTTCTTTCACACCGGCGGCATCAAACGTCCGCCGCGCCTGTCCGGCCTATCCGGTGGCGGCAGCGCCCGCGCCGGCATGGACTCCGGTTCGATCTGGCGGTTGCAGTTAGAATGAACCGAGGTATCGGCTCTTCACGCCATTGACGGCGATGACGTGGCCGCCCGGTTGCGCGGCGGCGCGGGCGAAGCCAAGATGCGCCGCACACCGCACAGCACCGGGTCACGTATGTCGTTTTGATGGGGAAATATGAATATGACGGATTAGTTAAATCGAAACAAGCAACGCAAGCGCGAAGTGAGATGGGATTGTAACATTTTCGTCACGATGAGAGCCGTCCGTCATGTGTCAATATTGTCTCAATCGGCAGGTTGAGGAATTGGGATATGTGGCTAATTTCCGCATCTCCGGCAGTGTGCCGGTTATCCCATCGAACTATCAAACACCCCTCCACCAAACTCCAACACATATCATCATCGTCATGAATCCTATATTTTTCTCCTCATGGGTCTTGAAGAACCCGGGCGCGTCCGATCATTCGCCGCCGGATGCCGCGTTCGTTTCCCCGTCCGCCGCAACGCGGCGCCGTCCCACCGTCAACAAGATCCTGCGTTTCCTCAGTGCGGGATTCTCATGCTGGGCTTTGGCCGCGGCGTTCATGGTTCCGAACGCGGCGGATGCCGGGATCATCATTTCGGAAGTAGCTCCCTGGTCCAGCGGTAACAGCTCCCTCGGAGCCGACTGGTTCGAGCTGACCAATACCGGCGCCTCAGCCGTGAACATCACCGGCTGGAAAATGGACGACAACTCGTTCAACTCCGCTAACGCGGTAGCCTTGAATGGCATCACCAGCATCGCTGCCGGTGAGTCGGTCATCTTCATTGAGTTGGGCGGCAGCCATACGGCAGCCGGCGACGCCGCGGCATTCAAAACCCTGTGGTTCGGAGCAAACCCGCCGGCCGGCCTGCAAATCGGCAGCTATGGCGGATCGGGCGTCGGTCTTGGCACCGGCGGGGATGGCGTCATCATCTTTAACGGTTCTGGCGTCCAGCAGGCGAAGGTCACCTTCGGCGCTTCGTCCAGCAGCCCGTACAAGACCTTCGACAATGCGGCTGGCCTGGACAATGTGACTATTTCTGCGCTGAGCGCCGTCGGCACCAATGGCGCCTTCGTGGCGGCAAACGATACTGCTGAAATCGGGTCGCCCGGCACTATTGCTTCAACCGCCACAGCCACCATTACCGGTACAGCCACCGCCGGCGCGTTCACCACCACCTACGGCACGGTTTCGGCAGCACAGTCATTTGCGGTGACTGGCAGCAACCTGACCGCCAACATCACGGCGACGGCACCGGCCGGTTTCGAGGTTTCCAGCGATGGCTCGACCTACACCACCACTGCCACCTTCACGCAGAGCGGTGGTTCCGCGAGCGGCACGCTTGCGCTCCGTTTGGCCGCCACGGCCACCGTCACCGGTTCCTACAACGGGCTGAATGTCCCGCTCATGAGCACAGGCGCGACGACGAAAAACATCACCACCGCCGCGAGCGGAAACAGCGTATCAGCCAAAGGCCTGACGATCACGGCCAACAATGTGTCAAAGCCATTCGGTGCGACGCTCACCGGCGGCCCGGGTTCGACCGCATTCTCCAGCTTGGGTTTGATCAGTCCTGAAACCATCGGTTCCGTGACCATCGCCTATGCCAGCGGTGCGGCAGCCGGCGATGCGGCCGGATCTTACCCGGCCTCGGTCACGCCATCCGTGGCGACAGGCGGGACGTTTATCGCGTCCAATTATGCCATCACCTATGTCGCCGGCGATCTCACGGTGACGGCGGTTCCGACAATCAACCTTACGGGCACACTCACGGCGGTGGATGCGACCTATGGCACGCCTTCCCCGACGCCCGCAAGTTTCTCGGTGACGGGAACTGCCCTGACCGGCGATCTAACTGTGAGCGCTCCGGCGGGCTTCGAGGTGTCCAGCGGCGGCGGCTACTCTAGCAGCCAGCCCCTCACGCAAAGCGGCGGATCGGTTAGCGCCACCATCAGCGTGAGATTGGCGGCGGCGACGGTGGTTGGCACCTACTCTGGAAACGTTTCCGTCTCTGGTGGCGGCGCGGGTGCGCAAACCATCGCTGTGCCTTCAAGCGCGGTCTCGCCGTTGGGCCTGACGATCACCGGCGTCACCGGTGTGAACAAAACATATAACCGCCTAACGGCAGCAACCGTGAGCGGCACGGCGACTCTGAACGGAGTGCTAACAGCCGACGTCGGGAACGTGACATTGGGCGGCACGCCTTCCGCCTCGTTCGCCACCTTCACCGCCGGAACCTCAAAGCCAATCATCGTGACGGGTTACTCGCTCTCCGGACCGGTCGCTTCCAACTACACGCTTGCCCAGCCCACCGGTGTGACCGCCGACATCACCCCGCTCGCGCTCACAGTCAGCGGCGCGGCGGTCACCTCCAAGGCCTTTGATGGCAACACGAACGCGACGATCACCGGCACGCTTGTCGGCGTGATCGCACCGGATGTGGTGACGCTTGCCGGCACCGGCGCCTTCGCCAGTTCCGCGGTCGGCACCGGCATCGCCGTGACCTCCACCAGCACGCTCGGTGGCGCGGATGCGGCCAACTATTCGCTCATCCAACCCACCGGCCTAACCGGCAATATCACCGGCAGCACCGGCGTGGATCTCTCGCGTTACGTCCGGATTGGCCGCTATGACCTGCCCGAGCCGCCGCGCACCACGCCGCCGCCTAACAGCCTGTTATGCCAGGAGGCATCGTCGGTGACCTATAACTGGGACACGGATACGCTCTTTGTTGTTGGCGACGGCGGCACCTCGGTTGTGCAAGTATCGAAGACCGGGCAATTGATCGATTCGATGACGCTGGCACCCGGCAGCAGTCCGCAGGGTACCGATTTCTATGACACGGAAGGCGTCACCTACATCGGCAACGGCAAATTTGTCATGGTGGAAGAACGCTATCGTCAGGCGAACCTGTTCACCTACATCGCAAGCGGCACGCTCCACCGGGCCGACGCCAAAGCCGTCAAGCTCGGCACGACCATCGGCAACATCGGACTCGAAGGCATTTCCTATGACCCGCTGACAGGCGGCTTCATCTGCGTCAAGGAGAAGGATCCGCAAGCGGTTTTCCAGACGGGTATTGATTTCGATGCGGGCACCGCGACCAACGGCTCGCCGACCACCACCGATTCAATCAACCTGTTCAATCCGGCCCTGGCCGGCACTGCGGACTTCTCCGATGTGTTCGCGCTGTCGAATCTGCCGGCCCTGAACGGGCAGGCCGACTACAGCCACTTGCTGATCATCAGCCAGGAGTCGGGTCAGATCATCAACATCGACCGTTCCGGCACCGTGTACAGCAGGCTGACGCTGGTTGCCGATCCTGGCAACCCGCTGAGCATCGTGGACCAGACGCATGAAGGCGTCACGATGGACCGCAGTGGAAACCTCTATGTGGTCAGCGAGAACGGTGGCGGTGATGCCAATCATCCGCAGTTATGGGTATTCGCACCATCCACCGCGACGAACGTCGCACCCACGGCGGTCGCGCTGAACAGTGCGGTCACATCGATTCCGGAGAATACCAGCACCGCGGCTCATGTCAAAGTGGCTGAAATCGTGGTCACCGACGATGGACTGGGAGTCAACGACCTGACGGTGAGCGGAACGGACGCCGCGTTCTTCGAGATTATCGGCACCGGCTTGTATCTGAAAGCCGGAACGCCCCTGAGTTCCACCACCAAGCCCTCCTACAGCGTCACCGTCAATGTGGATGACATAACTGTCGGCAGCACCCCTGATGCGACCACGAACTACACCCTGGCCGTCATCGCATCCACGGGCGGAACCGCCCACCTCATCATGTCCGAAGTGGCGCCCTGGTCCAGCGGCAACAGCCCCCTTGCCGCCGACTGGTTTGAGGTCACGAACACCGGTACCGCCGCCGCGAACATCACGGGTTGGAAAATGGACGACAACTCCAACTCCTTCGGTTCCGCGGTGGCCTTGAACGGCATCACCAGCATCGCTCCCGGCGAGTCGGTGATCTTCATCGAAAGCGCTTCGCCGACCACGGTCGTTGCCAGTTTCAAGGCCCTGTGGTTCGGTGCCAATCCGCCCGCCAGCTTACAAATCGGGACATACACCGGGTCTGGCGTTGGTCTGAGCACCGGCGGCGATGCGGTCAACCTGTTTGACAGCACCGGCACATTGCAGGCGAATGTGGTTTTCGGCACATCCCCCGGCGGCCCGTTCCCGACATTCGACAACGCCGCGGGCCTGAACAACACCACGATCTCGACCTTGAGCGCAGTCGGCATCAATGGTGCCTTCGTGGCGGCAAACCACTCGGCCGAGATCGGCTCGCCCGGAACGATCGGCGCAGCTCCCACACCCGTGGTCAGCATCACGGCCACCGACGCCACCGCGGCGGAAGCCGGCAGCGATCCGGGCACTTTCCGCATCTCCCGCACCGGCAGCACAGTCGGCGCGTTGACGGTCAGTTACACGTTCGCAACGGGGGCCGGCCAGGCCACGAGCGCGGATTACACGCCGACCCTAACAGGCGTGGCGACCATCCCGTTGGGCCAATCCTATGTCGATATCACCATCAACCCGGTTGACGACCTGTTGGTTGAAGGATCCGAAACGCTGACACTCACACTGTTTGACTCGGGCAGTTATGATGTCGGCACGCCGGCCTCCGCCACCGTCACCATTGTTGACAACGATTTCACTCCGCTCAACACTTGGCGTCAGGCGAACTTCGGGACGGTCGATAACAGCGGCTCCGCCGCCGATAACGCGGACCCCGACGGTGATGGCATTCCCAACCTGCTGGAATACGCCCTCGGCATTGATCCGGTCATTGGCTCCGGCGGCAACGGCCCGGCCGCCCTGCCTGTCAGCATCACCAACGATGCCGACCCGCTGTTAGCCGGTCGTCTGGCATTGAGCCTTACCCTGCCAAATCCGAATCCGACCGATATCAGTTATGTGATCCAGGCCAGCGGCGATCTCGGCACCTGGGCGGATGTTGCCAGCAAGACCGGCAACGGCGCCTGGATCTGGCTTGCCGGCGGCACGCCAAGGATTGTCATTTCCGGTGACAACCCGGCCACCGTGAAAATCGGCGACAGCGTGCCCGGAGATGCCGCCCATCCGCAACGCGTGATGAGGCTCAAGGTCGTCAGCCACTGAACTAACGGATCCGGCCGGGCCGGATTCCCATACCCCAGGATTCCTTCCGGAGTGTCAGACCCGGGGTGGTTCGGAAAGAACTGCCCCAGGTCATTCGTATCACCTCCTGCAAATCATGTGACGAAACTGTCAGACAATGTCGACTGCCAAACGCCCGAAAGGCGTCCATCATCCGATCCGATGCTGATCCAACTTGGACCAAGAACCACGCTGACCCACCGCGCCCAGGACGCCATCTTCCATCGGGTGCATGGCGGGAACCTTGTCTATAACAGGATTGAGAAGCACGGTCGGACGCATTGGCATTCACAGCACGACCATCGCCAACTTCCTGCGGGAAAATCCCGGCAATTACACCCATTATGTGCTGCTGGATCATCAGGACTGGCTGGCCGCGCACAATACGCAGGCACTGGATGAGGAGTGGCGCCTGATTCTGGAGAATAGCATGCCCGGCACCTGCATCCTCATGCGCTCGGCCAGCCCGGTCATCGACTTCATTCCCGACTTCGCCATGCGGCGGCTGCAACCCAACGCCGCCCTGGCGGATTGCCTGCATGCGCAGGACCGTGTGGGAACCTACGGTTGCACGTTCCTCGCCCACGTCACCCCATGAGCAACCCAAGCCTGCCCCGGGATTCCCTAACGGCATACTACCGCTGGCACGCCCGGATTTATGATCTCACCCGCTGGACTTTCCTCTTCGCCCGGCGCGAGATCATCCGCCAGGCCGCCTGCCGGATGACCCGGCCGGCACGCATCCTCGAGATCGGCTGCGGCACGGGCAGGAATCTGGTGGAGTTGGCGGAGCGTTTTCCCGCCGCGTCCGTCACCGGCCTTGACCTGTCAAAGGACATGCTCGACCGCGCCCGCGCCAAGGTGGAACGTTTCGGTTCCCGCGTGGTGCTGCTGCATCGGCCGTATGACGCTCCCGTCGCCGAGGGCGGGAAGTTCGATCTGATCGTATTGAGTTATGCCTTGTCGATGATCAACCCGGGATATGACGAGGTACTGCGGACGTGCAAATCCGACTTGAGTGCCACGGGTGTCATCGCGGTTGTTGATTTCCACCAGTCGCGCAGCGCCTGGTTCCGGCGCTGGATGAAGGTGAACCATGTGCGCATGGAAGGACAGATCCTCGCCGAACTCGACAACCATTACCAGCAGCTTTTCTGCCAGAAGCGTCCAGGTTATGGCTGCCTGTGGCGCTATTTCCTCTATATCGGAAAATGACATGGCACTCTTCAGGGCCAACGGCCCGGCAATATACCAGCCCAAGGGCAACGCCCTGGGTAACGGCATCATGATGAATATCGAGGGCTGTAAGCCCGCCATATCAGACGTTGGATCGCCCACCAAACGTTCCATATCACGGGATTTCAGCCCTTGGAATTCCCTGGGTCCGCGTACCTGGGCCGTTGGCACGGGCTGGTATGGAAAGGGACGTTGGCCCGTAATGACAAAACAGCACAATGCGGAAATGTGCCAAAGCGTTTTCCACCGGGTTAAGAAGTCTGAGGGTGGCCCGTCTAACAGACTGTTATTTATCGAAATCGCCGGTGAAGGGCGATTTATGATTGCAGCCCGTCGAGCATCCCCAAAGATTGAGGGCGTGATGCCGGAGCACCACGCCCTGTCTTTTGCACCCAACGAGACAATGCATCACGGGAAAGAAGCTCTCAGGCATGCCATCGTGCAAAAGTGGACCGGGCCGCTGGTGACGTGTTGGTATGGCATGATGGTGAGAAAGGTTGCTTGAATGCCCGGATTATGCCCACGCGGGAGCTGATCTCAAATCCCATTTGGTGACAATCAGGTCACAGAGCCGGCGGGGCATCGCTGGGAAGCCGCCCGCGCGGATTCCCGCCGCTGCGGTGTGGCTGGCCCGCGTTACAGGGTTCGGACGGGTGTGGGGAGGTTTGCTGCGTGGCTGTTCCTTACCCTTTCGGGGACGGGATGACTGTTGGAAACCAATGGGTTGCGATGGCGCGGAAAAAACGATTGACTTCCGCTAGGTGCGTGGTAGAAGTATCTACTCAAACCGGAAAATCTAGCATAAACAGCAAAGCGAAAGACCGGGAAGCCGCGGTACCGCCGTATTCGATGGACAGGCAAAAGTATCGGGAAGTGTGAGTGCGAGCTGCGGACCGGGCCGCCAACCTCTGGTAAATCATGAGCAAGGAGACCGAACTCAAGCCGCGACTGCGGGTGGAGCAGGCGGAGACCCTCAAACCGGGCAAGGCGGTTCATGTTGCGCTGGACAATTCGCTGGTTCCGCGCGAGGCGGCGCACCGCATCGTTGCTTCCTGCCTGGCCCACCTGCAGGCGAATGAAGCGGGTGTCATTGCGAGCGACGACCCGGAATTCGTGCACCAGATGCGGGTGGCCAACCGGCGGCTTCGTTCGGCGCTGCGTGTGTTTCGCGGGATTATCGGCAAGGATTTGCTCGATTCCATGACGCCCGGCCTGCGGTGGCTTGGCCGGATGCTTGGCGAGACGCGTGATTGGGACGTGTTCCACGGTGAGACCCTGCCGCCGCTCGCCAACGCATACGGCGACGAAGCCGTTGCGCGTCACGTTTCCTGTGCGGCCAAACAACATTGTGATCGCGCCCGGGCGGCAATGCGCGAAGCACTGGCGTCAAGCCGTTATGCCAGCGTGATCCTCGCAATATCGCGCTGGGTCTCCGTGACCGACACCGCACCGCCGGTCGCGGATTCACCGGTCACGCTGATGGACTTCGCCTCGCGTACGGTGCGCCGGCGACACGCGCGCTTGCTCAATGCGGCGCGGCGGCTCGTGAAGCTTTCGGAGTTGGAGCGGCACCGCCTGCGTCTCAGGGCCAAGCAACTCCGCTATGCCGTGGAATTTTTCGCACCGCTTTTCGCCGCCGCCGGTGTGGCGGATTACCTCAGACACCTGGAGAGAATCCAGTCCGCGCTGGGTGCGGCCAATGACGCGACCAATGCCTTGCGCATGATCGCCGCAGTGGAAACGCCCACGGCATTCGACACGTTTTCGCGCGGGTGGTTCCTCGGCCGGGTGGGGAATCATCTCGCGCGGAGCCGCGAGGCTTTTGATAAACTGCGGCGGGCACCGCGGTTTGGGGATGACAAGCCGGATATCGCGAAGACGTATGCGACATCCGACGACGACGGGGATTCAACCCGCTCGCCACAAGCCAAAACATCATGATGAACACAACCGATCCAGCCACGGAAATCTTTGACGGGAGAGACAGAATCCGTGTCCGTTCCATTTGCGTTGGCGGGGATATCGACACGCGGTCGTTGCGCAAGGCCCGTTGCCTGGCCGCATCGCCGCTCACCCTTGAGGCCGGGAGGGCCGGTTGTGCCGTGGTTTTCCGTTACGGCGCGGTGGTCTTCTTTCATGTGGAGCCCTTGGAGGAATCCGTCTTCTTGGAAGGCATTGGCCCCCTCATCCAGCGCGCCACCGCCACCGTGATGGTCGAGGAGGTGGAACTTTCGCTCTCGTCCGACGGGCGGGAGGGCGTGGAAGGCAGCACCATTTTGGTGCCGGATTTCTCATTGTCGCTCATCCAGGTCGTGGCCGAAGTGCTCGCCCGAAGCGTCGTGCTCGAACGCTTCGAAGGCAGGATCGGCACCACTTTTGAAAACCTCCAGCCGATGGCCGCCGATTTCGGCAGCGGCCGCCTGAGCCGTGCCAACTATCAATTCCTGCTCAAACGTCTCGGGGAGGTTCTGCTAGACCAGCAGGAAATGGTCGGCCGCATCGCCGTCTCCGACAAACCCGACGTGTTGTGGGACCGCCCGGAACTCGAACGCCTGTATGCCCGCCTCACCGACGAGTTTGAAATCCCGGACCGCTATGAAGCCGTCGAATCGAAACTCAATCTGGTAAGCCGCACCATCCAAACCGCCATCGACCTCATCCAGTCCCGTCGCTCGCTGCGCGTGGAGTGGTATATCGTGATCCTCATCGTGGTCGAGATTGCCCTTACATTATATGAAATGTCCCGCCGCGGGTGGTGAGGCCGGGGATTTGTCCGTCGGGGATTCGTCTAGAAAAACGCGCGCCCATTGTCGCAACATCGTCACGATGGAGGTTTCGCCGAAACGGTGGAAGTTGATAGGTTCTCATCCGTCCGCGCCAATGGCGACTTGTCGCCGCGGGTGAGCGGATGACTCCGAATCAAGCCGGCCGCGCCAGTCGCGGCAGTGATGGCACGGGGTGCGCCCAATTGACAACAGAAACCAACACATGACGAAAATGAACAACCATGACCTGCTCTATCCGGACCGCGTGAGCGTTTCGTCCGAACTTTCATTTGAAAGGATTTGGAACGGCGAGGCCGTGTCAAATCTTATTCGCTCGAAGTGCGACCACGGCGAGACGCCCGCCTTCCTGTTTCTCGGAAGGAGGGAAGCCGCACTGTTACGGAAGCATCTGGCGCAATCGTTCGGCGACGAATCCGTCGTCACCCTGAATGGTTCCTATCATCTGGGCCTCAAGGTGGTGATGATCGATTGTGAGAGTTTCCTGGCTACCGGCGGGCGCAAGACCCAGCGGACATTGCAGGACCCGATGTCCCGCCGTCCAGCATGGCGCGACGACATTACCGATACTCTCTGGACGTTCAGGATCTGACCGAAACCATGCCAGGCATGCAATGGCATATTCTTGACGCGATCGGCCCGTTCTTCCGCGGGATCGGGCAGCGACGCGTCAATTGGTCGAAGATTCCCTTCGAGCAACTCGCAGTGGACGGGCCGGAGCGGCGGCAGCAATGGGACCGGATTGCCGCCGATCTGACTCGCTTGGCCATCGAGGCGCGTCGCCTTGGTTTCAATGCACTGACACTCGATGACGTGGCGCATCTGGCGCCGCATCCGTGGCATGGAGACGAAGTGAACGCCAGGCTGGTGGTGTTTCGCGAGGAGTTCGCGGCATTGATCCGCATTGTTCACCAGTTGGGGCTGGCGGTGTTTCTAACAACCGATGCGATCCCGCTAAGTGACGGGGTGCTTGCCGCCAGCGGCGGGCGGCGTGGGATGTTAGATATGTGGTTCCGCGGGATTTTGACCGACGTGCTGGATCGGTTTCCAGAGGTTCGCGGGATCATTGTGCGGATCGGGGAAAGCGATGGCAATGACGTTCGCGATCCGCTGCGCAGCCGGTTGCACTTGAAAAATTCGCGGCAGACCAATCGGTTTCTGCTAGACCTGTTGCCGCTGGTGGAAAGCCGCGGGCGTTTGCTCATATTCCGGACGTGGACTGTCGGAGCGCATCGGATCGGTGATTTGATCTGGCACCGGCGCACGTTGGAGGAAACCTTGCGGGACATCGATTCGCAGGCCTTTGTGGTATCGATGAAACATGGTGAGTCGGACTTTTTCCGCTATCTGCCGCTCAACCGCGCGTTTTTCCGGATCCGCCAAGCGAAGATCCTCGAAATCCAGGCGCGGCGGGAATACGAAGGCGCGGGCGAGTTCCCGTCATTCATCGGTTGGGACTGCGAGCGGATCGCGCGCGAACTCGCCGGGGTGGAGAATCTGGTAGGGATCTCGGTGTGGTGTCAAACCGGTGGCTGGCATGCGTTCCGCCGCTTGGCGTTCCTGGAGGATGGCCAACGCGACATCTGGTTGCGTCTCAACACGCACGCCGCGATCCGCATTTTCAAGGATGGCGCCACCGTGGAACAGGCGGTGGCGGAATTCACCGGACCTGAAAAGGCCGCATCCGCGCTGGAGTTGTTGCGTCATGCCGAAACCGCTGTCAGCGAGTTATATTATATCGAGGAATTCGCCCGCCTGAAATTGTTTTTCCGTCGGGTGCGCATCCCGCCGCTGTTACATGTCTATTGGGACTGCCTGTTCATCAACCCCGCCGTGCGCCGGATTCTCGGGCACTTTGTCAAGGATCCGGAAACCGCGGTGCGGGCCGGCGAGGCCGTGCTGGGACTCTTCCCGCACATGATCGGATTGGCGCGCGATGCCGGTTGGCCCGAAGACGACATCGAATTCATGCGCGACACCTTCCAGTTGATCGCGCTGGCGCGCCGGTATTATTTCCTGCCCTGGGATCCTGAACTGTTAATCGCCATCGGAGAGGCCAAGCAGGCATACAAACAACGCTGGCCGCGCTCCGGCAGACAACGCTACCGGATCAAGACCTCGCTGGAACCGTTCCATGCCAAACGCCGCCTGCTGCGTTGGACCATGGCATTGTTGTTGCGAAAACGCCGCGGCTACCGGATCATCGACCGCCTGTTCACGCTGGATTTGTTAGGCACGCTCTACCGGCTGTT
>Ga0073936_10009737_pt1 | contig 11893 bp, 4 predicted proteins | sample AliMusrvi5mmetaG_FD_87041 | JGI IMG/M metagenome (GOLD analysis project Ga0073936, IMG submission 87041) | Freshwater lake bacterial and archeal communities from Alinen Mustajarvi, Finland, to study Microbial Dark Matter (Phase II) - Alinen... | ecosystem: Environmental > Aquatic > Freshwater >... | reverse complement strand
GCCGACGAATTGGGTGGCGGCTGAGCGGCTTGTTTGAGGGTTTCGGCATTTTTGGCGAGGGCGGCGGTGGCCTGATCGACCGGGGCTTTCGCCTGTTCCGCCTCCTTGGCTTGTTGCAGTGCCTGTTCGGCGGCCGGCACGTCATTTTTCGCGGTTTCGTCGATTTTCGCCGCGATGTCCTTGAGGTTTTCGCTGGCGCTCTTGTTGTCGAGCCGTTGCTCGTGACGCGCGGCCCGGTCCACATTGGAGGCGGCATCCTTGGCATTTTGCTTCACCGGCATCTGGTCGAGGGTCGCCATCGCCAATTTGGAATTTTGCGGCGCACCATCCGGGATTTTGGCCATCGCCTGGGCACGTTCGGCGGCGGCGCGGGCGGCGGCATCGGCCTGTTGCGCGGCTTCGATGGCCTTGGTCGATGATTGTGACGCGAGGCTCGCCTGGAGTTGTGCGAGTTGATGGGTCGCCTGTTGCGGACCTTCCTTTTGGGCCTCGGTCTTGGAAAACTCCGCCGCCGGGTTGGCTTCACCACGGCAATGGTCGGAGCGCTGAATCATCAAGCCCGCCTTTTCGATCACCGCATTGGATTCCTTCACCACATCCTCCACGGCGCGGGCCGCCTCCATGCGCTGGGCGGCCTCCACCAGTTGGTCCGCCAACGGCACCGCCTCATCTCCACACTGGACCGACAACTTCATCTTCTCCACCGCAGGTTGATTCGCCACTTGCCCGACCAATAGCAAGGCGCTCTTGGCCGCCGCCTGCGCCTCCCTGGCACAGGCGGCCGCGATCCTGGCAGCCTCCAGCGCGCTCAGGCGGTTCCTGGGGTCCTTATCCTTGTTAGATTGGTCGGCCACTTTTCTGCCAGTTTCGGTCTCCGCCTTGGCCGCCGTGTCGATCTTGTCCTTGGCCAGGGCCAACGCGTCGCGGGAAATCTGATCGAGTTCCTGTTGCATGTCGGGATTGGCGGCGAGCTTTTTCTCCAATTCCTTGAGCTGGTCCTCGGCGGTTTTTTCCGCCATGTCGGCGAGCATTTCGGCATTGGCGTACTGCTCGTCGAGATCCTCTTTGGCACCCGTTTCCTCCTCCGTCTTGCGCAAGGCAAGGCGTGTCTCCTCCGGCTTCCGGCCCTGCTCGAGCGCTTCGTAGTGGCGGGCGATCAGGTTGAGGGCATCGACGGTTTTCTGTTCCTGGACCACGGCGCGGTCAAGATCCAGTTTTTGCCGCACTGCCTGTTCGTCTTCGGTGGCATCGAGCAACGCCTGCGCTGCGGCGGGCGGCGGTTCCTCGAGAGTCGCCAGGGCATCATCGGCGTCGCGCATCCGGTCACGCTGGTCTTTTTTCAGAATATTCTGCTCATTGGCGTCGGCGCGGATCAGATCCTTGAGAGATTCGATGCGGCCATTGATCTCACGTTGACGGACAAATTGCGGCTGGGTTTGGCTTTTGTTGACTTCGGGCGCGGTGTCAGCGGCGGTCAGCGCCTGCTCGTCGGAAATAAGTTTCAAGGCCGCCTCTTCCTTGGCCAGGGCCAGGGCGAGTTCACTTATTTTCGGGGTGAGTTTGGCGAGGGATTGGCGGGCGTCGGCGATTAGGTTGCGCATTTTTTCGAGTGCCTCCCTGATTTTGGCTGCCATCTGCTCGACTTCCCCGTGCACCGATTCAGGTTGGCGCGAGAGGGTTTTCCGGGCCGCCATTTCCTTGGTGATGGCGAGAAATGGCGGGCTGGCGGACATGACACCCATCAGCGAGGTCGCCGCCTCCAAGTCCTTCCGGACCGTCTCATCCGTCAGGCCAAGGCGGATCATCAGGGTGGGTGCCATGCAGATCCGGGTGGCGACCCATGCCCAATCGCGTGATGCCGAGGTGCGGGCACCGGGCGTGCGCACCTCCCAGCGTTCCACCACGCTGAGGGCGGTGAGGCCGTCGATCAATTCCTGCAGGTTGTGGCCGGTTTCCAGCACCCGCAGGCATTGGTCGAGTTGGGTCAGGTGATCGTTGGTTGTTTCCGGGCCGTCGCTGTGGGCGAGTGCCTTCATCGTTTGCAGGGCCACGGTCGTCCGGCGCAAATCGCTCACAAACGGGTTGTCGGCCACCGCGCGCACTTCCTCGAAGTCGGCGTGGGCTTTGAAGATATCAGCGGTCGCCACCCAACGCTCCGTAATCAGAGCGCCCTGCTCTTCGGTGGTGAGTTTCCCGAGTTTTTGAAGGTCGCCCACATCACCGATCAACCGGCCGAGACAGGTCCAGGACGCGCCCATTTTCTCCATCAGGTTGCGGTGGGCCTTGGCGACGAGTTCCGAGGTTGTGAGCACCTGGTCATACTGGCGGTCGCCGAGGACCCCGGCGGCGTTGGCGAGATGGCTGCGCTCATCGATATAGGTTTGGGCGATGTTGTTCATCTGCCCGAAGGTGTTGTCCCGGATCCCCTTGAGATAGGCGCCCAGCGTGTTGTCCTTGGGCGCGTTGGCCAATGCCAGTTCCAATTTTTCGCGTTCCAGCGAGAGGTTCATCACGCGGTCGCCGATTTCGGCCCTGGGGCCGCCGCCGGCTTTGATGGCGAGCATGATGGCATCGAGGCTGCGGGAAAGATTGAGCACCGTGCGCAACCGGGTGACCACCCGCGCCAACACCTCAGGCGTGGCCGTGGGAGTGATGATCTGGCCGATGCGGTCGAGTTCATCGCAGAGGAGCCTGCCGAGTTCGGCCAAGCCATCGATCTGTTCCGCGGCCACATTGAATTGGCAGGTCGCCAGCGCCAAGGCACTGAGCACATTGAGGCGGCTGACAGCCTCATGGATCTCGCGCATCAGATCGCGGGCACCCGGCGCGGCCGGATCGGGAAGGAGGAGTTCAAGGAGTTTCCCGGCATGTTGGGCCTCGCCGCTGTGAATGCGGCTCAGCAAACGGCCGAACATTACCAGGTCAGCGCTTTCGTGATTCGCAGGGGCCTCGCGCAGCGGCACGCCGAGTGCCGACCATGCCTGGGTGAGCTTGGCATCGAAGTCAGCATAGGCCGCCACATAAGTTTTCAGCATCTGCTTGCGAACCGGATCAGCGTCCTCGGTCTGATCGAATTTCAAGCGCGAGAGGCGGGCTTCTTCGGTTAGGGCCTTGGCTGTGGTGGCCAGCGCCTGCACTGATTCCAACAATGCCTTGCGGCTTTCCAGCGCGGCGATGCGCGGGACTTCCGAACCCGCGGCGACCACCATGATTTGCAGTGGCCGCGACTCGACCTTGTTACCCTTGAAATCGGTGACGATGAGTTTGGTGGTGATCATGTCGGTCGCTTTCACCTGCTCCTCGGATAGATCCCATTCGCGTTCCACCTCGGCTTTCAGGCCAGCGGCTTCCTTGAGCACGACATCCTTCCACGCGCCCTCATTGATTCTAACCACCTGCACGATGCTCGCGATGCCGATGTCGTCACTGGCGTGGGCCTTGAGCGTGACCACCTCGTCCAAGGGACAGACCAGGTCCTGCTTCGGCTCGTCCCACTCAATGACCGGCAGCAGGTCAGGCACGGCACGCAAATCATACTCCGGGCTGAATTTATTAGAAAACCCGGTTTGGGCGGAGACCAGGTGGACCCGGTAGGTTCCGGATGCGGTGAGCGGGACGTGCGCGGCCAGGCGGCCGTCAGGCAAGGCGGTCAAGGGGATGGTGCTGGCGGCCTTGCCGCAGTCGATGCGCAACTCCCCGCTGCTGACCGGTTGGCTGGTGGTGATTTTCAATTCCACTTCGGTGCCTTCCAGGGCGCTGAGTCCGCCGGATTCCTCCTTGACCGTCCTGGTCGGGACCTTCGAGTAGGCGGGAAATTGATAGGTTTTTTCAAACGCGACCTCATGTGGGCGGGCGACGGCCGTGAGCGCGTAGCGCCGGGTGAGCGCATCACCAGCCTGCACCCGGTAGCGGACGCTTTCGCGGGCCACCTGGATGGTGGTGGCAAAGCGGTTGTCGCCAAGCGGAATCATGGCCGTCACCTGGCGTCCATCGGTGGGGGTTTCCGCTTCGAGATTGGCGGTTTTGGTTACCTCGCCCTTGAGTTCGACGACGAGTCGCACCGCATCGCCATGAGCCACGGTCTGATCGCCGGGGTTCGGTTCGATGATGACAATCCGGGTGGCCGAGACATTTTCCAGATTGGCTCCTGGCAGCAAGGCGCGCAGGAACAAGGTGCCGAAGCGGAAGCCGCTCAGCACCATCAGCAAGACAACCACCGCGCCGACGATGGCCGCCATATTGATATAACGCCTGAGCAATCTAACAGGCAGAAGGGTCTCCACCTGGAGATCCTGGACGCGTGCGGACACATCCGCCTGGAGCAGTGCGCGGAATTGCGTAGAGTCAAAGACCTCGCCTTGCGTGTTGCCCAACTCGACTGCGGAGAGCAGATCCTCGCGCAACATGGGTTCGGCGTGCTCGACGATGCGGGCGATCCGGCGTTCGTCGGGCGCATGCAGCAATGGGTTCACGCAGTGCCGCCAGACGATGATGAGCACCGCCGTGTAGGCCGTCCCGCTCAGGGCCCAGCGCATGCCATCGGCAAGCAGAGGAATCCAGTAGTCGAACGCGGCGACGCCGATCATCGCCACCATGAGCGTGGCGAGCGTGACCAAAACCCCGCGGAGAATGATCAGCCGCCGCCGCCGGTGCGCAAATGCCCGCAGCTTTTCCAATATGACCGGGTCGAGGGTGGAATTCATGGGGTGAAAGTAGGTGGCGTAGGAATCACAACCTGTCAAAGCATGCCGACGCGTTTGCGGATGATCCATTCGGCGGTGAGCAGCAACACGAGAAGACCGAACCAACCCCTGCTCTCCAACAACGGCGTCTCACTTTCCTGAACGTTGCCGACAGCCATCGGTTCCAATAATTTAACAAGCTGGTCGGCTTGTTCCTCGCGGAAGTACTGGCCGCCGCCGGTCAGCGAGATTTGGCGGAGCAGGTCCTCGTTGACGCTGAGCAACGTGCGTTCGATTTTTTGCCGGGCCTCCACCTTGAACCCGGTGCGCACCTTGATCTGGCCCTCGGGCACAGCCGCACTCTCGATGGCGACCTCGTAATCGCCGAGTTCGAGGGCGGCGGTTTTGCCGCGGTAAATTCCGCCGTCTGCCGGGGTGAGTCCGATGCTGGCGACCCGTTTGCCATCGCGCGAGAGCACGGCGGTGACGGTGGCATCGGTCACGGGTTTGCCTTCGCCGCTGCGCAAGCGGACGCGGATGGGTGCCTGATCGCCGGGTTCGTAGGTGAGTTTACCGGCATCGAGCGAGACATGTTTGTCGCGGGCGGCAAAGGGTTCCTCGGCGACGAACTCCGCGATCTGGTTCCAGAACTTGACGTGATACTTGTCCGCCACCTCATAGCGCCAGCGCCACGAATCATCGAACGCATGATAGTAAACCTTGCCAGCCCCGAACGGCCGCAGGATCGCCAAGGGCACCGGCCCGCCGGGCGCGTCGGCCTCGATGAGCGTTTCCGCACCGGGCAAAGACCGGACCCCGACCACCGAACGCGGGACCGGCAGTTTCGACCAGATTTCCGCATTGGCTGCCAGTTCCTGGCTCAAGGCAAAGGGTGCCAATCCGCCGGCCCTGCCCGTGAGGCGCAACGCCTTCAGGCCGCCGGGAACCTTGTCATTGACATATTCGACGGGCAACAGCGGCCCCAGCGGGGTGTCGGCATATTCGCGCAGATGGCCGCGCGCACCGTCGATGAAAACGATCGCGCCACCACGTTTGCCCACGAAGTCGGTTAGCCAGCGGATTTCCTCGGGTTTGAGCAGGGTAGCTGGGACCTCGCCGAAAAAGATCAGATCGTAGGCGTCGAGCATGGCCTTGTCGGCGGGGAAATTTCCGTCCTTATCGCCGCGGACGAAGCCCGTTTCGGTGCGCATGCCGGCGAGGGCGGCATTGACCTCCCATTTTTCGTCGCGCTGATAGAGGTTTTTCAAATAGCGCATTTCCCAGCGTGAGCGGCCGTCCACCAACAGGATTTTGCGCTTATGGGTGACGGCGCGGAAACGGAGGCGGCCATCGTTGTTGGTGATTTCCGTTTCGCCATCGAGCGGGCTGAGGGTGACCTTGAGGTCGATGGGCACGCTGAGGGCTTCGACGTCGGCGGGCAGCGCCTTGATGCGGGCCGCGGCCAAGTCCTTGACCGGGAATTCAAAGGGCACGCTGCGGCGGGTCTTGGCCTCGGTGGTGAGTTGTTTTTCAAACACGACCTTGTCGCCATCCCTGATGCTCAGGGTGAAGGGCAGGCCGGCGGCCACTTCCTCCTTGATCAACACCTCACCGCGCACCACGTCCTCATGATAGACGCTGTCGGGCACGGTGACACCGAGGAAGGCGAGGTCGCGTGGCGGGATGTGGCTGCCGGTGCCAAGCGTGAACACGGGCATTTTCTTGGCGGCCAGAACCTTGGCGGCGGCGAGCGGCGAATCGCCCGCGTTCTGCTGGCCATCCGTGATGAGGATCACCACACCTTTGCCGGTTTTCAGCTCGCGGCTCGCGCTGAACTCAAGACCTTTTGTCAGATCGGTGATACTGCCTTCGGGCTTCGGCAGCGCGTTCGGCAGGGGCGTGTCATTGGCACCGGATTGCCACCGGTTAATGACTTCACTGTTGTCGAGGGTGGCGAGCTGGAGGTCGAACTTGTCGGCCAGCTTGGGCAGCAGTCGTTGCTCCGGCTTGCCGCCTAACAAGAGTGCCTGGACCCGTTGCCAGCGCGGCAGCGCATCGAATTTGGCGAGGGCGTTTTTGACGGCGGGGTTGGCACTCTCGGCAAGGATGGCCTCCTGGAACAACCCGGCGATCACGGTGGACCAACGTGCGGCGGCCTCCGCGAGTTTGGCGAGGTCCTGGGCGGCGCGGTTCCGGTCATCGACCGACTTGATCTCGCGCGCGGCCAGTTCCGTGGCGGGCGTGGTGAGTTCCGCGCGGAAGCGGGTGAGTTGTTCCGCAGTCTTGCTGGATTTGGCAAACAACCCGTCCGCCGTAGCCACCAACGCGGCGAAATCCACCGCCAGCTTTTTTGCCGCCTCGGCGTCCGGTGATTCGCCCGACTTCATGCCGTCGGCCAGGTTTTTTGCTTCGGCGAGGGCGGCGGACGCCTGCGGTTGATCGAGGTTGACCGCGCCGGGATCGAGCATGCCGAGCCGTTCGAGAATCCGGATCTTGCGTCCGGCATCCATCCCGGGGTCGGCCAGTTGCATGCTTTCCGAGCCATCCAGCAGAATGATGAGGCGGGCAAGGTCGCCAATCACCTTGCGGTGATGCAGCACCGGCCCGCCTAACAGAACGACGATGAGAAAGACGGCGAGCGAGCGCAGGATGGGCAACAACACGCGGAAGGCCGGACGCATGGCGCCGGTCTCGCGGCGATACAGCAGCCAGGCGGCGAGGGCGAGGACGAGCGCGGCTGTTAGGCCGACGTACCACGGCCAATCGCCGAGCCAGCGCAGAGTGGTGGTGACGGTTTCGCGCTTCATGATTTACCCCTTCCACGGGCGAATTTTTGTTGCAGGATGAGTTCTCCGAAGAGCAGGACGAGGAGTGCCAGCAGTGCCCATTTCCATAACTCGTGTCCATAGCGCTGGATCTTGTCGAGCGCCTTGAATTCCGCGGCGCTGTGGACCAGTTGCAGGCCATGGGTCTTGGCGAGGGACTTGATCTCCGAGGCGCTGAGTTTGGCGAGGTCCGACTCGCTGCGCTCGGCGTTGACCACATAATGAATCGGCGTGCCACCCGGCGGCAGGAGCGTGTAAAGCCCGGGGTGCCGGGTTTGGGGATATTCGACCACCCCGCGTTCGCCCTTTTTCACCACCGGGACTTCCACCGTGCTGGTGTCGGGCAGCGTGAGCACCGCGTTTTTGCCGGCGCTCGCCACGGGCAGGAAACCGACGAGTTGCTCGCCGATGCGCAGGTTGCGGGGCGGATAGATGTTGGATGCCAGGTAAACGCAGAGCCGCTGGATCAACGGGAGATAGGACGGGCGGGCCGGGAGGTTGCTCCACTCCGCATCCAGGGTGGTGGCGCAGGCGATGACGTGGCCCTCGCCGCAAGGTTTTTCCACCAGGAACGGATCGCCGCTATCGAGCCGCGCCAGGATGATGGGATCCTCGGGGCCGCCGCTGTGCTCGGAGGGCTTGAGCCGGTACCATGCCTTGATCGCCACATCGGAGAGCGTGCCATTCTGCGGATCGTTGAAAATTTCCAGGGCGGGGTTATCGAAGCGTTGGCTGGTGAGGCCCATGGTCGGAGCGCCCTCTTTCAAATCGCCGGCGAGCGGGCCTAACGGGAGCGGGGCGAGATTGCCAAACGCGCCATTCCACCATGCCGGGTCGGTGCGGTCACCGGGGAACACGAGCAATCCCCCACCCTGCCGCACGAATGGTTCAAGCGCCTTGAGCGGTTCATCACCGAGTTTGGCGACGTTGGCGAGCACCACCACGACGGCGTCGGTGATATTCTTGGCGGTGAGGGCCTCGGCCGGCACCACCGTGGCCTGAATCAGGTCGGCTTGTTCGACTTTGCCCGCCGCAAACGGCGACAGCGCGATCTGCGCAAAGCCGGTCTCGCTCTTCAAATCATCGGGCGTGGCGCCGGGCGCACCGTCCACCAGCAGCACCGGCAGTTTGTCGCGCACCGCGATGCTGGCCAGATAGCTGTTGTCGGCCTTGACCGCATCATCCTCGATTTCGATTTCCACGACATGCGAACCGGCCGTGTCAAACACCTGCGTGAAGAGCACCTGGCTCTGCGCCTTGGCTCCTAACAGAACTTGCGAGGTTGCCTTGTCCCGGCCATCGACTTTGAGTTTCACGCGGAAGTCGTTGCGGGCGGTTTCGCCGTAGTTGCGGATATTGGCGCGGATTTGGACTTTCTGGCCGACGCCGACCATGAGTTTGGAAAAGTCCAGCGACTCGACGGCGATGTTTTCCTGCACCTCGGCCCCCACATCCCACAGCGTGATGGTCGGCGGCACCGGAAGCTGTTTCAAGCGCCCGATGGCTTGGCCAAACGCCTTGTCCTCGCTGGCCGGGAAACTCAGGCGCTGGAAGTCAGTGAGCATCACCACCTGACGCGTGCCCTCGGTCATTTTCCCCACTACGCCCGCCACGAACTCGAGGCCCGCAGGCACCCTCGCCACGCCGTAGCCGGAACCGACCTTGTCAAGCGCCTGGGTCACCCGCGAGATGTCACGCGTGGATTCATCTAACAATCCCGCCCCCTCGCCCAGCAGGAAGACATACGCCTCGGAGCCGCGTTTGAGTTCGCCCACGAGGCGCTGGGTTTCGTCGCGGGCCAGGCTGAAGTTGCTGGTTCCGGCGCGGCCGGCCTCCATCGAGTAGCTGTTGTCTAACAGCACAGCCGTGGATGTCGGCCGGTTGCCTAACAAGCTGGCCGCGCCCTGCCACATCGGGCGGGCCATCATCAAGGCGAGGATCACGGGGATGGCGCAGCGGATGGCGAGCAGGATCCATTGTTCGATTTTGAGGCGTCGCTGATTGGTGCGCAGCACGGCGGTGAGCAGGTGCATGGCCCCCCACTTGACCACCTTGAAGCGGCTTTTGTGAAACAGGTGGATGATGAGCGGGATGGATCCCGCGAGCACCCCGCCGAGCATGGCCATGTTGAGGAAGTTCATCGGCGTCCGAGTCTCCGGGTCATGTAGGCGGCGAGACCGTTGGCATACGGTTCGTCGGTGCAGAATGGCACCAAGTCAATGTTGTGGCGGCGGCAACCGCGGATCAGGCTTTCGCGGAAGGTGGCCAGGTTTTCCAGATACGATTGGCGCAGCATCGCCGGGTCCAGCAGGTGTTTCACACCGGCCTGTTCGAGGCAATCGAACTGGGTCCAGCTTTTGAAGGGAAACTCGAGTTCATCGCGGTCCCAGATTTGGAAGACGAGGATTTCGTGGCGGGCGTGGCGGAAATGAGCCAGGGCCTTGATGAAGTTGGCCACCTCGCCGAAGCAGTCGGAAATGATGATGAGCAAACCGCGGCGATGCAGCTTGGCCTCCAGGTCATGAAACACGTCGCCTAGGTCGGTCTCGCCGCCGGGTTCGCCTTTTTCCAACTCGTCGAGGATGACCCGCAGGTGACTGACCTTTGAGCGTGGCGGGATGTGGCGGCGGATCCGGGTGTCGAAGGTGGTGAGTCCGACGCCATCCGCCTGATGCACCATCATGTAGGCGAGGCAGGCGGCCAGTTTGGTCGCGTATTCGTATTTGGTCACGCCGCCGGCGGCGGAGCCGGCATAGTTCATCGACCCGCTGCGGTCGAGGATGATGGTCGAGCGCAGGTTGGTCTCTTCCTCGTATTCGCGGATGAAGTAGCGGTCGCTGCGGGCAAACACGCGCCAGTCAAGGCGGCGGATTTCATCGCCGGGGACGTACTGGCGGTGCTGTTTGAACTCGACGCTGTAACCTTTGTGGGGCGAACGATGCAGGCCGCTGGTGAAACCCTCGACAACCTGGCGCGCCAACACCTGAAGGTTGGATATGCGCTGGAGATCGGAAGGCTTGAGAAAATCGCTGACGTGGGCCATGGGGTTTCTGTTAGTCTGTTAGGGTCCGCCTCGCCGGAGCACGCGGAAGTGCTCCCCGGCAGGTCGCCGCCGGGGTGGGCAGTTACAACGGGCGCTTGGCCTCGCCGCGTGGCACCACCTTGAGGATCCGGGTAATGATTTCATCCACGGTGATGCCATCGGCCTCGGCATTGAAGGTGGGCACGATGCGGTGCCGCATGATCGGGCGGGCCAGGGCTTCGACGTCATCGATGGTGACATGGAAGCGGCCGCGCAGCACGGCGCGGACTTTACCGGCGAGCACGAGGTTTTGGCAGGCGCGCGGGCCGGCGCCCCAGGCGATGAGATCCTTGACAAACGCCGGCGCACCGGGTTCATCCGGACGGGTGAAACGCACCAGGTCGAGGATGAACTCGGTGACGTGGTCCGGCACCGGCACTTTGCGCACGGTTTTCTGCAATTCCATGATCTGGGCACCGCTGAGCACCGATTCGATCTTCACCTCGAAGGTGCCCGTCGTGCGAGCCACGATCTCGCGTTCTTCGTCACGGCTCGGGTATTCCACCTTGACCAGGAAGATGAACCGGTCGCGTTGGGCCTCAGGCAGCGGATAGGTGCCTTCTTGTTCGATCGGGTTTTGTGTCGCGAGCACAAAGAACGGTTGGTCGAGCGCCAGGGTATGGCCGCCGACGGTGACGGTCTTTTCCTGCATGGCCTCGAGCAGGGCCGCCTGGGTTTTGGGGGGCGTGCGGTTGATTTCGTCGGCCAGCAGCATCTGGGTGAATACCGGTCCGCTCTGAAACACGAACGAGCGCCGCCCGGTTTCCGGGTCCTCCTGGATGATGTCGGTGCCGGTGATGTCGCTGGGCATCAGGTCCGGCGTGAATTGGATCCGCCGGAACGACATCGCCAAGGTCTGTGAGAGCGTGCGGATCATCGCGGTCTTCGCCAACCCCGGGACCCCCTCCAGCAAACAATGCCCACCCGCCAACACGGCGATGATCAACTGCTCGATCACTTCATTCTGGCCAACGATGAATTTGCCCATTTCGGCGCAGATTTTCCGGTAACTTTCAACCAGCAGCTTGGCGGCGGCGTTATCATCGAGCGGGACGACGGAAGATGTGGCGGGATCAGAGGCAATTTGGGTTGGCATGGAGAAGGGAAGAATCGGGAATTCCACGCCGGTTTCAAGGGCAATCTCAAAGTCCTAACTCACAGTCCCAAAATGTTCACTCCATCAGCTTTTTGACGGAATCCTCCTGGCCTTTCCAACGGTCGATGATGCCCTTTTGTTCCACTTGCAGGGAATCGCCGGGGTGGAGGACGATGTTCTTGTGGCGGAGGTTGGTGAAATCCTCGGT
>Ga0073936_10009731_pt1 | contig 11897 bp, 9 predicted proteins | sample AliMusrvi5mmetaG_FD_87041 | JGI IMG/M metagenome (GOLD analysis project Ga0073936, IMG submission 87041) | Freshwater lake bacterial and archeal communities from Alinen Mustajarvi, Finland, to study Microbial Dark Matter (Phase II) - Alinen... | ecosystem: Environmental > Aquatic > Freshwater >... | reverse complement strand
GTGCAAACAGACAATTCAAAATGGCCTCACCCGTGACACTATCCAAATTTCCGGTTGGCTCATCAGCGAGCAACAGTTCAGGCTCATTCATAAGCGCCCGCGCCAAGGCCACCCGCTGTTGCTCCCCCCCTGACAGCTCCAAGGGCGTGTGCCCTAATCGGTCAGACAACCCTACCGTCGCCAGCAAAGACTTGGCGCGCTGGAGGTGCTCGGCGCGCTGGCGCCGCAGATTCCAAAGTGCCATGGTTGGCAGCATGACGTTTTCAAGCACATCCAGTTCCGGCAACAAATGATACGACTGAAATACAAATCCTATGTGCCGGGCCCGAATCAGCGTTCGCTCGCGTGGAGTCAACCGGTACAGCGACTGGTCCTTAAACCATACTGCCCCCTCTGTGGGTTGATCTAATCCACCCAAGGCATGGAGCAAAGTACTTTTCCCAGCCCCGCTTTGACCTATTATAGCAATTGTTTCACCAGGATGCACCGTCACTGAGACCTTTTTTAACACCGTCAGAGGGCGCCCCCCCATCAGGTAGGTCTTGGTAATCGACTCTGCTTTGACTATGGATTGATCATTCATGCCGCAATGCCTCAACGGGATCGAGCCGGGCGGCACGCCAGGCCGGGATCAGACCGGCCAAGGTGCAGATCAACACCACTGAACCTGCCACCACGATGACATCCAGCGGCGCTGTCCGCGACGGAATCTCACTCAACCGGTACAGTTCTTTCGGGAACAGCTCCAAATGAAATGTGTCAGAGAGCCACCGGAGCAAATCATTTCGATAATGCAATACCAGCAAGGCCGTACCTACCCCGGACAAGGTGCCCACCATACCTTCGATCCAGCCCTGCCAGAAAAATATCCGCATGATACTGCCTGAGGAAAAGCCTATCGCCTTGAGCAATCCAATCTCCCGGGTTTTCTGAACTGTGACCGTAATCAGGGTGTTGGTAATCCCGAAGGCGGCCACAATGGTGATAAATATCAAAAGAAAAAACATCATGTTTTTCTCGACTCTGAGCGCACTGAAAATCTGGCGATTTTGTTCCATCCAGGTGGTTACGTAATATTCTTCACCAAGCCTGGAACGGATTTTTCGCGCCACATCCTGGGCACGATAGGGATCTTTCGCCATCAGCCGGATTGCCCCGACCCCGCTTTCAAAACCAAACAGAGTCCGGGCCTTCTCAGTTGAGCAAAACACAAAGCCGGAGTCATATTCCCACATTCCCACACTAAAGATACCCGCCACACGGAACTCCTCGGGCAATGTAATCTCATCCTTGTTCACAAAGCTGGCGGGGGAATTGATCAACAACTTATCCCCCAGCCCAACGCCCATGCGCCGGGCCAGATCGACGCCAACCACCACATCCCTTCCCTTCACACTGAACATACCCTGCGTCACACTGGCGGGAATTTGACTGACGGTCGCTTCGCGGGCTGGATCAATTCCCCGTAAAACAGGGGTGAAAATGTTGCGCCCATGCTGAATCACCACCTGCCCCTCGGTAGAAGGTGCCACCCCCGCAACCCCTTCCATCCGCGCCAACTGGTTCATCACATCCTCTTCCTCCGTAACACCGCCAGCGGCCGTAACCGTCAGATGAGCGTTAAAGCCGAGGATCTTCTCGCGCCACATGTCATCAAACCCGGTCATCACAGATAAGACGATGATCAGGACCGCCACCCCCAGCAGCACACCCAGAACCGAGATAATCGTAACCACAGAAAAATAGGTGCGTTTCGGCTTCAGGTACTTCAGCGCGAGAAATAGGGAAAAAGGCATCATATCTAGATTTCAGATCTCATGTCTCGGATTTCAAATCTTCGCGCGGTTTCAACTGGGGGAAAAAGATCACATCGCGAATTGCCTCACTACCGGTCAGCGTCATGACGAGACGATCTATTCCAATCCCCATTCCTCCTGCGGGGGGCATCCCATGTTCCAATGCCACAAGGAAGTCTTCATCCACCTTCTGCGCGTCCTCACCTGCCTGGGCCTCAAACCGACGCCGCTGTTCAAGCGGATCATTCAACTCCGAATAACCCGGCGCAATCTCCTTGCCACCAATCACCAATTCAAACACATCCACAACGGATGGATCATCGTCACAACGTTTGGCCAAGGGCACCAGCTCGGCGGGAAGCCGGGTGACAAAGGTCGGATTCTGCAGCGTCTTCTCGATCAACTTGGAATATACTTCCTGGGTGATCTCTTCTATTCCCCAGGCCGGATCCACATACAAAGAATGTGATTCGGCTTTGAGTCGCATCGCCTGCTTGTCCAATGCAAACCAATCTGTGCCCATCCGCTCCATAACCAGATCCCGGTAAGCCACCTCGCGCCAGGGACGGGTAAGATCGATGGGTGCTTCGGGGCTCCCGACCGTCAAAGTGCCCATAACCGTCTGCGCCACTTGCGTGATAAGCTCCTCAACCAATTCCTTCATTCCGCGCATATCGGAATAGGCTTCATAAACCTCCATCATGGTGAATTCGGGATTATGCGTCCGGGAAAGCCCTTCATTCCGGAAATTACGATTGAGTTCGAAGACCTTGTCAAAGCCTCCCACCAACAAACGCTTGAGATATAATTCCGGCGCAATACGCAGATACATTCTGCAATCCAAGGCATCATAATGAGTCGTGAACGGTTTGGCTGTCGCCCCCCCGGGCTGCGGCTGCATCATAGGGGTTTCGACCTCTTGAAATTGACGGGAATAAAGGTAATTCCGTATTTCACGAACAATCTGGATCCGTTTGTTAAACACTTCCCGCACACCAGGATTGGCAATCAGATCGAGATACCTTTGACGATACCGCTGGTCCGTGTCCTTTAAACCATGCCATTTTTCAGGCAATGGCAGCAATGCCTTGGAGAGCATGGTCCAGCGCTCAATCTTAAGGGTCAATTCTCCCGTCCGGGTGGTAAACAACGAACCGTCCACCCCTACATGGTCGCCCAGATCGAGTAGTTTAAAAGCCTCGAAGGCATCATCGCCAATCGCATTTTTCTGCGCATAGATCTGGAAACGGTCTGAACCATCGCGGAGATCGGCAAAAATACTTTTTCCCATATCACGAAAGGTGGTGATACGACCGGCCAGCGAAACCTGCTTGCTCTCCTCAAATCCCGCGCGAATGTCAGCGAGCCGCCCAGTCCGCTTAAAGGCACGACCAAACGGTGCCACACCCTTTCCAATCAACGCGCCCATGTTCGACTTACGCTGTTCAACAAACTCATTTTCAACATGTTCCGACATGACTATCACTCCCTGCTTTCAATCTTCTCCGCCCCTTTGGGGTCATTCTTTTCTTTCACCCCGGAAGGAACCGGTAATTCAACAGACTTTTCATCTTCTCCCTCGAAAAGCGATTCGGCTTTACGGGCGCCAGCCGGAGGCACAAATTCAAAAGTATCAGCCGGAAGCACCCCGTCAACCACCCAACCCGAAAACCGGTTCAGCACGATCATCTTCATTCCTTTAGGCGGGGACGTCTCCCCGGACATACCGGAGAAGCTCTTCCCCATATCACTCACTACCTGAACCACAACTGGTTTAGGCCCGGTGCTCACCCACAAATCCCAGTCAAATTGATCCTGTACAAATCTCACGCGATCACAGTCAATCCCCTCAATGCGTTCTTTTCCGATGTAAGTTGCCGACGTCACACCATCCATAATGGCCGCATAGATATCGTTGACCAGGAGATTGTCCACAAACAGCATATTGCCTGCCATCGGGCCAACCCCTTCAGCCAACTGCTCGACCAATTTGGGCGCCTCTCGTTCCTCAAATCGGTTCAGGCTCAACGCATAAATATACAACTTCTTCCCGTTGCACACCACCGTGTTGCCAGTCATTCCCTTGACATAACGCAACGCAAGTTTATTAGGTTTTTCAGCCGCCAAATCATAAACCGCAGAAATCTCCTGTTTCATCCCCTCCATTTCCGTATTGACCTGGAGAGAAACCGCGCATCTGAATGATTTTGCCGACTGCAAATAGGTCGCCATCCCCAGCAATACTTTTCCCACCTGCGGATCAGGCGCTAGAACCGGAGTAACCGCCGGAACTCCCACTGTATTGGTAGCCACCAAATTGGTCGACACCACATTGGTCACCACCACACCAGAAGCCGGCAAATTAGTTTTAGAGTCCTCAGCGAGGGAGATCACCGCCGCCATCGACAACATCACCAGGATACTTTTTTTCATATTACCTCATCATTCTTTCCCTGCAAAAAAGGCAACTGGATGGCCTCCGTACTCTCGACAAAATCTTTCAAACACATGTGCAGGCCCTCGCCTGCCATGGGTATATATTTCCCAACTGCGGTCGCAAGGACCGCTCGCCCGTCGTCCACTATCCGCCCTTCAGCCCGAACCAGACGTGATTTGGCCGAGGCCATCCAGCCTTCAACACGGATGGATTGTCCCTCCCGAATCGGTTGCTGTAATCGCACCGTCAGTTCCGCCGCCACACACGCCCGCTTGAAAGTCAGAATGGCAGCCCACGTCATCACTTCATCCAACAACGTCATCGAAATGCCCCCATGCACCAAATGACGATACCCAAGATCAGCGGCACGGGCAACATGGCACAGGACCACACGATCCCCTTCCACGCGGGACCGCCCCCGCAATCCATGGGGATTTTCCTCACCACACACAAAACAAGTCCTGGTCCAGGGCAGGGTGCCTTCCGTATACTCCCAATGACTCATAACTCAAAACACCTCGGCAAATTTAACCACACCAAATGAGGCCAGCACCCGTCCCGAACCACGTCGCTGGAGGGCGTTAAACGATTCAACCTGGCGGTTGTAGATTCCCTGTAACAATTCTATTCTCATCGCCTGATCTTTGACCCGTTCTCGCAAAGACGACATCATTTTCAACGTTTCCGCCGAAGCCTCGGCATCAAGCTGGGAAAATAATTTACTGATCGCGGCAGATAATCTGGCTTCAGCTTGCGAGCATTCCAGCACACCTTCCACATTGGCCGCCAAATCACAGGCATTCCCCAATATATCCAATATCGAAGCGACACTGGATGGCACCGCCGCCACAATATAGGGGATCATTTCCCGTCTCGCCAACAGCGCCTCTCTCAGCTCCAACCAGGCTTCCAGCGTCTGACCTCTTGCCAAACGTAAAAGACGATAACCCTGGGCAGCCCATAATGCGCCACCCAAAATCACCATCGTCATTATTAATAGCAGAACCGACCGCATTTTGACTTGCCTGACCATTACCTCAAAAGCACATCACCCTTGATTTCAAATCCCTGCGGTAACTTTACCGCCAACGCATCCGCATTATGGGCATAAACGGGATCAATCTCGATTTTCACAACCACCCGCCCCCCGGCATCCCGCGGCACCTTGATGCCGCAACGGGCAAACCAACTTGCGAATTTCTCAATCATAGCAGCTCGTGATGAATCCGGTGAGTCATTCCCTTCTGCATTTTTCACGGGCGCAAACTCCTCCTGCCGGAGAAACTCAAGAATGAGAGCCTCCTTCGCATCGGGAAGAGCATCAAAGATGAATTTTTCGAACTTATAGGCATTCGGTTTTTCCGGCTTGATCGTGGCGCCACTCTCGTCACAGGCGGCCACTTTCTTATGCGCCTGATGCAGAGGAAGCCCCGCAGAAGCCTCTCGCATCAAGAAGTCCAACGAGAAGATATGAATGGCGACGCTTCCAAATTTAAGCACCAACTCCCCGTCGGGATGCCGGGCGTTTTTCTGCTCTTCGGTCAGTTCAATATATTCAACCACCGAACAACGACCATCGCGTACAACCGTGACGCCAAGACCTTCTGCCGCATCACGCTTGGCGCAGACCTTTAAAGACATGTCCGCCCTCCTCTGAATGTGCAGGCCTACAAAAACCGGGTCTGCAATATCCACCAACGGATTATCAACCTGGAAATAATAAAGTGTCGTCAATTGACGCGCCTTCATATCCGCCAGCATGCCGCGCCGCTCCAAGGCCGTGAGAATTCCGCCATGTCCGTCCGGCGCCGCAAACAGTTTATCCGGGGCTTCAAGAATGATCCGCCCATCCGGCAGAAACGCAGGGAGCGTGCCTTGGACAAAAAACTTCACCCGCTCCGCACTCAACCCGAAATACCGATTGGACTCAAAGAACTTCCTGGTATCGGCATCATTCCCCTCGCTCGTCATGATATAAAAAGGGATTTGAGCCTTATAGTGCTGCTCCAATGCGAGAATCTTGCGAGCGTGAATCTCAAACAGCGAGGCTTTCGTGATCGGCGCGAGGCGATAGGTCCCCTTTGGCCCATCATATCCCAAACGGGTTCCCTGCCCGCCAGCCACCAGAATCACCCCCACCTGACCGGCCCGAAGAGCTTTCTCACCCACAGTACGGGGAACCAGCGTCTCATCAGGCTTGAGAGAAACCACCGGCGCGGGCTGAATGTCACCTTGCAAGGCAGCCGACTCGCCCCCCGCCTTCAAGAGTGCCTGTATGCGGGCTATTGTTTTAAAATCCAACGTCTCAATCTGACTCAATAAGGATAGCTGCTGTGCCGCATTCAAGCGATCCCAGAAGTTAAGCACATGCCCCTGCCCATATTGGTCCAATACCCGCTTTGCTTCCTGATAGGTCATTCTTCCTCCTCGTTCCAATCAATTCCTCATTACTGCCATTAACGGGTAACGCGACGATTTATCTGACGTAGCTCATCCTGTTCCGTCTGGCTCAATCCTGCCGGATGCGCCAGAAGATTCTCAGCTATTTCCCCGGCCTTTTGCAGTTCCCCAGTCTTCTCATATAGTATTGCCATATGGAACTGAACGACCAGGGAATCCGGCATCAATGCCAGGGCTTTCTGAAAACCATCACCAGCCTCCTTCAATTTCCCGCGCTTAATAAGAATCATACCCAGCGTGTCCCACGCCGTTCCCATTTTCTCATTTGCCTTAAGAGCGGCGCGTACAAGATTTTCGGCCTCATCCAGTTGCCCCTTCTCCTGCAAAACCCAAGCCAGATCATTCATTACCGCCGGATCATTCTGCCGCGTCAGACTTTTCCTGAGCGAGTTCTCAGCTTGCGAATATTCTTTCCGTTCAAGCTGCATGGAAGCCAGAACCTGATTGGCAAAAGGATGGCCGGGATCCAACAACAACAGAGCCCGAATATGCCCTATGGCCCAATCGCGACGGCCCTCCTGGACATCAAGACGCAACAGAAGATCCAGCAGGAGCGGGGTGTTGGGCCGCATAGCCAGCGCCTGGTCGAGATAGGTTCTGGCTTCGACCGTTTGGCCATGGCGCAACGCCATCTGTGCCAGCACCACGGTTGTAATGAAATCCTGTCCCTTCGCCCGGGTTAACTTACGTTCACATGTATCCAGCCCCTTGCTGTCGTTTTCCATCATAAAAACCCCGGCCAACAATGCCCAGGCAGAAGTTAATTCCGGATTCAAATCCACTAATTCCTGCAAAATGACACGGGCCTTTCCGGTTTCACCGGAAGCCAAATGCATGACCGCATATTCCATCGCAATGCGATCTTTGGGGACCCCCGCCTTTTGTGCCCGGTCCAATAATAGCCCCGCCTCATCAAACCGGTTATTCCGGGCTGCCAAACGGGCCAACGACATTAGGACGCTCGGATTGTTGGGCTCTTTTTCAATCAGTTGCCGAAGGATCTCCTCTCCGGCCACAGACTGATCCTGAGCGAGATAGGCCATGGCCAAACCCTGGCTCAACTGATCCTTGTGATCCGGGGCCAGTTCGATCGCGCGCTTGTAACCCGCCACCGCCATCCCGGGCTGTCCGGAGAAGGCCCAACTCATCCCCAGATTGGCGTAAGCCTCCGGCATTCGCACATATCCATAGATTCGTGAGAGCGACCAAATCTGAAACTTCTGCTTAAGATTTTTTAATAATTCCGCAAATTCACCTTTGACCTTGTCCGCATCCGGGGCCGCATAGCCGCGTTCCAACATGGTCACCTGATTCAACAAGGCGCTGACATTTGCCCCATCCAATTCTCTTGCCTTGGCATAGGCTTCATACGCCTGCTTTCGCTGGCCCACATCCTCCAACAGCACGCCCAGATTATTGGCCACCATGCTGAGATGCCGCATCACGTTCGCAGCGGGATACGTCAACATGGAGTCTCCCTTGCATAATACCGCAAGTTCACGAATGAAGGGCTGACTCCAGAAATCCTGATGCCGCTTCCAAAGCGCCTCAACATCCACCTCAGATAAGGCGGTAACACCCGTGAAATGAACACAGTCCGGCACTGGCTGCAACGATGCTGAAATCCATAAATCCGGATAACTTAGAAATGACACATGTCGGACAAAATTGGTGTCAGTTTCCATCCATTCCCGCATGAAGGCCAACCCGTCCACTTCAGCCAGACTTTTAAGCCGCTGGTTATCGAACGACCGGGCCACATACTTCATGTATAATGTGTTATTCCCCTGCTGGAGATTAAACAAACGTAACGGAAGTCCCTGCTCCTTGGCCGCCAACTGAATATTGCTGTCTAGCATCCCATCCGTCACCAACCAGGTTCGTCCCGCCATTGCTTTCGCCACCGACTGGGCATACTGGTTCAGCGCCCCCGCTGGCCGGGCATCTGCGATGGGATAATTGATGATCCCCGCCACCAGCGCCGCGATTAACAATACGGCCCCCGGAATATTCCCGCCATATTCACGAAACCAAAGTTTGCCGCGTTCATCTTCCTCCGCATTCTGAAAGAATAAACGGGGAAAGAGATTCCAATACGCCGCCAGATACCCGTAGCAAAACGCTATCAGCACATAGGGGGTTACCAACACGCGCCATGGACCCAGAATCCGCCACGGTGAAAAGGGTGCATTAAACAGCACTGCAATGACCACGGCGGAGAGAATCAGATGAAGCCAATAGAGACCCCAGTCCCGTTCCTCATTCAGTCCGCGCCGCGCCACCACCAAAACCGCCAACCAGGGAACAATGCCGACAATGATTACCAGCAACCAACCAATCTGAGGCAGACTCGAAACGATTAAATGGTATTGGTTTTTAACAACCCATAAGAACGCCTGCCAGAACCCGCTCTCCGGACTCATACTCAACTGAAAGGCCGCGCTATGCTCATAGCTCCAGGCAGCAGGGACATAGAGCAGCATTCCCAACAACAGGCAACCGGCCAAGGGGAGCACCCTCGCCCAACGGAGTTCCCCGTTCATCCAGAGAGCAAAAAGAATAGACGCAAGAACCAGCGGAGCGAATACGATCAAAGTCGCAAATTCTATGGTAAAGGCCCCGTACAGAAAGGCAAATATCAATCCCGCCCACAAATCCACACGGCGCAGAAAGGTCATTAATAACTTCGCCAGTAACAGGAGTAAAAGCAGGTCAAACGAAGCCGGATGGAAGCGATTGGCAACATACCAGAACGGCAGTGATCCCATCAGCGCCACACTCCCCACCACACCGGCCCAAAGAGATGCACGATTGGCAACGCCTACATTCTGCTCGGTCACAGGGATGACACTCCAGATGCCATCCGCCAAGACCCTGAAAAAAAGACCTATAGCGGTCGCCGCACATAAGGCACTTAGAAAATTTAACCGGTAGATGACGGAGCCCATGGGCAGGCTAGCCACCAAATCTACCAGCCAACTCCAAAGTATATGAGAGGATGCCCCCAGCGGATTGAGCCCCAATTCGGTCGCCATCAAACTGGCGGACTCGCCGGGATAAGCGCCCCGACTGAGCGTTGCAACATACAGCACCAAGGCGAGAACCCCCAGCAAAGGTCCCAGCGCGATATACAGTTTATTTCGTACATTTGTCATAGGTCTATAGATTCGCCGATTTGCTCAAAAGAGGCAAGAGTGAAGCGGTGATAGGGAAACCGTCTTCCAGACAGCAAAAGGCGCAATACGTTGCCGTATCGCGCCTTTCAACTTCCAATTATTATTGCCCGCCCTTAAATACGCTGCAAAAGCAGTGACGCATTGTGACCGCCAAAGCCAAGGGAGTTGTTTAAACAGGCACGAATTTTGAACTCGCGAGCCTGATTCGGAACATAGTCCAAATCGCAATCCGGGTCCGGCGTGGTGTAATTCATAGTCGGAGGCACCAAGCCCTTTTGGATCGCCAGGGCACAGATGATGGTTTCCAACCCGCCCGCAGCACCAAGCAGATGCCCGGTAACAGACTTGGTGGAACTCACCATAACCTTCTTGGCCGCCTCACCGAATGCCGTCTTCACCGCTTCGGTCTCACTCTTATCGCCCACAGGCGTACTGGTCCCGTGTGCGTTGATATAATCGATCATGTCTGGCGTCAATTTGGCTTCAGTCATTGCCCGCATCATTGCCCTCGCGCCACCTTCGCCACCTGGCGCCGGCGCGGTGATGTGATTGGCATCGCAGGTGGCCCCATAACCGCCCACTTCGGCATAAATCTTCGCTCCACGCTTTTGGGCGTGTTCATATTCTTCTAACACGATAATTCCGGCCCCCTCACCCATGACAAACCCGTCGCGATCCTTGTCAAATGGACGGCTGGCTGTGGTCGGATCATCGTTCCGGGTGCTCATGGCGCGCATGGCGGAGAAACCGGCAATACCGAGAGGGCAAACAACCGCTTCGGTGCCCCCTGCAACCATAATATCCGCCTCCCCAAATTGAATCTGGCGGGTTGCCTCTCCGATCGAATGGGTACCACTGGCACATGCCGATACGACACAAAAGTTGGTGCCTTTCAGGCCATGTTCAATCGCCACCAAACCTGAGGCCATATTGACAATCATCATGGGAATCATGAATGGAGAACTGCGATCCGGACCGCGATTCAGCAACACGTTGTGCTGATCCTCCATAGTAATCAAGCCACCGACACCGGAGCCCACCATACAGCCGGCCCGATAGGGATCCTCGGATGCAAACTGAATGCCGGAATCCTCCACAGCCATCCGGGCCGCGGCCACCGCATAATGGCAAAACGGATCCATGCGCCGTTGTTCTTTTTTGGGAATATACTTATCGACATCAAATTCCACCACTTCGGCGGCAATCTGGGTAGCCATGGCTGAAGCATCGAATTTCGTGATACGGCGAATGCCAGAGGTTCCACTAATCAACCTCTGCCAGAAGACATTGAGGTCAGACCCCAATGGCGACACCACACCCAAACCCGTAATAACGACTCTTCTTTTTTCCATAGCCAACTCCTCCACATTCCTTCCGGCTTAAAATTCAAGACAAAAACGGGGAGATGTTGCCATCTCCCCGATTCTTCGCAACGTCAGAACTTAGGCGGTAATGCCCTTGCTCTTCAGGTACTCGATGACCCCGCCAACGGTGGTCAACTTTTCGGCATCCTCGTCAGGGATTTCAGCGCCGAATTCTTCTTCGAACGCCATCACCAGTTCCACTGTATCCAAGGAATCCGCGCCCAAATCCTCAATAAAAGATGCTTCGGGTGTGACTTGTTCGGCATTCACGCCCAACTGTTCGACGATGATATCTTTGACTTTATCTTCAAGTGCCATGTTCATTCTCCTTCTTTATTTACTTACTGCATCACCATTCCACCGCAGATCGGAAGAACCTGACCTGTCATGTACGAGGACATATCGCCCGCCAGGAACAGAACCACGTTCGCCACATCCTCCGGTTGACCAAACCGTCCCATCGGGATGGCCCCCAACATTTTTTCACGAACTTCTTGAGGCAACGCCTCGGTCATCTTTGTCTCGATGAATCCGGGAGCAACCGCATTCACTCTTACATTACGCGTCGCCAATTCTCTTGCCGCCGACTTGGTCAGAGCAATCACTCCGGCTTTTGAGGCTGCGTAATTACACTGACCGGCATTGCCAATCAAGCCTATAATTG
>Ga0073936_10009728_pt1 | contig 11898 bp, 13 predicted proteins | sample AliMusrvi5mmetaG_FD_87041 | JGI IMG/M metagenome (GOLD analysis project Ga0073936, IMG submission 87041) | Freshwater lake bacterial and archeal communities from Alinen Mustajarvi, Finland, to study Microbial Dark Matter (Phase II) - Alinen... | ecosystem: Environmental > Aquatic > Freshwater >... | reverse complement strand
GGGGGCTGGATCATAGGACTGCGTGGCCGGCGGAGGCGGCGGGGGCGCGTCGTCGTAATCGTCTTCGTCCTGATAGTAGCTGTAGGGATAGGGCGCGCCGTAATAATAGGGCGAGCCGTAGTACGGCAGGCCGTAATAAGGATAGTAGCCGGGATAACCGAAGCCGAAGCCAAAGCGCGGACCACCGCGATAGAAGCCGCCGCGATAACCGCCGCGAAAACCACCGCCAAAGCCGCCGCGGAAACCGCCGCCGCTATGGAAGCCGCCCCGGCCACCGCCGCCGCCGTGAAAACCGCCGCCACCGCCATGACGCTGCGCCTCGGCCGGCGCAGCTGTGAAAGCCAACACCGCCGCCAGGCCTGCCATTGCCATGATTGTCTTCATTGCCGGTCTCCGTTCCAGGAACGCGCCAAAATGGTACGCCCTACCTGAACGCAAACTGAACGAAAAAAGAGCCCCGGCTGGTGCCGGGGCTCTCTCTTCGTCAGGCGCTCACTTTAATGTCCGTGGTGCCAGCCGCCGCCACCGCCGCCGCCATTATCCTGCGACCGTCCGCGCCAACCACCGCCACCATGCTGCTGCGGTGCAGCCTGTTGCTGCGGGGCCGCCTGCTGCTGGGCGCGGAACCCGCCGCGCCAGCCGCCACCGCCGCCACCATTATTCTGGCTTTGGAAGCTCTGCTGCGCCCGGAAGCCGCCGCCACCGAAGCTGCGGCCCTGATAGGGCTGCGCCGCCTGGGCCTGGACACCCTGACTCTGGAAACCCTGGCGATTCCAGTTGCCGCCACCAAAGCCGCCGCGATTCCAGTTGTGGCCGCCGTCATAGGGCTGAGCGGAATATTGCCGCTGCTGGAAACCGCCGCGATTGGCAAAGCCCTGGTTGCCGAAGCTCTGATAGCCGCCATAGCTGCCGCCGCGATTGAAGTTGCGTCCGGCGAACCCGCCACCAAAGCCGCCACGGCCCAGCGCCTGGCGGTAGTTGCCGCCGCGCGAATTGCCATAGTGCCAGCCGCCATGCATCCAGAACTGCCGGCGCCCGCCATAGTCGCGATAGTAGAAGGGACCGTTATACCAGCTGCCGTCGTAATAGACCTCGCCGTCATAGTAAGGCAGGTCATAGTAATCGTCCGGGCAGCCATAGCTGGGATCGCAATAGCCGTTGTCGGCATAGCCTTGCGCATAACCGGACGCATAGTTCGGATCGTAATTGGGGTCCCCCTGGTCGTAGCCGGGATCCTGGTCGTAACCGGGGCCGTAGCCGCCATTGTCACCATAGCCGCCATAAGGCTGCGCGCTTGCGGGGATCGCCAGCGCGCCCAGCGCACCGAAGGCAACGAGTGCCGCCTTGATAGAGGTTTTCATGCGTTTCGCTCCAACTCTTGTCGCGCGGGGATTCGCGTTCGTGACGACATTGAGAGCCGGCGGCTGAACCCGATCTGAACAGATTAAGTTTGTTTTGTGTTTTGGAAACATTCGCGCACGCACAAAAGAAAACGGCCCCGAATGATCGGAGCCGTTTCTTGTTCATGCCAGGGAGCGCTTAGCGGTGATGTCCGCCGCCGCCGCCGTGGAAGCCGCCGTGACCACCACCAAAGCCGCCGCGGTAACCACCGCGATAGCCGCCGCCCCAACCGCGGCCATAACCGCCGCCGCCGATATAGAAGCTGGGGCCGTAATAGCCGTAGCCGCCATAATAGTAGGGATCATAGTAAGCGGGGCTGTAGTAGGGGTCGTAATAGGGCCGGCGATAATAGCCGTAGCGCGGTCCATAATAGCCGCCGTAATAGCCGGGGAAGCCCAGGCCGATCCCGACCGACACGCGGGCTTCGGCGGGGGCGGTGGTCGCAACGGTGGTCGCGGTGGCCGCACCGGCCACCATCAGCGCACCCAGCGCATATTTCGCAAATGTCTTCATCACTGGTCTCCTTTGTTCATCGCAGGTCCCCTCTGCCTGAGTCTCAGGATGAAAGGGGCCGGCTGAACCGCACATGAACAACGTTAAGGCCGCGCAACCCGTTTCGCCCATGGGCCAAATACCCTCAAATGGCCCCAGACCTGACAGGCTGTTCAGGCAGGTTCCCCCTGAAACAATCATGGTCTTTTGGCCCTGCGCCGCTTGACCAGGCCCTCATGCGTCCCTAAATACCGGTCGCGGTTGTTGGCACTCGTTACATGCGAGTGCTGCAAGTCGTATAAAACTCAACAGTTTCAAAAACTTACGAAAGAGGATTCCAATGAAATTCCGTCCGCTTGGCGACCGCGTCGTGGTCCGCCGCATCAAGGAAGATCAGAAGACCGCAGGCGGCATCATCATTCCCGATACCGTCGCGGAAAAGCCCCAGGAAGGCGAAGTGATCTCGGCCGGCCCCGGCGCCCCGGACAATAACGGCAAGCTGGTCCCCACCAGCGTAAAGGCCGGTGATTACGTGCTTTTCGGCAAGTGGTCGGGCACCGAGGTCAAGCTGGATGGCGAGGAGCTCCTGATCATGAAGGAGAGCGACATCCTGGGCGTGCTCGAAGGCAAGAAGGTCAAGAAGTAAGCGACCCCGCGACTTCTTTCCAAAACAACCAAAACAGAATTCAGGAGACTTAAGTTATGGCAGCCAAGGACGTGAAATTCGGCGCCGACGCCCGCGAGAAGATGCTTCGCGGCATCGACATCCTCGCCGACGCCGTGCAGGTGACGCTGGGCCCCAAGGGCCGCAACGTGGTGATCGACAAGAGCTTCGGCGCTCCGCGCACCACCAAGGACGGCGTGACCGTGGCCAAGGAAATCGAACTGGCCGACAAGTTCGAGAACATGGGCGCCCAGATGGTGCGCGAAGTGGCCTCCAAGACCAATGACATCGCCGGCGACGGCACCACCACCGCCACCGTGCTGGCCCGCGCCATCGTGCGCGAGGGCAGCAAGTCGGTTGCGGCCGGCATGAACCCGATGGACCTGAAGCGCGGCATCGACCAGGCGGTGGAAGCCGTGGTGGCCGACCTCAAGAAGCGCTCCAAGAAGGTCAAGTCGAACGACGAAATCGGCCAGGTCGGCACGATCAGCGCGAACGGCGACAAGGAAGTGGGCGACATGATCGCCAAGGCGATGGCCAAGGTCGGCAACGAAGGCGTCATCACCGTCGAGGAAGCCAAGGGCCTGGTCACCGAGCTGGATGTCGTGGAAGGCATGCAGTTCGACCGCGGCTATATCAGCCCCTACTTCATCACCAACCCGGACAAGATGGTGGCGGAACTGAACGACGCCCTGATCCTGATCCACGAAAAGAAGCTCACCAGCCTGCAGCCGATGCTGCCGATCCTGGAAGCGGTTGTTCAGTCGGGCCGTCCCCTGCTGATCATCGCCGAAGAGATTGAAGGCGAAGCCCTGGCCACCCTGGTGGTCAACAAGCTGCGCGGCGGCCTCAAGGTCTGCGCCGTCAAGGCGCCGGGCTTCGGCGATCGCCGCAAGGCCATGCTGGAAGACATCGCCACCGTCACCGGCGGCCAGGTCATCAGCGAGGACATCGGCATCAAGCTCGAGAATGTGAAGATCGAGATGCTGGGCAAGGCCAAGAACGTCAAGATCGACAAGGACAACACCACGATCATCGACGGTGCCGGCAAGAAGGCCGACATCCAGAGCCGCGTGGCGCAGATCAAGGCGCAGATCGAGGAAACCACGAGCGATTACGACAAGGAAAAGCTGCAGGAACGCCTGGCCAAGCTGGCCGGCGGTGTTGCGGTGATCCGCGTCGGCGGCGCCACGGAAGTCGAAGTGAAAGAGCGCAAGGACCGCGTCGACGACGCGCTGAACGCCACCAAGGCGGCCGTGGAAGAAGGCATCGTGCCGGGCGGCGGTACCGCCCTGCTCTATGCCGCCAAGGCGCTGAAGGACCTGGTGGGCGACAATGATGACCAGACCCAGGGCATCAACATCGTGCGCCGCGCCATCCAGTACCCGCTGCGCCAGATCGTCAGCAATGCCGGCCAGGAAGCCAGCATCATTGTCGGCAAGCTGCACGACCAGAAGTCCAGCACCTATGGCTACAACGCCCAGACCGGTGAATATCAGGACTTCATCGACAACGGCATCGTGGACCCGACCAAGGTGGTTCGCGTGGCGCTGCAGAACGCGGCCTCGGTCGCGGGCCTGCTGATCACCACCGAAGCCATGATCACCGACCGTCCCAAGAAGGACACGGGCCCCCAGATGCCCGGCGGTGGCGGCGGCATGGGCGGCATGGGCGACATGGACTTCTAAGGTCCTGACGTTCAGTTGACTGACTAAAAATCAGAAAGGCCCGGCGAGACATCGCCGGGCCTTTTTTCTTTCGCAGTTCCTGACAACGTGCAAATTTAAACAATCACGCACTGTTATTCGCCAAAACTTTTGTGGGTGAATTCAAATGCTTCGTCACGCTTAGTGTTTTCCGCGGCTTGAAAGTAAAAAGCAGCTACCAAACGGTTCAGCCCGCCGGCGCCCGTAGCTAAGAAGTTCTCCAATATTTCCTTTAATTTTTTTGTCGTGCACTTTTCGCGTATGTCTTCGAGCGTGGCAGTTCGACCGTCCCCATACCATGCGGCCACAGCGACGGTTTCCATTACCTTACTGCTCGCCGTATAGTTCGCGCGCTCGAAAGAATTTCGCGTGACTTGCTTGACGACCAGTCCGAAAAAGAAGCCCCGTTTGATGAATATGCTGCACTCGTTGCATGGCTGGCCCTCTGCGGACGAGCCCCAATCGATGAAGATTTAGCGCGGTTCATAACCGACGAAGTAGCGATGGAAGAATGGGCACCGCGGGTAAGTTTATGGCAAGCCGCCACCGAAAAATTAATTTCATTCACTTTAAAGAATGGGATGCCGCTCCTCAAAAATTCTCCCACTTTGCAGCAACAGACGCAATTTTCACGGAACGCCGAGGAGACACTCTGGTGCCTTGCCAGCGCATGTACAGCGCGCACTGAGAAACAGTTGTCAATTTCCTGGCCGTCTGAAACGTCTGCGGGAGAGATGCTGCATCGGATACGCGGTCAGAGGTGGCCACCAGACCCGAGCGTATGTCTTTCCTCGCTAGCATTCACAAACTTTAAAAAGCAGAATCTCGTTGTTCAGGATTTATTTGGCGCTAATTTTTATTGCGCTTCATTTGTGGACGCTAAGCTAACTCGTTCAGAGCTTGGGGAGGCAAATTTTCAACGCGCTGATTTAACTGGCGCGCAAATACAACGAACAGATCTTACTCATGCTAATTTTATAGATGCCACTTGCATAGAGTGTCTCGGATTTACGGCTGGATTAAGTATGGCCATTGCATCAGGCTCGAACTGGTCGAGGGCGAAGCTGGCCGGAGCTACTTTGACAAGCGCTGAGTTCAGGAATGCAATTCTAGACGAAACTGACCTTCAAGGTGCAAACTTAAGTGAAGGAAGCTTTTCTGGAGCTCTTTTCCGAAAAGCAAACTTATCAAACTGTGATTGTTCCGGCGCCGATTTCAGCGACGCTGATTTTACAAGCGCCGATTTAACGAACGCAAATTTTTCGGGGGCAAATATCCGTGGGGCCATTTTTTCGAGGACAAAGACCGAAGGTATCAGCCTGGAAAAAACGTTTGCTCTCGAAGAAATTCGGCAAGCCCCTTCTTTTGAAAAGGCGGACTTAAGAAGCATTGTCACTTCAGGCCAGTTCAAGCGCAAAGACACACCAAGGTTGATACACATGCCCCATAGGAGAATGAGGGAGGTCAAGAAGAGATCATCGAGTAGTTAGATTGTTTCGGAGTTCAGTCCAAATGTCAGATCTACCTGCGTCGTCGCATCCTGCATTCTGCGATGTTTAATTCCATGTTGTCCGCGCCCGGATGAATGGTAAGCTGCCCCCGAATGAAGCAGTCCGCCGCCACACCGCGAAAGTTCCTGGGGCTCCTGATCACGCTGGGCGCCCTGACATTGGCCTTTGATACGCCCCCCGCTGACGCGGCGGCGAAGAAGCATCATGCGGCGCACAAGAGTTCCGACCACCGGCCGGCGGTGCCGAGGATTGCGGCGCACCATAAAGGCTCGCACAAGGTGGCTGCCGAGAAGGCCAAGCCCATCCAGCAGGCCGTCATCACCACCAAGGCCCATGTCGAGGCCCCCGACTTCGACTTCCAGCCCCGCATCCAGGAGGCCCAGGCGCTGGCCGCCAAGCAGCCGGTGCTGCCCGGCGACATGGTGGTGAACGGGGGCAGCCTGACCAGCTTCAACTGGGTGCTGGTGGTTGGCCAGAAGAGTGGCCCCTTAACGGTCCTGCGCATGGACGAACAGGGCCATAACGACCAGGGCTTCAAGGTCACCTGGCCGGTCAACAACTATCTCAACACCAAATTCTCGGTCGAAAGCACCGGTGCCCCCGGCACCCCCGCCATCGGGGCCACCGGCGGCGACACCATGGTCTTTGCCCAGCGCCGCCCGGTGCGCGGCAAGGACGGCTTCGAGGAAGCGGTCTACACCGCCTATTCCCCCGACTTCGACACCCAGAAGATGCGCGATGCCGGGATGGATTACCTGCGCAGCCTGGAGCACCTGGCCTATAACCGGGTCAACGACCATGACGTGCGCAGCCACGTCGCCCCGGGCAAGACCGTGGCCGAGGAGATCCCGCGCGACATGGTGCTGCGCCTGATGATCACCGAGCATGTCGATCCCCTGCACATGAAGTTCGTCGGCATCGAGCAATGCGTGCACGAGGTGCTGATCACCATCGCCGCCAACCGCGACAAGTCCTATGCCTATGCCCGCTCCAGCGCCGGCGCGCTGGGCCTGCCCCAGTTCATGGAATCCAGCTACCAGATGGTGCGCGACAATTACCCGGCCGCGCGGCTGGAGCCGGACTTCAACCTGGTCATGACCAACCTGCACAATGCGGTGCTGGCCTCGCTGCTGCTGCTGGACCTGGAGCTGACCGAGCTGCCCAAGACCACGCTCAAGAAGGTCAGCGATTCGTCCAGGACCTTCGCGGCCTACCTGGCGGCGGGCTACAACCGCAACCCGGTGCATGTGGTGAAGACGTATCTGAAGACCAACAGCATGACCGGCGGGCGCGCTCCGTTCGAGAACAAGATGTATGTCCGCATCCAGTCCTGGGTCGGCGACTTCCTGAGCCGGGAATACAGCAAGTCCTGACCCCCTTTTTCGGGGCGGAATGCCGCGCCTGAAATGTCTGCCTTTCTGCTATAGAGGCGCAGCATCCCGGGGCAGCAGCACATGGACACCACGGTAAAGCCCCAGCGCGCGGGTTTCACGCGCTACCAGGTGTTTGTCGTCGCCGCGCTGGCCTTTTTGCAGTTCACCCTGATCCTGGACTTCATGATCATCTCGCCGCTGGGCGCGATGATGATGCCGGACCTGCGCATCACCCCGCAGCAGTTCGGCCTGGCGGTGAGTTCCTATGCCTTCGCCGCCGGACTGTCGGGCATCGTGTCGGCGGGCTTTGCCGACCGCTTCGACAGGAAGCGCCTGCTGCTGTTCTTCTATGCCGGCTTCATGCTGGGCACATTGCTGTGCGCCCTGGCCACCACCTATCCCATGCTGCTGCTGGCGCGCATCGTCACCGGGCTGTTCGGCGGGGTGATCGGGTCGGTCGTGCTGGCCATCGCCACCGACCTGTTCGACTTCCAGATGCGCGGCCGGGTGATGGGCTATATCCAGACCGCATTTGCCGCCAGCCAGGTGCTGGGCCTGCCCGCCGGTCTGTTCTTCGCCAACCATTGGAGCTGGCATGCGCCGTTCCTGGCGATCATCGCGGTGGCCGTGCCGGCGGGGCTGATCATCGCCTTTGGCATGAAGCCGGTGAACGCGCACTTGGCGTTACGCCAAGAACGCAGCCCCTTCATGCACCTGGCCCATACCGTGAGCGACCGCCGTTACTGGCTGGCTTTCCTGCTGACCATGCTGCTGCCCACCGGCGGCTATATGCTGATGCCGTTCGGCACCGCCTTCATGGTCAATGACATCGGGCTGGCGATGACGGTGCTGCCCACCATCTATCTGGTCACCGGCCTGTGCACCGTGTTCGTGGGGCCGCTGGTCGGCAAGGCGGCGGACCGGTTCGGCAAGTTCAACACTTTCCTGTTCGGCAGCGTCGTCACCCTCATCATGGTGCTGATCTGGACGGGCCTGGGCCACGAGCCGCTGTGGGTGGTGATCGTCATCAATGTGCTGCTGTTCGCCGGCATCTTCTCGCGCATGATCCCGGCCCAGGCGCTGGTCTCGGCCATTCCCGAAGTGACCAAGCGCGGCGCCTTCAATGCCATCAGCGCCTCGCTGCAGCAGCTGGCGGGCGGGGTGTCCGCCGCCATCGCCGGCGCGGTGATCGTGCAGGCGACGGACGGCACCATCCTGCACTTCAACTGGCTGGGCTATATCGTGATGTGCACCACCCTTGTGTCGCTGACCTTGATGTATTTCGTGCACAAACAGGTTCCGGAGCCGGCCACGCGATGACCATTCCCGACGACATCTATACCGAACCCGGCAGTTCGCCCGATACAATGGCCAATCTGGGGCCGCTGCGGCGCCTGGCCGGGACCTGGGAATCCGATGCCGGCGTGGACATCAATCCCAAGGCCGATGGCTCCGAACGCCGCGTGTACCGCGAGCGCATCGTGATGGAGCCGATCGACGCCCAGGCCAACGGGCCCCAGCTGCTGTATGGCCTGCGTTATCACATCCATATCAACACGCCCGAGGAAGCCATCACCTTCCACGACCAGGTGGGCTACTGGCTGTGGGAGCCGGCCACCGGGCTGATCATGCAGTCGCTGGCCATTCCCCGCGGACAGGTGGTGCTGGCCGGCGGCACGGCCAAACCGGACGACAAGACCATCACGGTGGAAGCCCGCCGCGGCGACACCCGCTTTGGCATCTGTTCCACCACCTTCCTGGAAGAGGCGTTTCGCACCGACTATTTCCGGCTGGACATCACCTTCCATGACGATGACAGCTGGAGTTATGTGTCGCGCACCGACCTGGCGATCAAGGGCAAGACGCCGGCCTTTGAACACCGCGACACCAACACGTTGCGCCGCGTCGCCGGCCCGGTGCCCAATCCACTAGCAAAGCTGGCGCCCTGACGAGTCGCCACGACTTGGCCGCATTTCCGAACGGAACGACCCATCGCTGCCGCCGTTCACGGAACAAGGCTGCGGGCAGGAAACTGTAATGGAGAGTTCCATGCGCCGCTTGTTCGCAAAGTCTTCCCTTGTTGCCTTGGGTGTCGCGCTGCTTTGCGCCCCCGCCAGCGCCCAATATTACGACCGCGGCTATGACGGGCCGCGCGACGATGCGCGCTATATCGACGAGCGCCCCGCGCCCGACGTCGAACGCGTCATCGTGCGTCCCGACTATGACTATATCGAAAAGCGCCAGCTGATCGGCAACATCAACGGTGAACACAATCCCACCGCCTATACCATCGAGCGTCCGGTCGATTTTTCCGACCTGAACCTGGCGGACGCGTCGGACCGCCGCGAACTGCGCGCCCGTATCCATGATACGGCCGAGCAGCTTTGCTATCAGCTGGACGGGCGGATTCCGGAACTGCGCGGCGATCGCAACGCCGACCGCGAATGCATTCGCAACGCCACCCGCAACGCCATGCGCGATGTGGATTACGGGCCGGGATAACTGTCCCCAATCGTGGGCAAAAGGGCCGGGCCGGTCCTTGTTGACCAGCCATCACAAGGCCCCGCCCTTCGCTTATGCTCCGGGCGTTCGTCGCTTGAAATGCATTTCATTCCCCTTCGGGGAAATACTCCTCACGAAACCGGAACAACTGGGCGGGTCGTATCGTTTATTGAGCAACGGACTTATGCAATTTACGGAGAGTTCCATGCTGAAATCCTCTTTGGCCGTCCTGGGCGCCGTACTTCTGGTGGGCGCCGCCTCCGCCCTTCCTGCCCATGCCGATGTCCACCAGATCGGGTCGGTGAATGTGGCGGCCGATCATTTCACCGATGTCAGCTGGGAGCATTTCGAGGGGCCGGTCGAAAGCCTGCAATTCGTGGCCTCGGGCGACACGATCGATTGCGCCCATATCAGCGTGACCTATCGCGACGGCACCACCCACACCGTCTTCTCGGGCATCCTGCCCAAGGATTCCACCGAGACCGTGACCTTTCCCGAAGGTGACAGCCGCATGCGGCATGTCGCTCTCGCCTGCAAGGCCCAGCATGTGGATGGCGCGCGCATCGCCCTGTCGGCCGTCTCCGACGGCTGGGACGATCACCAGTGGGCGCGCGAGCCGCATGTGACGACGTATGAGAGCGGCGTGGTCATTTCCCGCTAATCCCTTCCAAAACGCAAAAAGCCCGGTGATCGCTCACCGGGCTTTTTCTTTTTGGACCTGCCGCTCGCCCAAGCTCGCGGCGTTCGACGCTCAAATCGGTCCACTGGACCGATTTGCCCGGCTACGCCGGTCGCGCCTCACTACTGGAAGCCGTGCAGCCCGTTGAAGAAGGAATCGATCGCGCCCTGGGCGTTGATGGCGTTGGAGTTGTTGATCGTGTTCGAGTTGTTGCTGGAATTGTCGATATTGTTTTCGTTGCCGTTGCTGTTCTGGTTGCCGTTGCTGTTCTGGTTGCCGTTGTTGTTCTGGTTCGAGCCGCCGCCATTGTTGCTGCCGCCGCCGCACATCGTGCCGCAGCCGCCGCCCATGTTGCCCGTGTGACCGCCCCAGGTGCCGCCCTGGGAATGGTCGCTGCCCTGGCCCATGCCGTTAAAGATGTTGGTGGTGCGGACGTTGATCGACTTGTTGACGGTGATGTTGGTCGAATTGTCGATAGTCTTGGAATTGTCGATGTTGGTCTCGGCATTGATGTTGGTCGAACGGTCGATGTTGGTGGTGACGTTGACCGGGCTATAGACGGTCAGCTTCTTGTTGACGTTGATGTTGGTCGCGCGGTTGACGTTGTTGGTGATGCTGTTGTTGCTGTAGACGTTCAGCTTCTGGGCGCTGCCGAAATTCTTGCAATTCAGCGCGCCCAGCTTGTTGGAAATATTGCCGACATTGACGCTGCGCATCCCGGCCATGCCGCCGGCATGCGCCGCAGCGATGGTCGTCATCAATCCGGCGCCGGTGAAGACGCAGGCAAGCAGGTTCTTTCGCGTGAGCATGTGGCTCCCTCGAGTTATAAAATCTCGGGGTCCACGCTTCAGGAACCGTGCCAGCAAAAGGGCGGCGGTCTACTGGTTAACTGGTTCGGATTGGGACAGTGCGCCGGTAACGGCCTTCGGAGCCGCGCCAATTTTGGGACGGCTAGCGGAGATACGGCTCGACCTTGCCCTTGTACTTGACCGTCATCGCATTGCCGTTGCGATCCACGGTCTTGCCCACGGCCAGGCGCACCCAGCCCTCAGAGACGCAATACTCTTCGACATTGTTGCGGTCCACGCCGTTGAACCTGATCCCCACGCCGCGCTCCAGCAGCTGGGGATTGTGATGGGGACTGGCCGGGTTGGTGGACAGGCGATCGGGCAACGTCTCGGCGGCGGGCTTTTCTTCTGTCATGGCACTGTCTTTTTGAAAGGCCCCGTTTCCTAGGCCGGAACGTGGCGGCCCTCAAGCCCCCTTGGGCAACAGGGTTGAAAACATGCTGGTTTGCCCTTCAATTCCGCCCACCGGTCCCCACATACGGCCCACATATAACCACCGAGGGAAGACATTATGGCTTACGACATTTACGACGCCTCCATTCCGCCGCTGATCCACATGCTGGGCGGGCTCTCCAACGTCCTGTCCAAGGGCGAGGCCCATGGCGGCATCGACCCCAATGAAGCCCGGCTGGCGCCGGACATGCTGCCCCTGAAGGCCCAGGTCTTCATCGCCACCGACATGGCCAAGGGTTGCGGCGCGCGCCTGACCGGCACCGAGCCGC
>Ga0073936_10009727_pt1 | contig 11901 bp, 12 predicted proteins | sample AliMusrvi5mmetaG_FD_87041 | JGI IMG/M metagenome (GOLD analysis project Ga0073936, IMG submission 87041) | Freshwater lake bacterial and archeal communities from Alinen Mustajarvi, Finland, to study Microbial Dark Matter (Phase II) - Alinen... | ecosystem: Environmental > Aquatic > Freshwater >... | reverse complement strand
GTTCAGGTCTTATATACATATCCTGGATCTTCCCGTTATGAATCTGATACGCAGTTACAGCAATAAGCAGTTCGGGATCATATTTGTTGCTCCTGCTGTTGTGTTTCAGCTCCCCTGTAATACACAGCCTCTCTCTAACCTGGCCTATGGCTGTTGCCGAGTCGCCGGGCTTATAGCATTTGTTCCCCCCGTCAAGGTCTATGGGTTTCCATCCTCCCTTTTTCTCAATTTCACGGTACCTTTGAAGGGCATCTCTCAGCTTGTAATACTGGCTGAACAAAACACTGTCGTCGCGGTTGATAAGTGTCGGGTCGGATATAACAGAATCTAGTAAAGCGTTATAAGAGACCTGTTTGCGGGGAAGAAGCCAACCCAGGGCGGTCGTAGTGGAATCATCGAGTCCTTTATAAACATTACCTGCATAGAAAAGATAAAGGTTGGTGAGCATCAGTTCGGTTTCTATAGGCGACAGGGAATTTTCCACTTCATTATCGAACACACCGTCAATTTTTTCATCATATGGAAATTTACATGAAACCCCCTCCGCTTCAAGGTCTTTAACCTTGACATACAGTGTCTGGCCAAATTCCACAACCCCATGTTTGTCAAACCAGATCTGGTTGAACTTGTGTTGCCTGTAAACAATTAAAACATTATCCTTGTATTTGTCCAGTTTAGGAAAGTTACGGTAAAAAGTGATCAGCAGGTTGCTGTCGAAAGGCAAATGACTATGGTGGTTAATAGCACCGTGCAGCTCGATGTCGCTGCCTTTTGCTGATTTCCTTTTCCAGGAAGACCTGCAGGAGTTGCCTGCAAATACGAGGCAAAATCCAATGGCAATCAGCGGTATGTATATCTTTCTCACTACAGCAAAGTTCTTTATTTTTTTTGAACTGCCAAAGTATATCCTAATGCCATCCACATTAAAAATATTCTTTCAATCCTCTGAAAACACAGTAATTTTGCGCGAGATAATGAAGATTATTCCTTAAAAAACTCAGTGCATTATACAGTGCACCTGTTTTGTTGAACTTATACAGCGTTGATAATAAGCAAGGTGAAAGACAAACAAGACTTTTTCTCACTTCGTCGCAACCTCACCAGCCTCTACCTTGTCAAGGTCGCCAAATGGATGAACCTGGTCATGCCCATCATTGTCCTGTTTTACAAATCGAACGGGATGAGCATGCAGGACATTTTCACCCTCCAGGCCGTCTATTCCTTTACCCTGATGGTCCTTGAAATTCCCACAGGTTACTTTGCCGATACCGCCGGCCGCCGTACAAGCATCCTCCTTGGGTCGGTCTTTGGATTCGGGGGTTACCTCATCTACAGCATGTCTTCGGGGTTCTGGCAGTTCGCGCTCGCTGAGACCATACTCGGCACGGGGATGAGCCTGGTCTCAGGAGCGGATTCTGCCATGCTATATGATTCCCTGATGGCAGTTGGGAAATCGGGTAAGTACACCCGCTTCGAAGGCAGGATCTCCTCTATAGGCAACTTCGCCGAAGCCGCAGCAGGTATCATTGGAGGCCTCCTGGCAGTAGCATCCCTCAGAACCCCATATTATTTTCAGGCAGGCGTAGCCTTTATCGCAATCCCTGCAGCCCTGTTCCTGAGAGAACCTCCGGTACACGGTAATATACGCAAGCCGGGCGTAAAGGATGTTGTTAAAATTGTCAGGAAGGTACTACACGGCGACAGGAAACTTACCTGGAACACTATCTTTTCTGCAGTAACAGGTGCATCAACGCTCACGATGGCATGGTTTGCACAGCCATACTTCCACCGTATCGGGTTGCCAGTTTCGGTCTATGGGATTGCCTGGGCTGTTCTTAACCTGAGCGTGGGGCTGACCGCGATCACAGCCTGGAAAATCGAAGCCAGGCTTGGCCCGCCGCGCACCGTTGCCATGTTTACATTTCTTCTCTGTCTTTCATACGTAGCGCTTGCATTTACCGACTCATATGCAGGACTATCCTTTTTACTCATATTTTACCTCGCCCGGGGACTTGCCACAGTGACACTGAGGAACTATATCAATGTTATTACGACTTCGGATGTACGAGCTACCGTACTTTCGGTCCGGAATTTTATCATCCGGCTGATGTTTGTGCTCACAGGGCCTCTCTTCGGATGGATTACCGACCATTACAGCCTGCAGGCTGCCCTGTTGTCTGCAGGAATTATCTTCGGAAGCCTCGGAGGCATAAGTATGATTTTTTTCATCAGGTATAAAACTTATACGACAGAATGAGACGACTTTCTGAAACCAGTTTGATTTTTTTTCGTTCAACTATTGTTAAGCTTTTTAAACTATATGGATGAGATCGGTAATAAAAAGATAATTCAGGCCATGTTCAGCTTTCTTGAAGCCGTTCACGGGAAAGAGGATAAAAAGGCTGTGTCAGGACTGATCATGGGAATGATAGATTCAATGATATTGCCCGTTCATAAGGAAGGGCCAGGCAGGGATGATGAAACCCATACCCAATGGGCCCGCCTTGATCATGACCTTCGTTCGCCTATGAACGGCATCATGGGTTTTACAAATATTCTCCTTGAAGAATGCAATGATCCCGAAGCAAAATGGAAACTTGAGCAGATCCGTGATTCGGCTCAGAAAATGATGCAGATCTTTCTCGACCACAGGATTTACGGTTACGCCAAACAGGGTTCCTCTGATCAGGCTCAAACAATTTCTCAGCCAGAGCAGAGTGAAAGTTTACCACTCAAACTACAAAAACTTCCCTCAATAAAGACCAGACCTCCTAAAAGAAAATTGCCCAGAATACTGATCGTGGAGGACAATACCGTCAACAGCAACCTGCTGATGCTGCATTTAAAGAAGCGCTGCCATCTTTTCTTTTCAGTGTCGGGCAAGGCCGCCATTGAAGTCACAAAGAATGAAAAGATCGATGCCGTCTTCATGGATATAAACCTTGGAGAAGGCATGGACGGCACTCAGGCCATGCATGAGATCAGGAAGCAGACAGGCAATGAAAATCTGCCGGTAGTAGCAGTCACAGGGTTTGCCGGCAGGGAAGACAGGGAAATGTTTCTAAATGCCGGATTTAATGATTTTATCCCCAAACCCTTTCAGCGTCAGGAAGTCATTGATGTCCTTGAGAAAATATTTCCGAACGAAGACTGAGACTTCCTCGCAAATAACCCGGAATTTTCCTTATTTTTGCGCCCTCATTGAACCGGAGAGATGCCAGAGCGGTCGAATGGGGCGGTCTCGAAAACCGTTGATCCTCGTAAGGGGGTCCCAGGGTTCGAATCCCTGTCTCTCCGCAAACTTCAAAAAAAGCATCGTTCCAAACGGTGTTTTTTATTTTGAAGAAAATCCAGGCTGGCCGGGGGCCGGGAATTAGGAGTGGAGTCTACATCCTTTCAAACCTGAAATCACAGCACTGGCCTCCTTTGGCTAAGGTCTGCCTGCGGGAATACCTGATCCCTGATTTTTCAAAGTATTCGGGATAAGCAACATCATCGGCATAGCAATTGGGGATGCAGGCCTCAGGCACTCCCATTTTTTTCGCCAGCTCATACCAGACACACCAATGCACTTCAAATTGGAAACAATCCGAGGAGTTTTCAGATATACTCATATCGTGACAGCCTGCTTTTTTCGAAACTTCAGGAAGAATTTCGAAATACTTGCTGCAAAATGTCATTGGGTCTCCGAAACTCCTGATCACTTCAGCGTCTGGAGATGACTGGAGCATAGCTTCGGCAGCAGTTACATCCATAACGGAATACATGATGGTTAAAGCCTTTTCCTTATCCAGGGTTTTTACCAGGGCCGAAAACATGGCAAGATATTCAAGCTGCTGATTGATGAAGGATTTGTTCCGCATTCCCTTTGCGTATATATCGGACAGCTTCAGGCCCTGGGCTTTCCTTTTTTCCTTGCCAAACCAGTAAAATAACTGAAGCTTTTGAAAAAATGAAAGTTGCATTAAAATGATTTTTTGAGAAGTTTTTTTAAGCCATTTTTTAAAAGCCGGGCTCCACGAGCCTTCCAGGTCACTCATCGCCAGCCCATAGCCTTTTACGTTTTCTATTTCCATTCTATTGTTGTCTGATTAATGAACCAATACTATATGCTTGAAATTAATTATTGAATTACATGTGATCGAATCAATGACCAGGCCCATGCAGTATCCTGTTGGTTAACCTGCTTAATCAATTGGATAACACCTGTATTTCTGGCTGTAAAACAGTCGATTGCTACCCAATTGGAATGTTCATCAAAATAGGTGGACCGGGTTTGATAGACGTTTTTATACGAAGTTCCTTTCAAATCGAAGGTAGGATACACCTTGATTAACCAGTTCTGATAGCGGGCCGGTTCGTCAAACGCCCAGGTACTTAAGGCAATACTCAAATCAGATCCACAGAAAACAACTAAATCAGACCCCAGGTATGATGGTTCAATCTTGAATTTCTGATAAACATTACTGTTGAAGGTTATAATGATCTGATCATATTGCCCGCTTTCCTCAGGATTATCAAAAGGCAAAGTCTGTGAATAATTGTCGGTTACATAGGTACTGTCATATGCCTGGCTTTTATAGTTGTAGTAGATCCAATAGCTCCCTTTCTGATAATCCGCCCAGGCCATGAACTCATCCGAAACTGTATAATGCACGGCAGAGGAGGTTTTCTTACATGATACCGCCAGACCCGTTAATCCACATAAAACAAGAATAAATCCAATATGAATGAATCCCTTGCTCAAAACCGCAGTACAATAATTCATCGTTTCAATAGTCTCTTAGATAAGTACTTTTTTCAGTTAAGTAAACAGTCTGAGTCCCATCATTAATTTTGAATTTTGTTTTCAAGGTTATCCGTTGATCAAACCTGGCAATATAGCAGTCAAAATGCAAGTGGGGTCCGCTTGACCAACCGGTATTCCCGCTTAACGCAATCACGTCTCCCTGTTTAACACTGTCTCCAACCATGACCTTCGAGCCATTGTATTTAATGTGCTTATATTCTGCAATAGTACCGTCAGAATGAAGAATATTTATTTCATTATTGAATCGCATACATTCTTCCTTAGGACATGAGGAATTGTTGTTTTGAACTACCCTGATGACGATACCACCCCTGGCAGCTGTGATCTCAGTTCCTTCAGCCATGCTAAAATCAATGGAATTTTCATTCTTATGTGAGATGGTCCCATTATAACCCTGAGAAACATTAAATGACTTACCTTTTTTAAACGGGAGAAAATATTCGAATGTAGAATCGCATGTTTTAAGTGTTACATCCCCGTATGCGAGAAGAAAATGAGAGGAATATTTATACATGCTGGAATTTATAACATCCAATTCTCCGATTTTATATCTATTTGCCTTCCCCGGAATTACGAAAATTTTCTGTTCCCCTTTGGAAAACCGAAGATTGGTAAGCGTGAAGTCAACTGAGGCAGAAACAGGGCAGATTTCATTGTTATTGGCATAAATAATATAACCCTGATTCTTGGCTTCCGAGAAAAATTTAACGTTTTGTGTTTTGGCAATCAAAGCCAGACAGCAGAATAGTATTGAAAATTTTGATCTCATTATGAATGTGTTTAAATAAGAAAATACCACCAGGGCCATGCAGATAACAACAACAAGGACATGATTCGAAACGGCTATTTTTTACATTTTATGATATATCCTTTGTTGTTCGTGCTGTAACTTATCGTCTCGAATCCGGCTGTTTTCAGCTCATCAACAACATGATCCAAAGAATATTTATTAAAGATACCATCCTTGGTGAATTTCATTTTTTTTATATAGTCGGTTTTTGCCATAAACAGGCAAAATACTCCACCATCTTTGATGCCGGTCCTTATTTTTGAAAATGGTTCGGCCAGGCTATCCCAGAAATAGATAACATGCACGCAGAACACTTTGTCGTAATGATCCGGCTTTATTTCATAGTCTAAGAAGTTCCCGAAATTCAATTCGACCTTATTATGCTCAATGAATTTCCTGTTCCTTTTCGAAGCTTCTTTAAACATCAATTCCGAAAAATCGATACCTGTGATGTGACAATCATAATTTGATGAGATCCTGTTCACGCCAAGTCCATGGCCATAACCTATCTCAAGTAGCCTGTCACCTTGTTTAATATCCATCTCCGGGATGATTTTATCATAGTCGGGGCTGTTCCCCTTTTTCATCACTTTGGATATTATTTTCCCCAATAACCCGCTTGGTTTTTTAAATTGACTGCCTATTAATCTCAGCATATCCGTTTTTCTCCATGTATTGCTGTCCTGCCTTTATTGTTAAATCACGGTCATTAATGTTTTACGATTTCCCATTTTTCAATTTCTCCTTTTACAACTTTAAACAAGGGGTGAGGAATTATACTATTCGTGCTTTTCAGTCTTTCATATAATTCAACATCCCTGCTTTTTAGTTTGCCCAGAAGATGGGTAAATTCGTACATTAATTGTCCTTCGGTTACTGTAAGGGATAATGAAATTAAGGACTTACTAAATTTACCACTGTCAAAAGTAAAGTTTCTATATAAAGCTTCATCATAGATAGTACTTAAATATTGGTTGATGGCCACGTTCGGGTTCAGTGAAGTTTTGAAGCGATCAAGTTGAGGATGATTCCGGTAACCAGATGTTTTACCTTCCAGAACGGTCTTTGCCAGAAGGGATTCACGCCAAAGGGCAACAAGGCCCCTGGAGTCAAGATATTTTGGATGTATTGACCAGATTCTCATGTTGAATTCCCGAAGGGCATACAAAAATTGTATCCCCTTCCCGGAAGCATTTTCAAAAATAAAGGTAAAATAATGGCTTTGTTCCTCTCATATCGCCATCATCAGTATAGACTGCGGCAATCGGAAGCAAGGCTAAGAGTTTTGCTTCGATCTTCAATGTTTTTTTATTGATGTAGACATCTTCTATTATCCTGAAAGAGCTGATATTTTGTTTTTGCATGCCTTTTATCACCTTATCCGATCCGACTTCTTTTACCATTACACTTTTAGAAAGGATGGCGTTTACATCAGAAACCGTTAAAGCATTTCCTTCATCGGAGCAGGCTTTCAATTTCCCCGAAGAAATCAACTTTGAAAGTTCATCAATAAGCAATTTACTTTTGTTTCGATATTCGGTGTTAGCTTTCTCGGTATTGCCTTTAAAATATGAATTATAGGTTTTCGCCAAGCTGTCGGCACTAATCTCGAAAATCTGCCTGCTGCACCATGAATACTCATCATTATTCATTACAGGAATGCCGGTAACAGATTTATTTTGCGAATAGCTGTAGCCCGCAGTGAATATGCAAACTACAATTAAAATGATCCTTGATACTTTCATATAAAATGTTATTTGTATTGTCAGCTTTTTAAGTGATAAAATTATTGATTCCTGTCATAATGAAAAACGAGGGAAACCTGATTATTTTCCAAACCGGTAAGCAATATACAAACCTGCCCCGGAATTTGTAAGGCTGAAGTTGAGCGTGTTTGTTTTATTCGTGTATGACTGGGGATTCAGACGCTGATCGCTCAGCATGTTGTATGACAAGGTTGGATTAATCTCGGCACCCAGCACAAGATGATCTTGAACAACATAGTTAAGCCCGAAGATGAAGGAAATACCTGGTGAAAATGTTTTATCTTTTATTTCAGAAGTGATTGTATCATTCCCGGTCTTCGTCGTTTGATGACTATAGTTATATGTCAGACCCAGTTCGGCTCCCAGCAGTAAAGAAAAATTTTTATACAACGGGATTCTGTGGTCAAATCCGAAACGGATACCGGCACCGTACCCGGTAGTCTTGTTTGAACTGTTTTGGCTGTTGTCGGTACTGCCATTCAAGGCTTGCAGGTTGATCGAAAGCAAACTAAGACGGAGCCTGGTTTTCTCATTTCCATACTTGTACCTGAGCCCGAAGCTATTCAGGTTGGAAAAGCTGATCCCGAATTCATGAAATCTTGGAGAGGGATTGTCCTGTGCTGAAGCAGCACCGAACAGAAATCCAGTAAAGAGCAGAATGAATAAGAGTTTTTTCATGGTTGAAATGTTTTTTTAATGAATCGATTTAAACTTATCAGGTCAATTGTTTTACTATTTACCCCTTTTTAAAGATTTGTCAGGGTGCGGTAAATCTTTTTGCCTGTTGCCAGATCCGTTCTTACAAATATAATGTATTATTATTTGTTTTAAACTGGTGGATGTATATTTTTATCAACGGTATCGCGGATTCCGATTATCGGAATTCAATCGGATAAAACACGAAAACTGATTGGATTGATTCTGGAAATCTATTGGATATATTTCGGAATTGAACGTTTCGGAAACTCGTAAAAAATTCCGGTATGACTTGCTTTTTCTTATGCGATTTTGTATCTTTGACTTCATGAAACAGGCTCTGAATAAGAGATGCATGGTATACCATTCTTTTTATGATAATTGGATGTATGTGGATTGCGCAGGGAAAAATTCATAGATTTGGTCATTAATTAAGAGCATAGTACATGAAGATCTCGCCTGTGGAACCCGGATTGCTTGACCTCGCCATGAGGGACAAGGATTTTGCCCTTTTTTACCAGAATAAACAACTGCTTTCTCCCGCAGGGAATGAGATCAGGAGCGAGAACCAGAGAGTGCTTAAGCAATTGATGATGGAAGCCTGCTTTAAAAACTCCATCTCTGATGAGGAGTTCTCGGTATATACCCTTCTATCTGTGATCACCGATTTTCTGGATAAGGAAATAGATCCTTTTCTTGAGAATTTCAATCAGATTGCTTCAACTGACCCCATCCTGAAATTGAGAGAGGGGAGCCTTAAGGCTTCCGAGATCAATAATGCACCTGGCTTTCACGCCCTGCTCGAAAATGAGCCTGTGCTCCTGAATATGATGTTTTTCGGCATAAACAGCCTGCTCGAGGCATTCGCACGGTTTACCCTCGAAATGCGCGAAATATTATTCGCAGGCAAAGAACCTCTTGCGTGGAAGGACTTCCTGATGCAGAGCTACATCAATCTTCCTTCTTATAAAAAAGCAGTGGTCAACCTGCTTTCGTTTACACATAACTCAGCTGTTGTGCTTCCCATGCTGATTGCAGATAACTATATCACAGGGATTGAATACGTGAACGGACTGCCTGCAATCCACCTTCGTGAAACATCTGAACTACCTTCATCACCGTTCACGGTTCACGGATCACGGTTCACGGATCACGGTTCACGGATCACGGTTCACGGCTTCCGTGAAACAGCTCTGACAGTGCTCGACAATGTGAGGGATGCCGTTGGATTTCTTTCCTGCTACAGCAATACCGGGAAGGAAGGCCTGAATTACCTCATCAGCAAAGGCGAAGGCAACGACCTGGAGTTCAAATCGACACTGCGCTGGGATCTCAGGGCAGGTAAAACAAACCAGGCGGTCGAAAGAGCCTGCCTCAAAAGCATTTCCGCCTTCCTGAATTCCAATGGTGGATTATTGTTGATAGGAGTGAGGGACGACGGAAGCATTGAAGGTATAGAAAGCGACCGCTTCCCCAATACTGATAAATTCCTGCTTCATTTGTGGACCCTGGTGAGGACTTCCTTCGGAACCGACGTTAGCTCATACATACATGCTGAACTCGAAACTGCAGAAGGCAAAACAGTATGTACCGTCAAATGCAGCCGCTCGGGAAGACCTGTATTTCTGAGGCAGCCGGGATTTCCCGAGGAATTCTATATCCGCGTCGGACCCGGCACCATTGCTTTAGCTGTAAGCGAAGCGCTGAAGTATATAGCCGACCACTTCACGGCCTAGAATCCTCCGAAAAGATTGTACGCACTCTGGGGAAGTCCCTGGAAGTTCAGGTCACCCAAGCCACGGGCATGGTATGGTGCGAAGGGATTGGTGTTGTATGGATCCCGGCCCTGGCTCATCCCGAAACCAGCCTGTATGAATACATGCTCTCCCAGTTTGTACTGAACGTTCATGTTAAACCCTTGTGAGCCTTGTCTTGAGGTGGGGTTGTATGGTGAATATGAAAGGGGCTTGCCGGCAACAGGGATCTCCTTGTAAAACGATCCGCTGATCGTAAGCCTGTCGTTGACGAAATAAGTTCCGCTGGCAAAAGCCGTGATACTGGTGTAATTCCCGCTATAGGGCTGGAAGCCTTCCCCTGCATACCATGGTTTGGCATTGAAGTAATTTGTGTTGGCAATGGCAACGCCGCCGCTGATCATGAACTTCTTTCCAAGGGGATAACTCACAGTGGGGACCATGTACTGTGTAAAACCTGATCCGTAACCTGATGCTGTCGAAAAATCCATCCCTACCGTTACATGGTAAACCGGCTTTTTCAGCTGTATGCGTGAATAGGTCTTAGTCTTCTGAACCCCTGCAGTGTCGACCGGCGCAGCCTGCGGTAGCAGGTTGGTGTTCTGTGACCGGCCATCCACATACAGGAATAAAAAGGCTATAATGATCAGGACCTGCTTCATAACGGCAAAACGCTTATTTGAAAGTCATGTTGTCTTTTGCAGTGATTTTTTCACAGTAATGACAGCGCAGTTTTAAATCATCCTTGTTGACCACATCAAAGCTGGTAGTGATCTCCTCCGCATTGGTGATGCAGTTAGGGTTAAAGCATCTCACGATCTTTTCAACCTTTGAGGGGATCTCGACTGTCTTCTTCTCGCTGACCCCGAAATTCTTGATCAGGATCAGTGTCGCTGATGGCGCTACCAGGGCGATCTTGTTGATCTCATCGCTCTTGAAAAATTTATTGCTTACCTTGATAATGCCTTTCTTACCCATTTTCTGGCTCTCAAGGTTGGTCCCTATGAGGAGCTGATCGTTGTATTCGGTCAGGTTGAGTATCCTCAGCACCTGGTAAACGCTGTGAGAAGGGATATGATCGATTACCGTACCGTTTTCAATGGCCGATACCTTTAATTCTTTCCTTTGTTCTGTTTTTTCCATGATTCAAAATTTTTTATTCCACTACACCAAGAATAGCTGCAAGCAGGGCCTGGCGTACGAATACCCCGTTCAGTGCCTGTGTAAAATAATATGCCTTCGGATTATCGTCAACATCATATGTGATCTCGTTGACCCTTGGCAGCGGGTGCAGTATCCTTAGGTTCGCCTTCGCATCGTCAAGCATGGCGTTCCGGAGGATATATGAATTTTTGACCTTTTCGTATTCCATGGGATCCTGGAACCTTTCCTTCTGAATCCTGGTCATATACAGGATGTCGACTTTGGGGATAACCTCGCTCATGTCGGTGTACTGGTGGTATCCCAGCTTCTTCTCCTTGATATGCATTTTCACCGAACTGGGTAATTTCAGTTCTGCAGGGGAGACCAGATGAAACGTCGTATTGTAATTGCAAAGCGCCATAGTCAGAGAATGCACGGTGCGCCCGTATTTCAGGTCCCCGATGAAAGCAATATTCAGGTTGTCGAGCGTGCCCTGGGTCTTCCTGATCGAATACAGGTCGAGCAGCGTCTGGGTCGGATGCTGGTTAGCTCCGTCGCCAGCATTGATCACGGGTACCTTGCTCACTTCGCTTGCAAACCTTGCGCTTCCCTCTTTGGGATGGCGCATAACGATGATATCTGCATAATTGCTGACGGTCCTGATGGTATCCCTCAGGGATTCACCTTTTTGCACGCTGGAGCTTCCCGGTTCAGAAAAACCGATAACCCTGGCGCCCAGCCTGGTGGCTGCGCTTTCAAAACTCAACCTCGTCCTGGTTGAAGGCTCAAAAAACAGGGTCGCCACAACATAATCCTCAAGGATCTTCTGCCTGGGACGCCTTTCAAAATTCCCTGCCAGGTCAAGGATGCGTATATGCTCCTCCCTGTTGAAATCATTGATTGAAACTAAACTCTTATTCTTCATGATGCTTAAATTAACTT